>NICF_comb_assmDRAFT_10000595_pt1 | contig 30413 bp, 27 predicted proteins | sample NewIslPassag4_SG_FD_11279 | JGI IMG/M metagenome (IMG submission 11279)
GAGCCGCTCTCGGCCGACCGATACCGGCGGCTGGTCCTTGCGCCCCATTGCGGCGCCGTCGTCCTCTTCGCCGGCGTGGTGCGCGAGGTGACAGAGTCGAAGAGGACCGTCGCCCTGCGCTACGAGGCGTACGGGGCTATGGCCCAGCGGGAGATGGAAACGATCGCTCGGGAGATTCAAGAGCGGTGGCCCGGTGCGCGGGTGGCGATGGGACATCGGGTGGGTGACCTAGGCCCGGGAGAGACCAGCGTCATCGTGGCGGTGGCGACGCCTCACCGCCAGGCGGCCTTTGAGGCGGCGCGCTACGGGATCGACACCATTAAGGAGCGGGTCCCTATTTGGAAAAAAGAAGTCTGGGAGGACGGCGAAAGCTGGGTTGGGATCGACGCCTGACGCAGGGCCCGGCATTCAACCGGGCAAAGCTGTGCGTCGTCGCGCTCTTAGTCCTCACTCTTTCGGGATGCTTCGGCCTTGCGAGCCCGGAAATGCGGCGCTACGGCACCGCAAGCCTGAGCGGCGCCGTGAAGATCGTGACGCCCTCGCACGACGGCCGGGACGATGCGGACAAAGGCGAGCCGGCGGTGCTCGCTCTTTCCTTGAGGCGGGACGAGGCGCCTTCCGCCATTCTGCCGGCGGCTGCGACCGGCTTTGGACCTTCGTACGAATATCTGGTCGCGCTGAGGCGGCGGTCCGGCCGAGCGGAAGCCGAAGAGGTCGCAGGGCGTCTGGGTCTCTTCTATGAAAAGGAGGCGGTGGAGGGAGTCCACGTCCTGCGGGACCCGCTGCGGCGTGAGGCTGCTTCCGTGATCCGCTTGCTCGAGGCTTCTGCCGGAGTCGTCTGGGCCGAGGAGAACGGCTGGGTGGCGCCGCTCGGACCAGCTCCCGATCTTGAGGCGCTGGGCCAATGGGCGCTCGCCGCGATCCGCGCCCCTGAGGCCTGGCAAATCGCCGACGCGTCGGGAGTGGTCGTCGCAGTCGTGGACACGGGGATCGACTTCGCCCATCCCAATCTCGATGATCAAAGCCTGTGGCTTACCGGCTGGGACGCGGAGAGCGGCACGGACTACGGTTACGGGGCCTTCCGCCGTGAGCAAGCCGACGGCCACGGCACCGCGGTCGCAGGGATCATTGGGGCCGTGCCCAAAAGCGGTACCGGCTTTAGGGGCGTCGCTCCGGGAGTGCGACTCCTTCCGGTGCGCGTCATCTTTAAGGGCGCGGGGGAAGACGACGTGATCGCCGGGATCAAAGAAGCGGCGAAGCGAGGGGCGCAGGTGATCAACTTGAGCCTCCAGGTCGTCACGCAGAGCAGGCCACCCCGTGCCTGCAGCCCCGCGATGAGCCAGGCCTTGGACGAAGTCCTTGCGGCCGGGATCGTCGTCGTGGCGGCCGCCGGAAACACCCGGGGCGATCTGGCTTGCCCTGCCAGCCATCCGGGGGTGATTGCCGTCGGTGCCGTCGACCGCGACGGCAAGGTGGCGGCGTACTCGGCCCGCGGGTCCGATCTGGATCTGGTGGCGCCGGGGGGCGACGCGAACGGGGTCCGCGTGCTCCGGCAGGGGGGCGGGTACGGGTACGAGATCGGCACGTCGTTTGCCGCTCCCCACGTGGCGGGCGTCGTCGCTCTGATGCTCGGCAAGGGCTTTCCCCAGGATCCGGAGAGCGTGCGGGCGCTCTTGCACATGACGGCGGTCCAGTTACACGACGCCCCGGGACTGCACGACGAGAGGACGGGATACGGCCTCCTCGACGCATTGGGCGCTGTGGCGGCGGACATCCCCGAAATCCTGCTGGTGAAGAAAGAGCCGGGCCGGCTGGTCGTCGAGGTACGCAGCCAGGCGGGAACGGGGGGAAGGTTCTACATCCCCTCGGTGCCCGAGGGTACGTGGAGCGTCGTCGGGTGGATCGATGTGGACGGCGACGGCCGGGTCTCGCCCGGGGATTACTACGGTGAGCATGGTCCGGTGGCTTCGAGAGCAATGCAGAACCTGGTGAATGTGGACGTCATCCTCCGCCCATACGAGGGGAGCCCCCTCGAGCTCGTCACCCGTTCGTAGCGGATGAAGCAAGAGGAGCGGCTTCGCGTACGGGCTTGCGGTTGCGCACGGACTTTGCGGCGTTCTTGGCCGCGGCCGTGCGCTTTTCGCCTTCTGGGCAAAGGCAAAGGAGCGGGCATTCGCCGCAGCGAGGGTTGCGGGCGTGGCAGACCCGCCTGCCGTGGTGGATCAGCCAGTGGTGCGCCTTTGACCACTGCTCGCGAGGGATGTTTCGCATGAGCTGCTTTTCGGTCTCCAGCGGCGTCCTCGCGTCGCGGACAAGGCCCAGCCGGCCTGCGACACGGAAAACGTGGGTGTCGACGGCGATCGCCGGGATGTCGAAAGCGTTGCTGATAACGACGTTCGCGGTCTTGCGCCCTACCCCGGGAAGCTTTTCCAGTACTTCTCTGTCCCGTGGAACTTGCCCGTCGTGCTCTTCCAGGAGGCGACGGCTCATCTCGATGATGTTCTTCGCTTTGTTGCGGTACAGGCCGATCTCTTTGATCTCTTCTTCCAACGTCTCATAGGGCAGGACGGCAAAAGCTTCGGGCGTGTTGTATTTGGCAAAGAGCCGCTCGGTCACCATGTTCACTCGCTTGTCGGTGCTCTGAGCGGAGAGGATCGTCGCGACGAGGAGCTCAAAAGGAGTCGAGAAGTTGAGCTCGCACTTGGCGTCCGGATAAGTCTTGGCGAGAACCTCGAGGATCTTGCGCCGTCGCTCGTCGGTGCGCATGCGGCTTCTAGCTCCTTTCTTACGGGCTCAAGGATACCATAGCACGCCGGCGAAAGTAAGAGAAAGGTGAAGCGGCAGGACGCCGCGGCGAAAGAAGAAGCATGGGACCGGCGTGGGATGCGCCCGGCGACTTCGGGTCATACCCTAGAAGCGCCAGATGGGACCGGGCGTTCGTCTTTAAGGTCTGCGGGCGGCGGCATGTGCCCTGCGACCGCGGGCGCTTCTGAGATGGTGGGTGGAAGGAGTCATGGGTGTGGTGAATTTGGATGCCAGGAGGAGCGAATTCGCAAGGAAGATCGAGCGGCTGCGGGCATGGCTCGTCGAGGAGCGCCTCGACGGGGTCTTGATCTCCCGCAGGGACAACTTCGCCTGGGCGACCGCGGGAGGCGACAACCATGTCTCCTCCGTGCAGGAAACCGGCGTCGCAGACCTGTGGGTAGACCATGAACAAGCGGTGGTGCTCGCGAACAACATTGAGGCCGCACGGATCGACGAAGAGGAGATGGAAGGCCTCGACGTAGAGATCTTCGCTTGGCCGTGGTATAAGGACGCCGAGGCGGAAATCCACAGGTTCGTGGGCGCAAGGGCCGCCGCGAGCGACATCGGCAAGGCGGGCTTGCGTGATCGGCGAAGCGCCATCGCGGCCCTCCGGTACCAGCTGGTGCCGGAGGAGGTGGCCCGGTACGAAGAGCTAGGCCGGTTGACGGCGGAGGCCGTCGAGGGCGTCGCTTTTTCGACCAGCAAGAGGGAGACGGAGTCGCAGGTGGCCGCAAGGCTCACGTCGGCGCTGGTCGAGCGGGGGCTTGAACCTGTCGTCACTCTGGTCGCGGCGGACGGGCGCATCGAGCGGTATCGCCATCCAATCCCAAAGGATCTGCCCATTGAGCGGGCGGCCATGCTGGTGAGCTGTGCCCGCAAAGGCGGGTTGATCGCCAGCATCACCCGCATCGTGCACTTCGGCCGCATTTCGAGCGATCTTTCGGAGCGTCACGCTGCGGTGACGCAGATCGACGCCGCGATCATGGCTGCGACGCGGCCGGGCCGGACGGGCGCCCAGCTCTTTGACGACATTGTCCGCTTCTACGCCGAGGCCGGCTACCCAGGCGAATGGGAGCTTCACCACCAAGGCGGGGCGACCGGGTACGCGAGCCGAGATTGGAAGGCGGCGCCTTCGGAGTCGAAGGCGGTGCTGGAGAACCAGGCCTTTGCCTGGAACCCTTCGATCACGGGGACCAAGTCGGAAGACACCATCGTGGTGACGGCCGATTCGTTTCGCATCCTCACCCGGGGAAAAGGGCGCTGGCCCATGCGGCCCGTCGAAGTGGCCGGCGCCGTTATCGAGCGGCCCGATATCCTGATCCTGTAAGGCTTTCCTCTTAGGCTCGGCGCAGCGACAGAAGGTGCGTCGCGGTCTTAACGACCTCTGAGGCGATGCGGCGATTCTCTTGGCTGCGCCATTCGTTTTCGAAGTCCGCTCCGTCTTTGGCGGGCAGCTCCTCGACGGCGTCGTGCCAGTCCCGGGGCAGTTCGACCGGCGCCTGCGGTTGCCAGCGCGCCCGCCACCCTTCCGGGATGGCCTGGGGAAGCTCCTGCCCGCTCACCTCGGCCCAGAGGGCGGACCACGCTCGGGGCACGACGTCCCAGATGGAGTAGCCCCCTCCGCCGAGGGCCACCCAGCGACCCCGGCACAAGCCGACCGCCAGCTGGTGCAGCGTGCGAGCGGCCGCCGCCATGCTCTGGGTCGAAACGGCAAGGTGGGTAAGGGGATCGAGGCGGTGCGCGTCGCAGCCGTGCTGCGTGATGAGGATGTCCGGCTGAAAAACCTCTAGGACGGCGGGGACCACGGTCTTGAAGCATTCAAGCCAGCTCGCGCCGGTGGTGTACGGCAGGAGCGGCACGTTGACGGATGTTCCTTTGGCCGCGCCCCTGCCGAGTTCGTCGATCCCTCCGGTCCCCGGAAAGAGGTAGCGACCGCTTTCGTGTATCGAGACGGTGAGCACGTCCGGGTCGTCGTAAAAGGCCCACTGCACGCCGTCGCCGTGGTGGGCGTCCAGGTCGACGTAGGCCACCTTGCAGTCGAACTCCCGGCGCAACCAGGCGATGGCGACGGCGATGTCGTTGTAGATGCAAAAGCCTGAGGCTCGGTCCGCGAGAGCATGGTGCAAGCCGCCGCCCAAGTTGAGCGCGTGCGCCTTTCGGCCGGCCATTACTTCGCGCACCGCCTCCAGCGTCGCACCGACCCGGACGGCTGCGGCCCGGTGCATGTGGGGGAAGATGGGATTGTCGCGGGTGCCAAGCCCCCAGCGCTCGGGCGCTCCGTATCTCCAAGAGCCTTGCGATCGGACGGCCTCGAGGTACTCCCGGGTGTGAAAGAGCAGCAGCTCATCATCGCTTGCGACCGGAGCGGTGCGGATCGCATCCCGAGTCAGAAGGCCGCACTCCATGAGTAGGTCGGCGGTGAGCCGCTGTCGAAGTGGAGTGAAGCCGTGGCCTTCGCCAAAGTCGTAAAGGTCGAACTCGTCGTCGTGAAAGTAGAGAACATGCTCCAGTGACATACGATAACCCTCGCTTTCGGGTGCGACCTGCCGTCGCGCAGGGCCGGCACGAGGAGGATGAGCTCGTTGCACACGTATCGCTCTGCGGCCGCCCCGGCTATATATGAAGAGGTACGCAAGAAATCCCGTTTCATCGCCTATGTGGAACCCGCTGAAGACGTGGCGCAAGCCGAGGCGATGCTCGAGCGCATCCGAGAGCAGCATCGCGACGCTACGCACGTCTGCTACGCTTACCGGGTGGGTTGGCCCTCCGTCGTCGTTCGGATGAGCGACGACGGAGAGCCCCAAGGGACCGCCGGCCGGCCGATCCTCGAGGTGCTCGAGCGGCAGGGAGTCGACAACACCTGCATCGCCGTCGTACGCTATTTCGGCGGCACGCTCTTAGGCGCCGCAGGACTGGTCAGGGCGTACGCAGCCGCAGCGGCAGAGGGATTGGCGCGGGCAAAGATTGCGACGTACCGCTTGCACGCCTGTCTCGCCGTGCGGATCGAGTACGCGCATCACCGCAAAGTGGAACGCTTGCTGGACGAGCTGGGCGCACGCATCGACCAAACGCGCTATACCGACGCCGTAGAGCTTTCCATCGTCGTTCCCCAGGAAGAGGCCGGCGTTTTGGCGCAGCGGATCGCCGACGCCACCGGCGGCACGGCACAGGTGCGCCGCGCCGGCGAGCGGTATTTCCCCGCGTCCCCGGTTTAAAAGTCAACCATCGAAGGGCCGGCGCCGGCAGGCAGGCGCAGCTCGGCCCCTGCCCGGATCAGCGAGGGATTCTGGATCCCGTTAAGCTCGGCGAGCTCCCGCACGGTGGTGCCGAAGCGCCGGGCGATTTGGGAGAGCGTGTCTCCCGGTTGCACCCGGTAGACCGCTTGGGCCGTGAGGATCAGCCGCTCTCCCACTTGTAAGGGCCGTTCAGGCAGGTCGTTGAGGGCGACGATCTCTTCCATTGAGATACCGAACCGCCTGGCGATGGACCAAAGCGAGTCGCCCGGCTGCACCACGTAGGTGAAGATGCGCCGTAGCGTATTGAGCGCGGCGATGGTCTTGGGGCCCGCGATGCCGTCAGGAGTCAGCCCGTTGGCCAACTGAAACGCCATCACGGCGCGGCGCGTCTCGGAGCCGAAGTGCCCGTCGGCTTGGATGGAGTATCCGATCTCGATGAGCTTGAGCTGCAAGTGAAAGACGTCGGCCCCCCATGAACCGTAGCTTAGGGTTCGATCCCCGAGCCGGTACTCCACCGGCCCCGCCGCGGCGAGCGTTCCGGAAGAAATCGTGCCGACGATGACGGCACTGATAACCAAGGCGCTCGCAAAGCGGAAAGCGTATCGGATCGCCATTCCTCTCCTCCGTCCAAACGGTACTGGTGAAACCACATTTCCACGTGGTTCGACGCAGGCCCAGATCATTCCTTGCCCTGGATCTCCCAAGGAAGCTGCACCTCGGACGACCGTACCAGCGTAGAGTGGTGACGTGAAGCAATCGCCGGCGGCCCGCCGGCATTCAGGAGGGTCGAGATGGTCCGGAAGAAGTGCAGTCGCTGCGAGAGCGTAAGTTACAGCTTGAGCGCGAAAGGCCGTTGGATCTGCCCGCAATGCGGTGAAGATCTGACAGGAGCGCCGCTGCTCATCGTCGACCGGAGTACGGCCGACGTGTTGCCTGTGAGAGCCCCAGAGCTCGAGCCGCCCGATCTTAATTGACACAGATTCTCTTGCATGTGTGATGCGCGTCACGGTTTGGCAAAGGGGGCGGCCGTAAGATGAAGACAACCGGACGGAGCACGGCGGAGAATACCACCCCCCCCGACCCCCGGACTTTCCGCCGGCCCATCCCTCACAGCAATCGCCCCCTTCTCCGACCGGAAGGGGGCGATTTTCTTTATTCATCTCCCTTGAGTTGCGGCGGGAGTTTTGATAGCGTACAAAGAAGATCGAAACGTCAACGGCTTGTCCGGTCGGCCGGGACGGGAGTGAAACCACATGGCCTTGTACGATGCGCTTCGAGCCGTCAACGAGGAGCGGGTAGTCGAGCTGCTTATGGAGCTGTGCAGGGCCGATAGCGCGCCCCTTAAGGAGCGTCCCGTCTTCCTTGTGGTAAAAGAGGCGCTGCTTGAGCTCGGGTTTGACGTCGATGAGGACGACGCCGGCCGGCGCCTCGGCGGCCAGGTGGGAAACATCATTGCCACGAAGCCGGGCCGGGGAGAGGGAGCGGCATGGCCCGCCGTGATGTTTTCGGCGCACCTTGACCGGGTCGAGGGCGGAATCGGCGTCAAGCCTCGGAAGGTGGACGGACGAGTGACCAGTGACGGCACCACGATCCTGGGCGCGGACGACGCCGCAGGACTTGCCGCGATCATCGAGGCGTGCCGGGCGCTGGAGGAGAGCGGTGCTCCGGCGGCCCCTATCGAGCTTGTCCTCACAATCGCCGAAGAGATCGGTCTTGCCGGCGCGGCACAAGTCGACGTGTCGCGATTGAAGAGTAAGGTGGGGTTCGTCCTCGACGCGGACGGCGCGGTGGGGACCATCATCACCAGCGCGCCGACGGAGTATCTTCTCGATGCGGAGTTCATAGGGCGGGCCGCCCACGCAGGTATTGTGCCGGAGCGCGGAATCAGCGCTATCAAGATGGCCGCGCTTGCCGTGAGCCGCATGCGCCTTGGGCGCGTCGACGATCGTACCACCGCCAACGTGGGCTACATCGCGGGCGGCGGGCCGACCAACATCGTGCCGGAGCGCGCCCTGATCCGGGCGGAGGCGAGAAGTCTCGATCCCCGGCGCGCTAAGGAGCAAGTCGATCACATGATCCAGGCGATCGAAGACGCGGCGAAGGCGGCTGGCGGGACGGCCCGCTGGGACGTGCGCCTAGCTTATGAGGGCTTTCTCCTATCCCCCGATTCGGAGCCCGTTCGCCGGGCGGTTAAAGCCGCCCGGGCGCTTGGCCTTGAGCCCAAGCTGGTTTCGACCGGCGGCGGCAGCGATGCCAATGTTTTCAACGCCAAGGGGTTGCCCACCGCGGTGCTCGGAGTAGGATATCAGGCCATCCACACCAAAAATGAAAGCATGCCCATCGATGAGCTGGTCCGCCTATCCCAGCTGGTGCTCGCACTCGCCGCGTCCTATGAGGCGTGAGAGGGAGGCTTTGGCCACTGTTGAGGACGCTCTTGGGACTGGGTTTGATCGCCTCGGTGACGCTTCTTCCTTGGCTGAGCTGGAGCTTGCTGAGAAGGGCGTGGCTTGCTCGGCGGGAGGTGGAGGTGCTCCAGGCGAAATACGGGGATCTCGAGATGTTTCGAGAACGGCTTAAGGAGTGGAACGTGACGCCGGGGGGAGAAAGAAAGAGGCGATAAGCCCTGGAGCTGGCCGGATAGACGACTTTGTGCTCGTGTTCACTTTACAAATGTGAGGGCGTATGATATCATGGGTCCAAAATTTTGAGGGTATTTTCGGGAGGAGTCAGCCCGTGGGCGAAGTGTACGCACCGCTCTTGATCTATTTACTGGTCGCGCTGGCAATCCCAGTCCTGTTTACCCTGGCCGCGGCGTACCTCGGGCCCAAAAAGCCAGAGCCGTACAAATATCAACCCTACGAAAGCGGTTTTCCAACGCCCCCCTTGCACGGTCGCTTTCCCGTCAATTTTTACCACGTCGCCATGCTCTTTGTCGTCTTCGACGTCGAAGCGGCCTCGTTCTACCCATGGGCGATCCTGCTGAAAGAGTTCAAAGCGGCCGGCCTTGGAGCCTACGCTTTGCTCGCGATGTTGGTATACGTCGTGGTGCTTGGGATCGGCTACGCGTATGAGTGGAAAAAGGGGGGATTGACGTGGAAATGACCAACAATGGTCAGTTTTTCGTCACCACGATCGATAAGTTTGTTCGCTGGGCGCAGAAGTCGTCTATTTGGCCGCTCACCTTTGGCCTTGCTTGCTGCGCCATCGAGATGATGAACCTCGTCGGCCCGCGCTACGATGCGGCTCGTTTTGGCTCGGAAGTGATGCGCTCGTCGCCGCGCCAGGCTGACCTCCTCATCGTCTCCGGAAGGCTCTCGCTCAAGATGGTTCCCGTCATCCAGCAGGTGTACCAGCAGATGCCCGAACCCAAGTGGGTGGTGGCGATGGGCGCCTGCGCCTCGAGCGGTGGCATCTTCGACAACTACGCGATCGTACAGGGCGTCGACAGGGTCCTGCCGGTCGATGTTTACGTCCCTGGTTGCCCGCCGACCCCCGACGCGGTGCTGGACGCGGTCATGAAGTTGAGAGATTCCATCGCCGCCGGGCGGGCGAAGGGCGGGGTGATGGCCCGTGAAGCCTGAAGCGCTATCTGAAAGGCTGGTCGGGCGCTTCCCCGAGGGCGTCGAGGCGATGGATACGCCGTTTGACATTCCGCAATTTCGAGTGGCGCCCGCAGCGCTGGTCGACGTAGCGACGTATTTGAAAGAACTCGGTTACTCCATGCTTCTCGACGTGGGCGGCGTCGATTATTACCCGCGCTCGCCGCGCTTTGAGGTGGTCTATCACTTCCTGGACATGAAGCGGCACGCTCGCGTCCGCCTTCGCTGCGTTCTTGATGATGAGCGGCCAGAGGTGCCGTCGCTCACCGGGATCTGGCCTTCGGCCAATCCCGCGGAGCGTGAGGTGTACGACCTTTTCGGCGTGGTCTTTACTGGTCACCCCAATCTCACTCGCATCCTAATGCCGTACGACTGGGAGGGACATCCCCTCCGTAAGGATTATCCTCTCAAAGGCCCCCGGGAGAAGTTGGAGGCGAGATTCGCCGCGGAGAAAAACCGCTTCCACGCCCCCAAGCTGGCCGGGGAAAGGTAGGGAGTGTCATGGCAAAGCTGGATCCGGCGGATTTGCCCTTGGAGCATCCCGATCCAAGGGGTTATCGTGTTGAGTCGGCCGACGGCGACCGGATGATCATCAGTGTCGGCCCGCACCATCCGAGCACCCACGGGGTGCTGCGCCTTATTCTCGAGCTGGAAGGGGAGCGGATCGTCAACTGCGTCCCGGAGATCGGCTTTTTGCATACGGGGATCGAGAAGACGGCCGAGAACCTCACCTGGCAGCAGGCGATCACGGTCATCGACCGGATGGACTACCTCTCTCCGCTCTCCAACAACCTGGCGTATGTCCTGGCAGTGGAAAAGCTCCTCGGGATCCAAGTGCCTGAGCGGGCCCGCTACATTCGCGTCTTGATGGTGGAGCTTCAAAGGATCGCAAGCCATCTGGTGTGGCTTGGTACCACCATCCTCGACATGGGGCTTCAGAGCGGATTCTTCTACGCTTTCGATATTCGCGAGGGGATTCTTGACATCTTCGAAGAAGTGACGGGCGCCCGCATGAATCCCAGTTATATCCGCGTCGGCGGGCTGGCCAACGACGTACCCGACAACTTTGTCCCCATGGTCCAGGCGTTCCTCGACCGGTTTCCCAAGCGCATCGCCGAGATCCAGTCGATTCTCGACGATAACCCGGTCTTCTTGGACCGGCTGCGGGGGATCGGAAAGATCAGCAAAGACAAGGCCATTGCCTATGGGCTTACGGGTCCTAACTTGAGAGCTTGCGGCATTGACTACGACGTACGCAAGGCGTTCCCTTATTGCGGATACGAGGAGTTTGACTTCAACGTTCCGGTCGGAACCAACGGCGATGCGTACGACCGCTATCGCGTGCGGATTCAGGAGCTTTACGAAAGCCACAAGATCTGCATGCAGGCACTGAAGCGCTTGCCCGCGGGAGATTGGCAGATCCCGGATCGCAAGATCGTCCGGCCGCCCAAGCAGGAAGTGCGGGAGAACATGGAGGCGCTCATCCACCACTTCAAGCTGGTGACGTACGGCTTCGACGTGCCCGCGGGAGAGGTGTACCAAAGCGTCGAAAGCCCCCGCGGCGAGCTGGGCTATTACGTGGTTTCGAACGGCAAAAACAAGCCGTGGCGGGTGAGGACGCGGCCGCCTGCTTTCTATAACGTCTTCACCATCCCGGAGATGGTCCGGGGTGAACTGGTGGCCGACTTGGTGGCCGTGGTGGCCACCATCGACCCCGTCTTTGGGGAGGTTGACCGATGAGCGCTCCGGCATGGGTCGAGAAGAACAGGGACAAGATCGCATCCATCCTGGGCCGGTATCCCAAGAAGCGCTCGGCGCTCATGCCGTTGTTGCACCTGGCGCAGGAAGAGCGGGGCTGGATCGCTGACGAAGACTTGGAGGCCATCGGTGAGATCGTCGGCGTGACCAAGTCGGTCGTCGAGTCGGTCTGCACGTTCTACTCGCTCTTTCACCGACGGCCGGTGGGCAAGTACGTCATCACCGTGTGCGGGAACATCACGTGCGGCATCTCCGGCGCCCAGGAGCTGATCGATCATCTCGAGCGACGGCTTGGGATCAAGGTTGGCGAGACCACTGCGGACGGGCTGATCACTTTGCTGGTGACGGGCGAGTGCATCGCCGCCTGCGACGGCGCTCCCGCGCTCCAAGTGAATTTGGAGTACTGCGGCAAGGTGACGCCCGAGCGGGCCGATGAGATCATCGAGCTCATCAAGAAGGGCGAAGACCCTGCGGCCATCTCCGATCGGTTCGGCATACCGCCGGTTAAGGCCGTCTGACTGGAGGTTTACCCGTGGCATTCGAGCCCGTTTTGACAAAGGGTATCGGCAAGCTCAATCTTGTCGATATCGATGTGTACGAAAGCCAAGGTGGCTACCAAGCGCTGCGCAAGGCGCTCAAGCAGATGACGCCCGAGGACGTGCACAACGAGGTAAAGAAGGCCAACCTGCGCGGCCGGGGCGGTGCAGGTTTTCCCGCGGGTGTAAAGTGGGGCTTTCTCCCGAACGACGGCAGGCCCCGCTATCTTTGCTGCAACGCCGACGAAAGCGAGCCAGGAACCTTCAACAACAAGATGCTGATCGAGTACAACCCGCACCTTTTGATCGAGGGCATCCTGCTGGCAGCCTACGCCACGAAAGCCGCCCAGTCGTTCATCTATATAAGGGGCGAGTTTAAGCGGGGCTACGAGACCCTCGTCAAAGCCCTGGCCCAAGCTAAGGCCAAGGGATACGTGGGGGAGAAGATCCTGGGCTCCGACTTTAGCCAAAACATCACCATCCATCGCGGCGCCGGCGCGTATATCTGCGGCGAGGAGACGGGGCTTTTGAGCTCTCTCGAGGGCGGCCGCGGCGAGCCGAGGCTTAAGCCCCCGTTCCCGGCGGTCTCCGGTCTTTACGGCTGCCCCACGGTCATCAACAACGTGGAGACGTTGTGCAACGTCCCGTTCATCATCGACCGGGGCGCCGATTGGTTCCTGTCCATCGGCACGGAAAAGAGCCCGGGAACCAAGATCTTTTCGGTGAGCGGCAAAGTTCGCCGGCCGGGCAATTACGAGCTTCCCCTCGGGGTGACGCTGCGCGAGCTCATCGAGGAGCACGCAGGCGGGCTTCTCCCGGGCCGGACGCTCAAGGCGGTGCAACCCGGGGGGGCGTCGTCTCCGGTGCTGCTCCCGCATCACTTGGACTTGCCCTTGGACTTTGACTCCGTCCCCGCCGCAGGTTCGATCCTGGGCACGGCCGGGGTGATCGTCTTTGACGATACGGTTTGTATGGTGCGCACCGCGCTCTATTACGCCGATTTCTTCTCCCATGAGTCGTGCGGCCAGTGCACGCCTTGCCGGGAGGGGACTGCGTGGACGGCTCGCATTTTGCGTCGAATTGAGCAGGGGCAAGGGACGGAACAGGATCTTGAGATCCTGAGGAGCCTGAAGGGGAAGATGAGCGGTACGACCATCTGCCTCCTCTCCGACTTCTCCATCACCTATCTGCAATCGGTGCTGACTCATTTCGCCGACGAGTTTAAGGCCCACGTGAACGGCAGAGCCTGCGGTTTGCACTCGCACTCTCGGGAGGTGCGTTCGGCGTGAGTCAGGAGCTGGTCACCATCACGATCAACGGGCGGCAGGCGCAAGTTCCCAAGGGGATGTTGCTCGTTGACGCCGCGAAGTACGCCGGAGTTGAGATCCCGGTCTTTTGTTATCATCCCAAGCTCGACCCGGCCGGCGTCTGCCGCATGTGCCTCGTCGAGGTGGAGGGGCAGCGCAAGCCTGTCACGGCGTGCACCATGCCCGTCTCCGACGGCATGGTGGTAAAGACCGATACCCCGGTGGTGCAAGGACTGCAGCAAGGGGTGATCGAGTTTCTGCTTCTCAATCACCCGCTGGACTGTCCCATATGCGACAAGGGTGGGGAGTGCCCGCTGCAGGACAATACCTTCCGGTATGGTCCTCCCAAAGGGCGCTCGCTCGATGCCAAAGTGCGAAAGCCCAAGGCCGTGAATCTTGGCAATTTCATCGTCTTTGACCAGGAGCGCTGCATCCTTTGCCGCCGGTGCACTCGTTTCGACCGGGAGATCTCGCAAGAGGATCACCTGGTGATCACGCAGCGGGCGCACGAAAACCGCGTCACCACCGCGGACGGCGAGCCTTTCAACTCGTATTTCTCGGGCAACACCATCGAGCTCTGCCCCGTCGGCGCTTTGACGTCCGACATCTACCGGTTTAAGGCCCGGCCGTGGGACCTGGCGCGAGTGCCGTCGGTCTGCACCGGCTGTTCCGCAGGCTGCAACGTGCACCTCGACTTTCGTTTCGGAGAGCTCTTGCGGATCATCAGCCGCGACAACCCGGCGCTCGACAACGGGTGGCTGTGTGACCGCGGGCGGTTTAACTACCGCTACGTCCACAGCGAGGAGCGCTTGCGGCAACCGCTGCTCAAGAAGGACGGCAAGTTTGTCCCGGTCTCGTGGGATGAGGCTATCTCCGAAGTGGCCCGCAAGTTCAAGACCGTCCGCCGCGACCACGGCGGGGTCGCGATCGGGGCCATCGGCGGCGGAAGGCTCACCAACGAAGAGGTTTACCTTTTCCAAAAGCTAGTCCGGACGGCGCTTGGAAGCCCCAACGTGGACTGGAGGGTGGGCGAGCAGTACGTCGCCTCGAGCAGCGAGTTCCCCGGCAAGGTCTCGGACATCTCCCGGGCCAGCGGGATCCTCTTGGTCGACATCCTGCCGGCGGAGCGCATCCCCGTCGTCGACCTGCGCATCCGCAGGGCGGCCGAGCGGGGGAGGGCGAGGCTCGCCGCGGTCGGCCCGGCGATGCCTAAGTACCGGCCGGAGTACAAGGCGTTTCCCGCGCTGCTGGAGGAGATCCCGGCGGTTCTCGCTTCCGATGAGCTCTTTGAGCTCTACAAAGAGAGCCCGCGTGTCGTCGTCCTCTGGAGCGGTCGTGATCGCGCGGTGGGGGCCGCATTGGTCTCGCTCCTTCGCCGTCTGAAAGAGGCCGGCTCGGAGGTGAGCCTCCTGATCCCGGGCGAGCAGGCCAACGCGTGGGGAGCGGAGGCCATGGGAATGCGCCCCGACCGGTTGCCCGGATATGCGCCGGTCGAAGACGCAACAGCGCGCCTCAAAGTCGAGCGTGCTTGGCAGGCGGAGCTGCCCGAGGGCGCAGGCCTCGATACGGGCGAGATGCTGAAGCAGGCGGCGGCCGGGAAGCTGCAGGCGCTGTATCTTGCGAGCGCCAACCTCCTCGCCACGTATCCCGACCGCGAGCTAGTGGAGCAGGCGCTCTCCAAGGTCGGGTTCCTGGTCGTGCAAGATCTGTTTCTCACCGAGACGGCGGCGCACGCGGACGTAGTCCTTCCGGTGGCCGCTTTCCCCGAGAAGTCGGGCCGGTACACCGCGCTCGACGGGACGGTGCAGGCAGTAGAGCAGTCGATGGAGGCCACCGCTCTTTCGGATGGGGAGATCTTCGTAAGGCTCGCCCAAGCCATGGGCGCAAAGCTCTACCCGTCGGAGCAGGAGCTCGCATGGGAGATCCAGCATCTCGTCGGGGCGGCCGAAGGCACGCTGCCGGCGGCTCCCACCGACATGCTGGGCGGCGAGGCGCCCGCGACGACAAGGCGCACCAAAGCGGCGGGAGACGGGCTCGTCCTCGTCCCGGTGGAGCGGCTTTACGCCGGCGGGGGCACCGCGTACTTCGATGAAGCGTTTCGCAGGGCGCGTCCAAAGGCTGAGGCGCGGTTTAATCCCGCGGACGCCAAGAGGCTCGGCCTTAGCGCCGGCGACACCGTAAGCCTTGCGGCCGGGCGCACGAACCAGCGGTACACGGCGGTTGTCGATCGGTTGGTCATGGTCGGCACGGTTCAGGTGCCCAAGGGTCTCTTCGAGGCGCCGGCCAACGCCTTCGCCGCGGGCGCTAGGGTGGCCGTCTCGGTCCTGAAACCGGTCGCCGAGGAGGTCGGCTGACGTGGAGACGTTTCTCCTAGTCTTGGTAAAGTCGATACTCTTGGTCCTGATCTTGATGACGATCTTCGCGCATCTCATGCTGTTTGAGCGCAAGCTCCTCGGCTACTTTCACATGAGGCTTGGTCCGAATCGGACTGGCCCATGGGGGCTTCTGCAGCCCATCGCCGACGCGGTGAAGATCATCATCAAAGAGGACATCGTCCCTCGCGATGCTGACAAGGTCACGTATACGCTTGCACCCATCGTGAGCCTTTTCGTGGCCCTTGCCGCATACGCCAGCATTCCCGTGGGACCACCGGTCGAGCTCTTCGGGCGTACGATCGAGCTTTCGATCGTCAATCCCAACGCGGGAGTGCTTCTCTTGTTCGCCACGACGTCGCTGGGCGTCTACGGTATTACCCTGGGCGGGTGGGCGTCGCAGAGCAAGTACTCGCTCCTTGGATCGCTGCGCTCGACGGCGCAGATGATCAGCTACGAGCTTTCGCTGGGCCTTAGCATTATCGGTGTGTTGATGCTGGCCGGTTCGCTGAACCTGTACGAGATCGTCCGGGCGCAGGAGAGCGTCTGGTTTGTGCTGCTCAACCCCGTCGGTTTTCTGATCTTCCTCGTGAGCATGTTCGCGGAGACCAACCGGGTGCCTTTTGACCTGCCCGAGGCGGAGACGGAGCTGGTGTCGGGGTACAGCACGGAGTATTCCGGAATGCGCTTCGGCATGTTCATGATCGCGGAATACATCAACATGATCACCATGTCGTCGCTGATCACCCTGCTTTACCTCGGCGGCTGGAACGGCCCTTCGTTCTTGCCGGGGGTGGTCTGGTTCGCGCTGAAGGTGGCGGCGTTCCTCTTCTTGTTTATTTGGGTCAGGGCGTCGTTACCGAGGCTTCGCTACGACCGGCTGATGAGCTTCGGGTGGAAGGTGATGCTGCCCGTGGCGCTGGCGAACCTGGTGCTCACAGCGGTGTTCGTCGCCCTGTTCTAGTTGTGGGGACAGAGGGCCGAAACGACGGGAGCACTGGGATGATGGGAATGAGCCTACAGTCGCAAACGAGGACGGTTTACCAAAGAGGGGTGGCGCGCAAGTGATCAGGGGAATTGCGAAGGCAATGGGTACCACCCTGCGGGTGCTGTTTCGTGAGAAGCCGACCATCGAGTACCCGGATAAGAAGAAGCCGAGAAGTGCGCGCTTTCGCGGCCGCCATGAGCTCCGCCGCTACGACAACGGCCTCGAAATGTGCATCGGCTGCGAGCTATGCCAAGCCTCGTGTCCTGCCGCGGCCATCACGGTGATGGCGACGGAAAACGATCCGCAAAACCCCCATTCGCCCGGGGAGCGGTACGCGTATGTCTACGAGATCGACATGCTGCGTTGCATCTTTTGCGGTCTGTGTGAGGAGGCATGCCCCACCGAGGCCCTTCACCTCACACAGGAGTATGAGCTGGCGGACTTTTCGCGCGAGGCGCTGGTGTACGGGCGCGACCGGCTGGTGAATAAGGAGCCGGGCCGGTTTAAGGTGCCTGAGAACGTCTATCCCAAGTACGAGGGGCGCAAGGCGGTGGATGTCCTGTGACGGCGGTACTTTGGATCGCTGGGGCGCTGGCGATCGCCGGGGCGCTCGGGGTTGTGATCGCGAAGACCCCGGTGCACAGCGTGATCTCGCTGGTGGTCAACATCTTGTCGCTTGCGGCGCTCTTTCTCTCGTTGCAAGCGGAGTTCTTGGCCTTGATCCAGGTGATCATCTACGCCGGAGCGATCATGATCCTCTTCTTGTTTGTCATTGCGCTGCTTACGGCGAGAAGGGATCCCGTCGAGCGCAGCGAGGGGAAGCTGGAGGGCCAGCGCGAGCTTGGGATTGTCACCGCCGTCGCCGGCGGAGTGTTGATGATCGCAGTGGCTTTTGCGGCGGGCCTGGGCCGCATGCCGGCCAGAGAGGCGCTGCCGGCCGGGTTCGGGTCGGCGGCCGCTTTTGGCAGAGAGCTTCTTACGACGCACATTCTCTCATTTGAGCTCACGGCTTTCGTCTTGATGGCGGCGGTGATCGGCGTCGTCGTCCTCGTCGGCCGGCGGCAGCTGTAAGGGGCGGATACTTCATGAACGGGGACATGGTTCAAGGATACGTGGCGTTGAGCGGGATCTTGTTCGTCATCGGGGCGTGCGGCCTGATGGTGCGCAGGAGCCCCCTGGTGATGTTGATGTGCGTGGAGATCATGCTCAATGCGGCCAACCTGGCATTCGTCGCGTTCGCCCGGTACCTTGGGAACATGGAGGGCCACGTCTTTACGTTTCTCGTCGTCACCGTGGCTGCGGCCGAGGTGGCGATCGGCCTTGCCGTCATCGTCTTGCTTTTCCGCAAGCGGGATGCGGCCGACGTCGACGATGTGAACACTTTGAGAGGCTGACCTGGATCCTCGTAGCAAAAGGAGTCGAGGCTCTTGGAAACGACGGCTATGGTTTGGATACTCCTTTTCCCACTGATCGGGGCGGCGGGGCTCGCCCTGGGCCGCAACCACCTGTCGCCAAGACTCATCGGGACGCTGGGAAGCGGGGCGGTGGGCGCCGCTTTTTTGGTGGCACTCTCCGCGCTGGCCTCGTACAACCGGGCCGGCGAACCGCTGGTGCAGACCGTGTTCACCTGGGCCAAGGGGAGCGGGTTTGAAGTCTCCTTCGGCCTCCTCGGCGACCCCATCTCCCTTTGGTGGCTGGTCGTCGTCACCGGCGTCGGCTTTTTGATCCACGTGTACGCCTCCGAGTACATGGCGGAGGATCCGGGCGTGGGCCGGTTTTTCGCTAAGCTCAACTACTTCGTCTTCGCCATGAGCCTGCTGGTGTTGGCCGACAACTTCGTGGGGCTGTTGATCGGCTGGGCGAATGTGGGTCTTGCGTCGTTCATGCTCATCGGGTTCTGGAACTACAAGCCCGAGGCGGCGGCCGCTGCTAAGAAAGCGTTTCTTCTCAACGTCATCGGCGAGGTAGGCATCATCCTCGGGTTGGCACTGATGTTCATGGAGTTTAGAAGCCTCACCTTCGCCGAGGTGTTCGCGAAGGTGGGGGAGGCCGACCCGGGTGTGCTCACGGGCATCGGCCTGCTCCTCCTGGTGGGTGCCACCGCGAAGTCGGCGCAGCTTCCCTTATTCACTTGGCTTCCCGACGCGATGCAAGGGCCCACGCCTGTGAGCGCGCTGATGCATGCCGCGACCATGGTGACGGCGGGCGTCTACTTGATGGCGAGGGCGTTCCCCATTTACCAGGCGTCCGAGGCGGCTTTGACCGCTGTGGCCTGGGTGGGTGCGCTGACCGCTCTGACCGGTGCGGTGGTTGCCACACGGCAGGTCGACATCAAGCGGGTTCTGGCTTACTCGACCATGAGCCAGCTGGGCTACATGATGCTGGGCGCCGGCGTCGGAGCGTACACGGCTTCGCTCTTTCACTTTTTCACGCATGCGTTCTTTAAGGCGCTGCTCTTCTTGGGAGCGGGCATGATCGCCCACTACCTCCATGGCGAGCAGGACATCCGCAGGATGGGCGGGCTCGCGAAGAAGCAGCCCTTCGTCTATTGGACGTTTTTGATCGGCGTGCTCGCTATCGCCGGAGCGCCGCCGTTCGCTGGCTTTTTTAGCAAGGATGAGATCCTGGGCGCCGTCCTCGAGGAGGGCCACGTGGTCCTCTGGGTGATCGGAGTCGTCGTGGCCGGGCTTACGGCCTACTATATGACCCGGCTTTTCGCGCTGGTCTTCGCCGGGGAGCCCGCGCAAGAGCACGGTCACGGCCATGAGAGCGGCGTGGCCATGAAGCTTCCCGTTGCGGTCCTTGCGTTGCTCTCGGCGGTCTCGGGCCTCATTGCGATCCCCGGGGTGACTGCGGTGCCCGCACATTTCCTTGAGCCTGCTTTTCTCAGGTACGGTCATCACGTGCCGCATGCCGGTATCGGCTGGCCGGTGGCGGTCGTCTTGATCGCCGCGGCGGCCGGCGCCTACCTGGCGGCAAAGGCCTATGGGCCCGGGGGCGCGGCACGCCAGGCCCTCGTGGCTACGGCCGGGACGCCGCCGCGAGGGGCGCTGGCCAACGCCTTCTACATTGACGACCTCTACCAGAAGGGCGTCGGCGGGCTTGTGACCGGTATCAGCATCGTCGTGGGCAGGGGAGTCGACCCGTACGTGATTGACGGAGCGGTGAACGGGATCGCCATGGTGGCGAAGGACATCGCCGAGGGCTTGCGCCGCCTGCATGGAGGGTACGTGCGGCGATACGCCCTGACGCTCTTCGCGGGCGTCGCGGTGTTCATGATCTACTACATCCTGATCTAGGGCGTTTGGCTGGTCACGGTACGGCTTTCGGTGGAACACTTCGCAAGCTCTGGCATGAGCGCGGCGAAGATGGGGGATTGGAGGCGTCTCCATGACGGGTTTGGCAACAGTCGATCTCAACTTCTGGGCCGTGGCGCCGCTCGTCACACTGGCCGCGGCGGGTATGATCGTCCTTCTCCTGGATCTTGTCCTGCCTGCGGGGCGTTCGAGGCCGTGGTGCTATGCGGCGGGCATCGGCGGCGTCCTGGTCGCACTGTACTACGTGGCAGGGTTGTGGTCGGGGCCGGCGGCAGGGCCGGCGGCCAGCGTCGTCGGCGCAGGGGCCCTCGGCCGGGTGACCAACGGCATCGCAGTCTTCGGCGGTCACTATGTGCTGGACCGGTTCACCTTGCTCTTTAACGTGATCGTGTTGATCGCCGCGCTCTGTGCGATCTTGTTGAGTGCTCGAAACGAGGATGAAGAGATATCGGGTTACCTGGCGCTCGTATTCGGTGCCGCACTGGGGATGTGCGTCCTCGCCGGGGCGGGCAGTTTCTTCACCCTCTTCTTGGGCCTTGAAATCCTAAGCCTCAACCTGTACGTGGCGGTCGCGTTCGAGCGCGACAACCTGGCTTCCAAGGAGGCGGCCTTTAAGTACCTGATCCTCGGCGCGGCAGCGACGGCGGCGATGATCTACGGTTTCGCCCTGCTTTATGGGCAGACGGGGACGATGTCGCTGGCCGGGGTGGCAGCCGGGTGGAGCGCCGGTTCGACGGTGCTGATGAAGGTTGGCCTTGGCCTGCTCCTGCTCGGGCTCGCGTTTAAGCTGGCTCTTGCCCCCTTCCACGCTTGGGCGCCCGACGTCTATCAAGGCGCGCCGGCGCCGGTGACGGCGTTCATGTCGGTCGGCACCAAAGCGGCCGCGTTCGCGGCCTTGGTGAGGGTTCTTCTTGCGGCTCTGCCTGAGGATGCTTCGCGGCTCCTCTTGCCGCTTTGGATCCTCGCTGTGACCAGCATGGTGGTAGGAAGCTTCAGCGCAGCCGTCCAGACCAACGTGAAGCGGTTGCTGGCTTACTCGGGGATTGCCCACGTGGGTTATCTGATGATGGCGCTCCTTGGGCTGACTGAGCAGGGAATCACTGCAGGCCTGTTCTACCTCGGAGCCTACCTCTTCATGAACATCGGCGCTTTCGCGATCGTGGTGTGGCTTGGCAAGGACGGGCGCGAAGGAGAGGAGCTCTCCGATTTCCAAGGCCTGTTCTATCGCCGGCCAGGTCTTGCGCTGGCGATGACGCTCTTCCTGCTGTCGCTGGCCGGGGTTCCTCCAGCCGCCGGTTTCCAAGGAAAGCTCTACTTGGTGGCGGCGGCCCTCTCTAGCGGCACCGGGGCCGCTGCGCTGTGGCTTGTAGGCGCGCTGGTGGTGACGACGGGCGTTTCGGCGTACGCATACCTGCGGGTCGTGACGACCATGTTCCGCAAAGACCAGATAGCCGGTGCGGCCGGTGCTGAAGCGATGGCGGAGAGTGCCCACGCGGCGGCGAGCCGCTACGAGGTGGCGGCCGCGCGGGAGGGGGAAGTCGGCTTTTCGTGGGCGCTGGCCGTCGTCGTGGCCGTCGCAGTGCTCGGCACCTTGTACCTGGGCGTATTGCCCCAGTCGGTCCTGGCGCTTACCAGGCACGTCTTGCCGCTGCCGTAGGAGAGGGTTCCCAAAGAGTTCTCAGAGGAGTCGCTTAGGCGGGGCGACGGACGGGCGGGCTGGCCGCACGGCGTTGCCTCGCTTTTTGCTTGGCTGAAGACTTGAGGCCAGCCGCCGCGTGCCCGCCGGTTTGACGGAGGGAGAGCGGGTCTTGGAGGCGAAGAGTACTGCGAACGCCTGGCAGGATAACCGGTACAATCGGGATGGAGGAGGAAGACGGGACATCGATGGAGGGAATTGCCAACCTCGGCTCGATGATCGAAGCCAACTGGAAATACGTGGAGAAGCTCCCCGCGGCGGCGGTGACGCTGGTCATCGCCTACGTGGTCATCACCCTCACGAAAAAGGCAATTCTCGCGGCGACCGGCCTAGCGCGAATAAACCGCGCGGTCCAGACCATGGTCAATTCGGCGGTCAACTTCGTCGGGTGGGTGCTCGCCCTGTCGGCGGTGCTCAACGTCATGGAGCTTACGCAGCTCTCACTCGCTCTGGGCGGCTCCATCGCCCTGATTGCGATGGCCTTGGCCACGGGACTCAACAACGTCACCCAGGACCTGATGGCGGGAATCTTTCTCCTGGGCGACCGCGACTTTGCCAAGGGGGCTTGGGTAAGAGCCGGCGGCGTCGAAGGTGAGCTGGAAGAGCTTACCATTCGAAAGGCGCGAATCCGCGACGCAGAAGGGAACTTGCACGTAGTGCCCAACCGCAACATCGACGGAGGAACCTACGTCATCGTAGCGTCGCAGCCGGCCGACGAGAAAAAGGGGGCGTGAGGGAGATCAGCCCCAAAAGCTCTTCTTGGGAATCGTCCGGCCGGGGACGACCTGAACTTTGATCGGGCCGCTCGCGTCGACCAGCTCCAGAGGAAGGGTCGTGCTCTTGCATTTGGGGCAGCGGATTTCGTTCTTCGCCGCGTCGAACCAATCCTCGTCCCGGAGGATGTACCCGGGCTTTCCACCGGGGCTGATGATCGTCTCGTTGCCGCAAGTGCAGCGGATGTTCACCGTAGGATGCCTCCTTTAGGCGAGCCAGCTCCGCATACCATTATACTATCCCTCGCAGTGAGAAGAAAGGGATCGGCTGACGAAGAGCGCTAGCCGGGCAGGAGGAAAAGGCGAGGAAGCGATCGAGTTGAAGGCTTTTCAGAGGGCGCTCGAAGCACCGAAGGCTCGCCGGGAGGTCTTGGACCAACGCAACAAGAACTAGAGAACGGCGGGAGAGGCTCGGGAGGACGGGCCTTGTTGTGTCTCGCCGGGAGGACTTGACTGGAGGTGCCAGCGTGAAGAAAGTGCGCATCGGCGTGCTGGGCGCAGGATTCATGGGACGGGCCCGCCTTGAGTGCTACGCGTCGGATCCGCGCGTCGAAGTGACGGCCATCTCGTCGCGAGAGCTCTCGAAGGCGAAGGCGCTGGCTGACGAGTTTGGCGTGCCTTTCGCGACGGCTCATTGGGAAGAAGTCGTTGCCAGCGACAACGTGGACGCGGTCGACATTACGCTGCCGAACTTCTTGCATTACCCCGCGGCGCTAGCCTGCATCGAGCGGGGAAAACCATTTATGATCGAAAAACCCTTGGCTCGCAATGTCGCGGAGGGTGAGGAGATCGTCCGGAAAGCTCGGGAGCGTGGGATCCTCGCGGTCTATGCGGAGTGCCTGAGGTTTGCCCCGGCGTGTGTCAAGGCGAAGGCGCTCATCGACGAGGGGGCCTTGGGCCGGCTCACCATCATGAGGGCCAACGAGATCCACAACGGCCCGTTCCATTCCGGCTGGTTCTGGGACGCCGAGAAGGCCGGTGGCGGAGCCTTGATCGACATGGGAATCCACGGCGTCTTCCTGCTGGAGTGGTTCGCCGGCTCCCCCATCACCAAGGTGTACGCGGAGATGGGGACGCTCAAGTGGACGGAGCACTGCCAAAACGGCGCCGAGGACACGTCGGTCGCTGTGCTCCGCTTTGAGAACGGAGCGGTGGCCGAACTCGTCAACAGCTGGGCCGTGCAGGGGGGACTTGACGTCCGGCTCGAGGTGTTTGGGACCGAAGGAACCGTCTTTATCGACCAAGGGCGAGGCGCGAACGGGATGAAGGTGTTTAGCCAGAAGGGATACGGCGCGGATCCGGCCGTCGAAGCGTCGCTCAGGCCTCACGTGGCGCCCACGAAGGGATGGAGCTTCCCGTTTGCCGACGAGTGGGGGACGCACGGCCACCTGCAGGAGATCCGCCATTTCGTCGACTGCCTCACCGGCGGCGCAACGCCCGCATGTACGCTGGAGGAGGGCCTGGCGGGACTGTATGTCATCGACGCGCTTTATCGCTCTGCACGTTCGGGGGTGCCCGTCGAGGTGAAACGCTCGCCTTTAGCGAGGAGAATGGGCCAAGCGGCACTATAGGAGAGATTAGGAAGATGCTGAAAAGGATCGTCGTCGCACTGGGTCTCGTCTTGGTAGCAAGCATTACGGCATTGGCAGGGCAACTCTACATCTACGAAGACGATCCAGGGTACTGGTGGTACTGGGCGGGCAGCCCCGATTACGAGGTGTTGGTCCCGGCAAATCGCCCGTACTATCTCGATCAAGAGTGGAGCGGGCACACGTTCGTTGAGATCCCGCTGCGCGACGGGGGACCGCTCCTTTTCATCGGGACCGCGCCCGGCACCAACTTCCAACAGCTGTGGCAAGCGCTCACCGCCTCGTGGTCATTTCCCTTGAGAAGCTCCAGGGTGACCGAGGATTCGCAGATCACCACGAACCAGGGCCTGCGGGCCCACTTCAGGGTGATGACGGGCACGACGCAAGAAGGCTCCACGGCGATGATCCGGATGGTGGCGTTCACGCGGGATGGGAGGAGCGCCTATCTCCTGTTTGTCGGCAAGGAGTCGGAGTATACGGGCGATTTGCGCCAGTACTGGCTGCGGGCCGTCAACAGCTTCCGGTGGCGGTAGCGGCAGGGGCGAGGTAGGCCATGACTGATCCGAACGTCCTGATCGCCATTCAAAAGCTTTCGACGCCTTTCCTCGACGGGTTTTTCAAGGCGATCACCACTATCGGTCACGAGTACGCGTACATCGTCATCCTCCTCTACGTCTACTGGTGTGTTGACCGGAGGATCGGGCACCGGGCCGCGATCCTCCTTTTGTTTTCCATGTGGCTCAACGGGCTGGTGAAGGAGCTCGTGGCGTCGCCAAGGCCCAGTCCCGCTCAGGGAGTGAGGGTGCTGGTCCACGAGGAGAGCTACTCGTTCCCGTCAGGTCATGCGCAAGGCGGGGTGACGCTATGGGGCTATCTCGCCTGGTCTTTCGGTTCGCGGCTCTTTTGGACGTTCGCCGTTGTTCTGATCCTGCTGATAGGCTTCTCCCGCCTGTACCTTGGGGCCCATTTCCTCGGCGACGTCCTGGGAGGGTATGGGATCGGCCTCGTGTTAGTGGCCATCGCCGCCGCGGGCGGCCGGTGGGGCATCGTCGCGGCGCTTCCCCGGGGCATCCGGCTTGTGACGGCGATCGCGCTTCCGATCACGCTGTATCCGCTCTACCAGTCGGACGCGTCTGTTATGACGCTCGGGTTTCTTCTGGGGTTTGCGGCAAGCGACGTCTTTGCCTTGGACCTCTTGCCTTATGACCCGAGGGGGGGAGTCTTGCGCCAAGCAGCCAAGATGCTTTTGGGCCTCGCCGGGATCGGAGGGCTTTACCTTCTTCACCACCGGCTTCCCCAAGGGGCGCCCGAAGCCCTGGGGTACGCGGTGATCTCGGTTTGGATCACGGTCGTCGCCCCATGGCTCTTCATCCGGCTGGGGCTTGCGCGGGCCGGCGAGCCCCCCGCCCGGTGGGCAAGAGGCGGGGAGCGTTGGTCCGGTGGGAGGCTTTCGCGAGCNCGCCCGGGGACGGTCTACGGTAGGTCCGCTCTTGCGGCCCCTCTGAAAGGCCTGCTTCTGCTGGCTTTCGCAGCGTGCGTGACGCTCGCGGCGGTGACGCTGATCCGGCCGTCGCCGCATGTGCGAAACGTGCCGATCATCGCAGAGCTCGGTCGGCGCCCGAGCGTCATCGTCGGCCACCGGGGAGCGGCGGGCCTTGCGCCCGAAAACACTCTCCTTGCCATCGAGCGAGGGCTGCTGGAGGGCGCCGACCTGGTCGAGATCGACGTGCGCCGCACATTGGACGGTGTCCTCGTCCTCATGCACGACCCCACAGTCGACCGGACTACGGGCGGCAGCGGCAACGTGCGGGAGAAGCGACTGGCCGAGATCAAGGAGCTGGACGCCGGGTACTGGTTTACGATGGACGGGGTGACGTACCCCTACCGCGGGAAGGGCCTCACCGTGCCCACTCTCGAGGAGGCGCTAAGGGCCTTTCCCACGGCGCGCTTTCTCATCGAGATTAAAGAAGACGATCCCGCCGTCGCAGACGCGGTGGCTGCTGCGATCGAGCGCACCGGGGCCGCAGGGCGCGTCATCGTCGGCACGTTTCACGACGCCGTCGGCGCCCGCTTCCGCGAGGTGATGCCGTCGGTCCCCACCACTGCGAGTCAAAGAGAGGTCATCCGGTTCGTGCTTCTTGCGCGTTTCGGACTCGACGCGATCTTTGCGCCGTCGCCCCCGTGGGATGTGCTCATCGTACCCCCTAAGTTGGGCTTTATCCCCGTGATCAGCCAGGGAGTGGTCGACGCGGCTAGAAGAGCCGGGCGGCCGGTCCACGCCTTCACGGTCAATGAGCCGAAAGAGGCGCAGCGCCTCGTGGCGCTTGGAGTGCACGGAATCGTCACCGACCGGCCCGACTTGATCCTGCCGGCGCTGTTAGCGGGGATATGACGCACGCCGGCCTCATCCCGGGCCGGTTCTAGATCGCTTTCAAAGAAAGCGTCTTAATAAACCAAGCCCCCTCGTCCGCACCGCAGCGGCGGTGGACGAGGGGGCATTTTCTCCTATGGAAGTTAACCCTCTCTCTTGAGGCTTGCGGGCAGGGCCTTATGCGCTAGGCCGGGTCATGCCCGAGGGATCCAGGACTTTGGCCAGCTCCTCCTCGGGGAGGACGCCCTTCTCGCGGGCGATCTCCCTTACGGTTCGGCCGGTCTGGTAGGCTTCCTTGGCGATTTCGGCGGCGCGGTCATAGCCGATCACCTTGGCAAGAGGCGTGCACATGGCAAGGCTCTGCTCAATCATGCTCTCGCAGCGCTTTCGATCGGCTTGGATGCCGTCGATGCACTTCACCTTGAAGGCGCGGGCAGCGGCGCCCACCAGCGAGATGGACTGGAGCAAGTTGTGCGCCATCACCGGCATCATCACGTTGAGCTCAAAGTTACCCCACTGCCCGCCGATGGTGATGGCAAGATCGTTCCCGGTCACCTGGGCGGCGACCTGGATGACCGCTTCGGGGATGACCGGGTTCACTTTGCCGGGCATGATGGACGAGCCCGGCTGAAGCTCGGGCAGGATGATCTCGCCCAACCCGCAGCGGGGCCCCGAGCCGAGCCATCGGATGTCGTTGGCGATCTTCATCAGCGACGTCGCCACGGTCTTGAGCGCCCCGCTGGCGTAGACGATGGCGTCCTTGGCGGCCTGAGCCTCGAAATGGTTCTCTGCCTCGCGGAATGGCGCTCCCGTCTTTTCGGCCAGGCGAGCGATGGTCTCCTTGGCGAACTGGGGATGCGTGTTGACCCCGGTGCCGACGGCGGTGCCGCCCAACGCCAGCTCCAGCAGATGCTCTCGCGCTTCGTTGAGCCTTTGGACGCCGAGCTCGACTTGCCGGGCGTAGCCTGAGAATTCCTGCCCCAGGCGGATGGGCGTCGCATCTTGCAGGTGAGTCCTGCCGATCTTGAGGACGTCATCAAACTCCTCCGCCTTCTTGGCCAGCGCTTTTTGGAGCTCGACGAGGGCGGGGATGGTCTGCCGGTCCAGGGCGAGGACGGCCGCGACGTGAATGGCCGTCGGGATGGTATCGTTGCTCGACTGGCCCTTGTTTACGTGGTCGTTGGGATGGACGGGGCTTTTCGCTCCCATCTTCCCGCCCAGGGCCACGTTGGCGAGGTTGGCGATCACCTCGTTGACGTTCATGTTGGTCGAGGTGCCGGAGCCGGTCTGGAAGACGTCGACGGGGAAATGCTCCTTGGCGACCCGGCCTTCGGCGATCTCTAGCGCCGCGTTGGCGATGGCTTCGGCGATCTCGGGCTTAAGGAGCCCCAGGGCCGCGTTGGTCTTGGCGGCGGCCCATTTGATCAACGCGAGGGCCCGGACGACTTCCATCGGCATCACAAGATCGCTGATGTTGAAGTTATCGACCGCTCGCTGCGTCTGGGCACCATAGTAGGCCCACGACGGCACTTGCACCTCACCCATCGAGTCGGTCTCGATGCGATACTCCACCTGTCGTAACCCCTTTCACACCGCGCGCTCCACCTCGACCGGGTGTTGGTCCGCCTCCCCGGCGCCGGCGCTCTTCGTACTCTTAGGCACGATTTTGCGGAAGCGAGCTGCGGCGCGTCCCCAATCGGCCAGGAGAAGGGCGACTTTGCGGCTTTGGGTGCGTCGGTGATGGAGCGCCAGGATGTTTTTGAGCCGCCACAGATCATCGTCTCCAAGCGGGACCGCGGTGACCGCATCGCGGTTGATCCGGCTGCCAAGCGACTCGTCTTCGTCGAGGACAAAAGCTTCGCCGCCGGTCATGCCCGCGCCGAAGTTGTAACCCGTCGGCCCGAGGACGACGACCGTGCCTCCGGTCATGTATTCGCACCCGTGGTGGCCGACCCCTTCGACCACTGCCAACGCCCCGGAGTTGCGCACGGCAAACCGCTCGCCGGCCCGGCCGGCCAGGAACAGCGCACCGCCCGTGGCACCGTAGAGGACCGTATTGCCTGCGAGGACGTTTTCGCCAGTTGACGTGCCCTTGCCGTCTTGGGGGCGTATGACGATCTCGCCGCCCGCCAGGCCCTTGCCCACGTAGTCGTTGGCCGCGCCTATCAGCTCAAACGCGATGCCGCGCGCAAGAAAAGCGCCGAAGGACTGGCCCGCCGTCCCGCGGAAGCGGACACGGATCGTCCCATCGGGCAGGCCGGCATCTCCGTATCGTGTCGCGATCTCGTAGGAGAGCGTTGCACCCACGGTGCGGTGCGCGTTGGTGATCTCCGCCTCGATCTCGACCGGTCGTCCCTCCTCGATCGCCGCCCGCGCCTTGGCGATGAGACGGTGATCGAGCCTCTCCTCGGGGGGAAGAGGGTTGCTCATCCAGGTGCGCCGGCGCTCGCCTTTGGCCTCGGGGACAGCGAGGAGAGCAGAGAGGTCGAGGTGGAACTGCTCCGCCTCCCTCTTGGGCCGCAGGAGGTCCGTGCGGCCGATGACCTGGTCGAGCGTGGCGTATCCCAGCTGGGCCAGGAGCTCTCGCACCTCCCGCGCGACAAAGCGAAAGTAAGCCATCACCATCTCGGGCCGTCCCGGGAACTTGGCCCTGAGCTTGGGGTCTTGAGTCGCAACGCCGACAGGACAGTTGTTGGTGTGGCAGACTCGCGCCATGATGCACCCTTCGGCCATCATGGCCACCGTGCCAAACGAGTACTCATCGGCGCCCAGCATCGCCGCGACGAGTACGTCGTGGGCCGATTTGAACCCGCCGTCGGCCCGCAGCGCCACCCGTTCCCTGAGCCCGTTGGCAAGCAGGGCCTGTTGAGTTTCCGCAAGGCCGATCTCCCAGGGCAGCCCGGCGTTTTTGATGGAGTTGAGCGGGGAGGAGCCCGTACCGCCTGATCCGCCGCTGATCAGGATGGCGTCGGCATATCCCTTGGCGACGCCCGCGGCGATGATGCCGACCCCGGTCTGCGCCACCAGCTTCACCGAGACTAAGGCTTTCGGATTGGCTTGTTTCAGATCATAGATCAGCTGCGCCAGATCCTCGATCGAATAAATGTCGTGGTGGGGCGGAGGCGAGATCAGCGTGATGCCGGGAGAAGTGTGCCGCAGCTTCGCAATGAGGCTGGTCACCTTGTATCCGGGAATCTGGCCGCCTTCGCCGGGCTTTGAACCCTGCGCCATCTTGATCTGGAGCTCCGTCGCCGACGCAAGATAGGCCGGGGTGACTCCGAAGCGGCCTGAGGCCACTTGCTTTACGGCGCTGTTGGCCAAGGTGCCATAGCGAGCTTCGTCCTCGCCGCCTTCGCCCGAGCCGGAGCGGGCGCCGAGGCGGTTCATGGCGATGGCCAGCGTCTCGTGGGCTTCGGGCGACAAAGCGCCTAGGGACATCTGTGCGGTGGAAAAGCGCCTGATGATCGCCTCCTCGGGTTCGACTTGAGAGAGGGGGATCGGCTGCCGGTCCGACAGAAACTCGAAGTACTCCCTGATCTGGGCCGGGTACGAGCGGACCAGCGCGACGAAGCGCCGGTACTCCTCGTATCCCTGCTCCCGCTCGGCCGGGTCGTCGCTGGCGCCCAAGATGACGGCCTTTTGCAAGAGCCTTGCGCTTTCCGGAGTGAAGTCGTGATGTTCTCCCGCTTTCCTCGGCTTGTAGAAGCCGAACATGTTGAGCCTTACGGGATTCTGGGAGAAGGCGTCCCGATGCCACGAGAGGGCGATCCTTGCGATGTCGCGAAAACCGCTGCCTCCGACGGCCGACGGCGTGCCCGCAAAGCAAGTGTCGATCACCTCGCGGGCGATTCCCACCGCTTCGAAAACTTGCGCCCCTTGGTAGCTTTCCACCGTGGCGATGCCCATCTTGGACATCACCTTGAGAAGCCCCTCGCAGACGGCGCGGCGAAAGCGCTGCTCCGCCGTGCCGGGCGTAACCCCGGCGCCCCGCAGCCTTCCGTCGGCCGCCAGGCTGCGAGCCGTAGCCAGCGCAAGGTACGGATTGACGGCTTGCGCGCCGTAGCCG
>NICF_comb_assmDRAFT_10000596_pt1 | contig 30360 bp, 27 predicted proteins | sample NewIslPassag4_SG_FD_11279 | JGI IMG/M metagenome (IMG submission 11279)
GGCTCGAGCGCCTCGCCGAAAAGGGAGACGCGGAGGCCGCCCGCCACGCGGAAGCGGTACGCGAGGCGGAGATCCGCCTGCGGGAAGCCGCCTCCTCCCTCCTCGACGGGGAGCTGGAGCGGGCGTACCGGGCCCTCGGGCAGGCGGCCGCCACCGAGGAGCGGCTTCTGGGGCGGAGGCGCTCGCTGCGCTACCTCGAGCTCTCCGAGCGCTTCGCCCGGCTCGCTTTGAAGCGGGGGCTGGAGCTTTCCGAAAAGCGACGTTTCCGCGAGGCCCGGGAGATCCTACGCCTGGCCGCCGAGCTCGATCCCTCCAACCTGGACGTCTTGCGCGCCCTATGGCGACTGGAGGACGCCGAGTAGGGCGGACGAGGGGCCGGCCCGGAGCGCGCCTCCAGAGCTCGGCAGCCGGGCGTGATCGTCGCGATCGGGCACCGCCGCAAGGCGCGGGTACGAGGACCGCAGCCCCGCCTCCGTCGCCACTGCAGGATGGTCCCGAATACAGGCTCCTAGGGCGATGTCGGGCGCGTCTGCTATACCGACATCATGGAATCCGGCACCCGACCCGTCCTGACCCTGATCGACGGCTCCGCCTACATCTTCCGCGCCTACCACGCCATCCGTGCCGAACTCTCCACCTCGACGGGCATCCCCACCCGCGCCGTCTACGGCTTCACCCGGATGCTCCTCAAGTCGTTGCGGGAGGCCTCACCCACCCACGTGGCGGTGGTCTGGGATCGGGACGGGAGGGCGGTTCGCCACCAGCTCGACCCCGAGTACAAGGCCCATCGCGAGGAGACGCCCGACGACCTCAAGGCCCAGTTCCCCTACATCCGGCAGGTGGTCGAGGCCCTGGAGGTGCCGAGCGTGGAGAAGGAGGGCTGGGAGGCGGACGACGTCATCGCCACCTTGACTCGCCGCGCCGTCGAGGAGGGCTTCGACGTGGTCATCGTCACCGGCGACAAGGATTTCTCCCAGCTCGTCGGCCCCCACGTGCGGCTCTACGACGGCATGCTCGACCGTTGGACGGGGCCCGCCGAGGTGGAGGAGCGGTGGGGCGTGCCGCCCGAGCTCTTCGTCGAGGTACAAAGCCTCGTCGGCGATACCTCCGACAACATCCCCGGCGTGCCCGGGGTGGGGAAGAAGACCGCGGCGGACCTCGTGCGCAAGTACGGCAGGCTCGAGGAGGTGATCGCGGCGTGCGAGCGCGGCGAGGTCAAGAGCAAGCGGATCGCGGAGGCGATCCTCGCCGCGAAGGAGAGGCTCGCGCTCAACCGCGACCTCGTCCGGCTCCGCGACGACCTGGAGCTCGAACGCGGGCCGGCCGACCTCGCCCGGCGCACGCCGGACGTCGGCCGCGTGCAGAACCTCTTCCGCGAGCTCGAGTTCTACGCGCTCTTGCGCGAACTTCCCGCGGTCCTGCGCCAGGTGGGGGTTCCCTACGTCCAGCCGGCGTCACGGGAGCCGGTCCAGGCCGCCGAATTCCAGATCCCGCCCGTCGAGATCGTCGTCGAGCCGGAGGAATTCGGGCGGCTGCTCTCCCGCGTCCGCGGGGCCGAGCGCCTCGGGTTGCGCCTGGCGCCTCCCGAGGAGCGGGTCCACCTGGCCTCGCCCCCGGGCGTCGCCCTGGCTTTCCCCGGCGAGGCGAGCGCCTACGTTCCCCTGGGGCATCAGGGCCTGTTCGAGCGGGGTGCCGCCGATCCCGACGCCTGGCTTCGCGAGCTGGTGAAAGCGGTGGGAGAGCGGCCCTGGTCCGGCATCCAGACCAAGCGCGACCTCCTCCTCGTCCTCGCGCGCGGCCTCTCGATTCCCGGGCCCGCGGGCGACGCGGAGCTCGCGGCCTACCTTCTCAACCCGGCCCGGCGCACATTCGACATCGTCGACCTGGCGCGGGAAAAGCTCGGCGCCGAACTACGCGAGTACGCCGAGATCGCCGGCGCGGGAAGGGATCGGCGGCCCTTCGCGCTCCTCGACGCGGAGGTCGGCGGCACTTGGCTCGCCCAGACCGCGGCCTGCGCCCTGGCCGTGGAGGAGCGGTTGCGGCCGGAACTCGAGCAGGCGGGCCTCGACCGGATCTACCGCGAGCTCGAGATCCCTCTCGTCCCCATCCTGGCGCGGATGGAGCACGTGGGCGTCAAGCTCGATCCCTCGAGGCTGGAGGCGCTCGGCCAGGAGGTCGACGCCCGCCTCGCCGAGGTGCTGGAGGCCTGCCATCGCGTGGCCGGGCGCGAGGTGAACGTGGCTTCCCCGCGCCAGCTCGCCCAGCTCCTCTTCGAGGAGCTCAAGCTCCCGGTGATCAAGCGGACCAAGACCGGCCCCTCCACCGACCACGAGGTGCTCGAGAAGCTCGCCGAGCAGCACCCGCTGCCGAAGCTGATCCTCGAGCACCGCATGCTGGCCAAGCTCAAGGGAACCTACATCGACACGCTGCCCCAGCTCGTCTCCGAGGACGGCCGCCTGCGCACCACCTTCGAGCAGGCGGGAACCGCCACGGGGCGGCTCTCCTCGAGCAATCCCAATTTGATGAACATCCCCATTCGCACCGAGCTGGGACGGCGGATCCGCCAGGCCTTCGTCGCCGAGGAGGGCTACCTCCTCCTCACCGCCGACTACTCCCAGATCGAGATGCGGGTCCTCGCCCACGTCACCGGCGACCCCGGGCTGATCCGTGCGCTGCGCGAAGGGGCCGACATCCACCGCCGCACCGCATCCGAGATCTTCGACGTGAAGGAAACGGAGGTGACGCCGGAGCAGCGGGGCGTGGCCAAGATGGTCAACTACGCCGTGGCTTACGGCCTTTCTGCCTACGGCCTCTCCACCCGACTGGACATCACGCCCCGCGAGGCGGCCGACATCATCGCCCGCTATTTCGAGCGCTACGCGGGGGTGAAGGCCTGGATCGACCGCATCGTGGAGGAGGCCCGGCAAAAGGGCTACGTCACCACCCTGGAGGGGAGGCGGCGCTTCTTGCCGGACCTGCGCTCGCGCAACCCGAATCTGCGGCAGGCGGCGGAGCGGGCGGCGATCAACATGCCCATCCAGGGCACCGCCGCCGACATCATGAAACGGGCGATGATCCGCGTCGACCAGGCGCTCTCGGCGGCCCGCAGCGGGGCGAGGCTGCTTCTGCAGGTCCACGACGAGCTCGTCCTCGAGGTGCCCCAGGGGGAAGTCGAGAAGGTCAGCCACATCGTTCGCGAGGGCATGGAGGGCGCGGCGCACCTGGACGTTCCCCTGGTGGCGGAGATCAACGTCGGCGAAACCTGGGAGAAATGAGCCAGGCCGGTCTCGCCCCGCGGAAGGGCCGGTCAGTCGCATCGCCGAAATCGCGTCCTGGCCGCGGCGGCCGGTGTGCGACACCCCTTCCGGCCCCTGTCTTGTCGTCGGTCCGCGGGTCTTGATAACGTTTTCGCCCCGATGTTGCGGAGTCGATTCGCATGAAGTCGAAAGCGTGGTTCGGACTGGTCGCGGCCCTCTTCTTCTCGACGGGCTGCGAGCTGCTCTGGGAGTGGTACTACGGCGACGTGGACGAGCCCTGCGCCGACGTATGGGAGCCCGTCTGCGGCCGCGACGGCGTGACGTATCCCAACGCCTGCGTCGCCCGCCAGGAGGGGGTGGCCGTCGCCTACCGGGGCGAGTGCGAGGACGACTGCCGACTCGATCGCAACGTGCGTTGCGAGGTCATGTGCGACTGTCCGCGGATCTGGGAGCCGGTCTGCGACGCTGCGGGCAACGTCTACGCGAATCGGTGCTTCGCGCGCTGCGCCGAGGCCGGCGAGGTGGAGCCCTGCGACGTCGACCGCTGCGCCTGCCCCGACGTGTGGGAGCCGGTCTGTGACGCGCGAGGCAACGTTTACGCCAACCGCTGCGAGGCCCGCTGCCTGGGCGAGACCCGGGTGCGTCCCTGCGATCGGGAGGGCGATCCGGTCCCGCCCCGCGAGCCTGGCGAGGATTGCGAATGCCCCCTGCTGTGGGCGCCCGTTTGCACGGCCGACGGCTCCGTCTATCCCAACCGCTGCGTGGCTGCCTGCGAGGGGGTCTACGACGTCGTTCCCTGCGAAAGCTGAGCGAGAGGCTGAGGGGGATGAAGACGACGACCTGGTTCGGCTTGATCGACGCGGTCTGCGCGGGGGTGACGGAACCGGTCCCCTGCGTCGAGGACTAGACGGCGATCCTCTCAGTGCAGGTAACGGGGCCGGGAAGGGGGCTCGAAGCCGTCCTCGCCCGGCCCGCGTTCTTCCGAGGATCCGGCCGCGGGCCATCCGCCGAGCGGGGCGGTCCCGCTCCACCTGCGGCCCTCGTCCGGCCCGGGAGCGGAGGGGGCTTCCGCGGGGGACGTGAACGCCTCGTCGAGCGCTTCCTCGGCCTCCATCTCCTCGAGCCGCCGCCGGCGGCTCCTCTTCTTTCTCCACGCGGCCACGAGGAGGACGAGCGCCGCGCTCGCCCAGAGGAGCTCGGTGTCCATGAGGACGGCGAGCCAGCCGTAGCGCAGCTTCAGGCTACGCCTCCACTCCTCCTCCAGAACGACGAGCGGCTTGCCGTAGGCCTGGGTCAGCGCCTCGGGGAAGGCGCGGCCTTCCGCCAGACCCGCGATCAGGCGGCGAAAGGGCTCGCCCCGCTCGACCGCGATCAGGTGGCCGACCATCGAGGCGCTCTGGGCGTAGGCGAGGTTCACGTCGGTGGGCGAGTGGGGCCAGTCCTCGTCGAGTTCCGAGAGGGGGATCAGCGCCCGGGCCAGGGTGGCGCGCGCCACCACGGCGGCGCGCGAGCGGTCCCACTCACTGGCCACGTGCAGGGCGAAGCCCTCGTTGAACCAGCGCGGGACGGGGCCCTGGACGAGCCGTCCAAGGGCGACGTGGGCGAACTCGTGCAGGACCACGTTGCGCACGCTCCCGGCCCGGCCCGAGGCCTGCGCGTCCACGACGAGGATTCCCAGGCCGGAGAAGGCCACGCCCGCGGCCCAGCCCGGTGGCCGGGCGCCGGCAGGCTGGAGGGCCTGGAATTCCTCGCGGCCGTAGGCGATGCGGATCTCCACCGGGCGCGGGTCGGAAAGGCCGAGGATGGCCTCGATCCGGCGCCAGTCGTCGGCGAGGTCTTCGGCGAGGTCGCGGGCGATCGCCTCCGCGGGCCCGGGAGCGGCCACGAGGACGAGGCGGGGATCGTCGGGTACGGGGACCGGTCGAACCTCGATGGCCGCAGCGGCGGCGGAAAGGGACGGGGCGAGGAGAAGGGCCAGTAGCAGGAGCGCGCGCCTCATGAGGCCAGCGCTCCAGCCACGGTGGCGGGATCGACGCCGCGGAGGAGGATGGTCTTGCGACGTCCGGTCTCACCGGCGACGATGGCCAGGTCGCGCCAGGGCAGCTTCAACCTCTCCGCGAGGAAGGAGAGGAGCTCCGCGTTGGCCGCGCCATCCACCGGAGGCGCGGCCACCTGGATCTTGAGCCTACCGTCGTGTTCTCCGACGGCCCGGGTGCGGGAGGCCCTGGGCTGGACCAGGATCTCCACCTTCACCCCTCCCTCCACCTCGCGAAGCCAGCCGGGCAGGGCGCTCATGAACCGAGCTTAACGCAGGTCCGCGAAAGCGCCACCCGGGCGCCTGGGAGCTCCTTCCTGCTCCTGACCGTCGCGAGGCGGCGGAAGCGGTCGGCGAGGGCGCTTCGCGCCGGGCGGCATCTCCTCGCTCGCTTCGGCAAGCCTTCGCTCGTGCCGCGCCGGCAGCCGCCCCGTCGCCGCGATGGCGCGACGACGGCAGCAGATAGGTGGGAAAGCAGCCCCCCGCTCAGCGGATGGCGTAGCGGACCTCGACCGTGGCGGCAACCCGGATCTGGCCCGGCTGGACCGGGGCCGAGACGTCGGCCGACTCCATGGCCAGGACCCGCGTGGCGAAGGGGCGAGGCGGCTCGAGCCCGTCCGAGGCGCCTTCGCCCGCGGCCACGAGATCGCCGAGCTCCACGCCGAGGGCGGCGGCGATCGACTGCGCCTTCTTGCGCGCGTTTTCCGCCGCCTGCTTCAGGGCCTGGGCCCGCTGCTCGGTATCGTCGGCGAGCGAGAACTGGATGCCGTCCACCGAGTTCGCGCCGGCCGCCACGGCGGCGTCGAGGACGGCGCCCACCGTCGGGCCCTTGGCGCCGAGGTCGAGCAGGACCGTGACCGCGTTGGTCGAGCGGAAGCCGACGAGCTCGGGGGGACGGTTGGGGCGGTGGTCGTAGACCGGGTACAGCTCCGCCCGCGAGGTGCGGATGCGGTTCTCCGCCACGCCCAGCTTCTTCAGCGAGTTCAGGATTCGGTTCATCTTTTCGTTCACCGCCTTCTGGGCGGCGTCGGCGGTCCGGGCCTGCTCCTGCACGCCGAGCCGGATGGTGGCACGGTCGGGGGTGGCGAAGACCTCTCCCTGTCCCACGGCGACGATCACGTTCGGTCGCCGCCGGGCCTCACCGCGCTGGGCGAAAGCGCCGAGCGGGAGGGCGAGGGTGAAGGCCAGTGCCACGATGGGAATTCGGAAACGCATGGATGCTCCTTGCGAGGGTCGGTAACGCTGCCGAGTGGGACGTCAACCGATGATGAAATCTTCACGGACGAGCTCGCCCCGCTCGTAGCGATCCAGGGTGAAGCGGTCGAAGATCTCGTCCTTGGGCCCGCCCGTCATCCAGATGGCCATCAGCTCCGTCACCGCCGGGGCCATCATGAAGCCGTGCCCGACGAAGCCGTTGAGCTGGAGGAAATTGGGCAGGCGCGGGGTCTCGCCCAGGATGGGATTGTTGTCGGGCGTGACGTCGTAGCAGCCCGCCCACTGCCGGATGACCTTCACGTCGGCCATGCGGGGGATGCAACGGACGATGGCCCGGGCGTAGCGCGCGAGGAAGCGCAGGGTGGAGCCGGTCTCGAAGCGCGGAGGCTCCTTCGGATCGCCCATGCCGCCCACGATCTCGCCGCGCATCGACTGGCTGAAGTAGAGGCCGCTGTCGAGGACGGAGACCAGCGGGCCGAGCCAGGGCTTGAGGGGCTCGCTGGCGCAGATCTCGTGGCGATGGGGGCGGTTGGGAAGCTCGACGCCGGCCAGCTTCGCCACGCCAGGAGACCAGGCGCCCGCGGCGTTGACCAGGGTGCGGCAGCGCACCGTGCCGCGGTCGGTCAAGACCGCCCGCACCCGGCCGCCGCCGGTCTCGATCCCGGTCACCTTGGTGAAGGTCTCGACCCGCGCGCCCAGCCTCCGGGCGCCCTTGGCGTAGCCCCAGACGAAGGGCCAGGGGAAGACCACGCCGTCCTCGGGATTGTAGGAGGCCGCGACGAAGCCCTCGGTGGCGAGCTCCGGAACGATCTCGCGGGCGCCGTCGGGGCTGAGCAGGCGCGTGGGAACACCGAGGGAGTTCTGCAGGGCGGCGCTTCGTTCCAGCCGCTCCGCCGTCTTCTCGTCGGAGGCGAGGAAGAGATAGCCGCCCTGTCGGAACCAGACGTTGATGCCGTGCTCGCGGGCAAAGGCGCGGCAGATCTCCACCGAGCGCCGGGCGAGTCGCACGTTGGTCGGGGTGGACCACTGCATTCGCACCCCGCCGCCGTTGCGGCCGGAGGCGCCGCTGCACAGATAGCCCGCCTCCAGGACGAGGACGTCGCGCAGGCCCCGCTTGGCGAGGTTGTAGGCGAGGGCAAGCCCCATGATCCCGCCGCCGACGATCACGACCTCCGCCTCGGCGGGGAGGGGCTCCATGGGCTTGAGGGGATGGGAGTGGGGGCAGGGGCTTCCGTCCTCGCCCACCCGCTCGTGGGGCTCCACCGGCACGGGGACGCCTTCGCCCGGCGGCTCCTCCTCGTCGACCGGGTAGGTGGCCAGCTCGCCAAAGGAGAGCATCCGCGCCGGTGGGCGCGGGGTGAAGGGCTGCAAGGTCTCCGGCGCCAGCCCCGCCTCGCGGGCGAGGATGCGCGCCACGGCGGCCGTGCAGAGCTTGCCCTGGCAGGGGCCGGTACCAAAGCCGGTGAACCGCTTGACCGATTCGATGTCTCGGTGCCCGAGCGCGATCGCCTGCCGCACGTCGTCGATCGTGACGTCCTCGCAGGTGCAGACGAAGGTCTTGCTCACGGTGCCGCCTCCTGCCGGGCGAAGGCCGCGGCGGCGCGGCCGGCCTCCGAGCCCTGGCGGATCGCCTCCTCCGGAGAGCCGCGCCCCGCAACCTCGCCGCAGGCGAAGACGCCGGGGATCCGCGTGCGTCCGGCCTCGTCGGCGACCACGACGAAGCCGTCGGCGCTCATGCGGATCTCCGCGCCCGCATGCCGCGCCAGGTCCACGAAGCCGGAGAGATTGCCCGCCACGGCCAGAAGGTCGATCCGCAGCTTCTGCTCGCTGCCATCGGGCAGCTGAACGATGGCGCCGGCCAGCCGTCCCCGGCCACGGGCCCGGACGACATGTCCGCGGGGTCCGGGTTCGAGCCCCACGGTCGCCACCACCTCGCAGCCGTGTCGGCGCAGAAGCGCCGCGATCCCCTCGGCCTCCGGTCCCTCGCCCGCCACCAGCGCGCGTTCGCCGGGGAGGACGCCGTCGCGCTCCAGAAGGAGCGCGAGCGCCCGGGCGCCGAAGATGCCGGGCAGGTCGTTGTTGCCGAAGAGCGGCAGGTTCTCGGTGGCGCCGGTGGCGACCACCACCGCCCGGGGATGGAGCGAATGGAGGGTGCGGTCAGAGCCCCGCGCCGCGGCCCAGGGAACGCGGGCGTCGAGGCCGTCCTCGAAGAAGAGGCCGAAGACGAAGGTGGAGGAGAGGATGCGCGCGCCGCTTTCTCGGAGGACGCGGAGGGCCTCCTCGCGCCAGGCCAAGGTGGGAGCGCCCGGGCGGAGCGGCGCGATGAGCGAGGTTCCCGGCTCGGGGCGGTCGTCGACCAGGGTCACACGGGCACCGGCGCGCGCCGCCTCGACCGCGGCCGCCAGCCCGGCGGCGCCCGCGCCGATCACGAGCACGTCGGTCCGATGTTCTTCATGGCGCGCAGCGGCAGAGTGCTCCGAGTCGGGGAGCTTGCCCAACCCGGCGAGCTGGCGGGCCACGCGGGCGACCACCTTCTCCACCACGGGAACGCCGGGGAAGAGGGTGTGGTGGTCGAGGCCGCGGGGGTAGACCCAGTCGATGGCGCGGAAGACGTCGTGGCTGGCGCTGGGAAAGGCGTTCTGGCGCTCCACTCGCATCCCATCGCGCGCCTTCACCTGACAGGCGGCGACGTTGGCCTCGCCGTCCACGCGCACGAGGCACTGCCCGCAGCGGCCGGCGAGGCAAAAGGGGCCGCGGGCGCGGTGGTACTTGACCCCGCGGGAAAGGATCTCCATCCCGGCGGCCAGCAGGCTGGCGGTGAGGGGTTCGCCTTCGCGGGCCGGGATCGGCTGGCCCTCCACCTCGAGGTGGACGATGCGCCGGGGGTCGCCTTCCTTCGTTCGCCTCGCCATTCGGGGCCGGGTCTATAGCACGCCCGTCGCCCCGGCGCACCCGCCGTGCGCATGCGCGCGAAGGGCTGGATCTTCACGCGAGCAGCCCGTCGATCTTCGCGGCGAGAATGAAATCGTTCTCGGAGAGGCCACCGATGGCGAAGGTCCAGAGCGAGACCTTCACCTCGCGGTAGTGCACGCAGAAGTCTGGATGGTGTCCTTCCTCTTCGGCGAGGTCCGCCATTCGATTCACGAAGGCGATCGCCTGGGGAAAGGATTCGAAGACGAAGGTCTTCACCAGGCGACCGGCTTCGACCTTCCAGCCGGGAACCTGGGGGAGAAGCGCCCGCTGCTCCTCTTCCGTCATGGGAGGGGTGCCGCCCTCGCAGGGCACACACCGCTTGGCTCGCAGGTCCATGCGGAGAGCCTGGGGCCGAAGCACCCCTCGCGTCAATCGGCAGCGGTCGAAGGGGAGCTCCGAGCTTCCCTCGATCGAGCGCGAATCCGGGCGCGACGGATGGACCGGGACGCGCGCCTGTGTCGTTCCCGTACGGGGCAGCGTCGAGGGGATTCGGTGGTTACTTTCGACGCGCCTTTTTCTTGGTTCGCGCGGCTTGCGCTGCGGCGGCGCGGCGGGCGGCGCGCTCCTCCTTCTTGCGCCGCTGGCGCTCGAGAAAGCCCATCTTCGGCCGGGGCTCGGAGGGAGGCACTTTGGCCTTCGGTACCAGGCGCGCCACCGCGGAGGAGGGGCCGCCGAAGGCGCGGGTGAGCATGGCCTCCGCCACGGGGTGCAGCTCGCCTTTCTCGCGGGCCTCCTCCTCGAGAACCGCGAACCAGAAGAGCCGCCGCGTGACGAGAGTGGCGTAGGCGCCGGGCGGCAAGGTGAATGCAACGTTTACTTTGAGTCGGCCTCGGTTGAGCTCGTCCGGACGCGGCTTTCCCACCACCAGCTTGCCCGGATAGATGATCACCGGCCGCTCCTCGTGTTTGAAGAACAGGCCGGGAAGGTGGGGGAGGGCGAGGTCGTCGAGACGGATCCTCTCCTGACGCAGTGTCTCGAAGACGGCGCGCGCGGTGCGCGCATCTTCGAAGGCCGAGTCGGGGCCGAGGAGAGGAAAGGTGCGCCGGCGAAGGTCTTCCAGTGTTTCGCGCGGGAGCTCTCGGGGAAAGAGCAGGCGCCCCGCCTGGTAGCGGATGGAGATCATCTCCTCCGCGGGGAGGTAGCCGAGAAGGAGCCTCCGCACTCCCTCGTTCCAGAGGTAGCTCTGGTACTCGTACAGGAGCAGGGTGCGGTAGCGCGTCTCGATCCGCAGGAAGGCGCCGGCGAAGTCCTTCGGGTTCTCCTGCAGATACAAGAGGATGTTTCGATATTTCCGCGCAGCTTTATAGGGGCATTTCTTCGCCCAGTTGCCCCAGTTTTTCGCCCAGAACTCCTTGACCTTCGCATCCTCGCTCTCGTCGAGGGGCGAGGGTTTTGCCATGTAATTGCGAAGTGCCTGCTCCACGTCGCCGCGGATGAGATCCTTGGCGATGAAGCCCTGGCTGTGCTTGAGGGCGCCGAATCGCTGCGAGTCGAAATAATTGATCACGCCGACGCGCCGGACTTCGGAGACGGATTGAGGCAGACGCGCGACGTCCTCCTCGCCGAGATCGCGAACGGTGATGGAAAAGCGATTGGCGGTGAGGTTGTCCGCGGAGAGGGGCTCCCGGGTGCGGCCGAGGTACTTGAGCCGGAGGTCGGGCTCCTGGAGCTGCTCTTCGAGGCCATGGATCGCCACGAGCTGCTCGGTGCGGCCCTGCTTGTCCTTGAGTCCGCAGAAGCTCACCCGCTTCGGCGGGATCCGGAAATGGGCGCAGATCCGCTCCACCGCCTCGAAGGTGGAGAGCTTCTGCTTGTCCATGAGGTAGACGCGCCACGGACCCTTGGGATCCCAGTCGACGCGGTACGCCTCGCGGACGACGAAGTCCTCCGGGCGCTGCTTGATCTTCATCTCCCGTCCTCTTCAATCGACATGGTGACAGGCCACCTGCCGCCCGTCCCCGAGCACCCGAAGGAGGGGTTCCTCCTCCCGGCAGCGCGCCTTCTGGACGGCTCCGAGGGAGGCGAAGCGGGGACACCGGGGGTGGAACCGGCATCCCCGGGGCGGAGCGAGCGGGGAAGGTACATCACCTTCGAGGACGATGCGCTGTCGATCCGCTTCCGCGCGCGGATCGGGGATGGGGACCGCGGAGATCAGCGCCTGGGTGTAGGGATGCGCGGGGCGCCGGTAGATCTCGGCGGCGGGGGAGAGCTCCACGATCCGCCCCAGGTACATCACCGCGATCCGGTCGGAGACGTGGCGGACGGCTGCCAGGTCGTGGGCGATGAAGAGGTAGGTCAGGCCGAGGTCTCGTTGCAGCTCTACCAACAGGTTCAGCACCTGGGCGCGGATGGAGACGTCGAGCGCCGAGACCGGCTCGTCGCAGACCACGAAGGAGGGCTCGAGGATCAGGGCTCGGGCGATGGCCACCCGTTGCCGCTGCCCGCCGGAGAACTCGTGAGGATAGCGGCGGATGTAGCGCGGGTTCATCCCGCAGCGCTCGAGCATCGACTGCACGCGGTCGCGCAGGTCCGGCCCGCCCATGCCGTGCGCCAGCAGCGGCTCGGCCACGATGTCGAAGACGGTCATCCGCGGGTCGAGCGAGCCGTAGGGGTCCTGGAAGATCATCTGGAAGTGGCGCCGCTTGCGGCGCAGCACCTCCCCACGAAGGGAGAGCAGATCCTCGCCGTCGAAGCGGATGTTCCCGGAGGTGACCGGGACGAGACGCATGAGCGCGCGGCCGGTCGTGCTCTTGCCGCAGCCCGATTCGCCCACCAGGCCCAATGTCTCGCCGCGGGCGATGGCGAAGCTCACCCCGTCGACGGCCCGGACCACCGCCGCCTTCCGCTTCAGGACCGTGCCGCGGTAGACGGGGAAATGGACCCGGAGATCCTCGACCTCGACCAGCGGGCGCGCCGTCGAGGCCTCCTCCATCACGCGACCCAGCATGCGACCTCCCTCTCGGGTCCCGCGGACCTCGTCGGCGGATACTCCTGCGCGCAGCGAGCCGTGGCCGCGGGGCAGCGCGGTCGGAAGGGGCAGCCGGAGGGGAGCCGGCTCGGATCGGGCGGCTGCCCGGGAATGGGAACGAGCGGCGCCTTTTGCTCCGCGTCGAGCCGCGGAACACTCGCGAGCAGGCCCCGCGTGTAGGGGTGGAGGGGGGATTCGAAGATCTCTCGCGACGGTCCCTTCTCCACCACGCGGCCCGCGTACATCACCGCGATGCGATCGGCGTTGCCCGCCACCACGCCGAGGTCGTGGGTGATGAGGATGATCGAGCCATCCATCTCCCGGCGGGTGGCGCGCAAGAGCTCCAGGATCTGCGCCTGGATGGTGACGTCGAGCGCGGTGGTCGGCTCGTCGGCGACGAGCAACGAAGGCCGGCACAAAAGCGCCATGGCGATCATCACGCGCTGGCGCATCCCGCCCGAGAACTGGTGCGGGTACTGGTCGATGCGCCGCTCGGGATCGGGGATGCCCACCTTCGCCAGCATCTCGATGGCGAGGTTGCGCGCCTCCTTCCGCCGCAGGCCCTTGTGTACCTCGAGCACCTCGGTGAGCTGGCGCTCGACGGTGAGGAAGGGGTTCAGGGCGGTCATCGGGTCCTGGAAGATCATGGCGATCCGGTTGCCGCGGATCCCGCGGAGCCGCCGCTCCGAGGCGCGAAGGAGGTCCTCGCCCTCGAAGTAGGCGCCGTCGCCGAAGACGCGACCGGGCGGCCGTGGTACCAGGCCCAGGACACCGTACATGGTCTGGCTCTTGCCCGAGCCCGACTCGCCCACCACCGCCAGCGTCTCGCCGCGGCGCACGTCGAGGCTGACGCCGTCCACCGCCCGCGAGACGCCGCCGTCGACCGGGTAGTGGACGTGGAGGTTGCGCACCTGGAGCAAGAGTTCGCTCACGTTCGCATCCTCGGATCCAGGGCGTCGCGCAGGCCGTCGCCCAGGAAGTTCAGGGAAAAGAGGGTGAGGGTCAGAAGGAGGCCTGGGAAGATCAGCAGGTGGGGGTGGAGCATCATGTTGTTCGCTCCGTCGGAGACCAGCAGGCCCCAGGACGCCATCGGCGGCTGCACGCCGAGCCCCAGGTAGGAGAGGAAGGCCTCCTCCAGCATCACGCGGGGCACCGTCAGGGTGGCATAGACGACGATCGGGCCGAGCGCGTTGGGGACGAGGTGGCGAAAGACGATGGCGAGATCCCGGACGCCCGCGGCCCGCGCCGCGTCGACGAATTCGCTCTGCTTCAGCGAGAGCACCTGTCCGCGGACGATGCGGGCCATGGTCAGCCACGAGACCGCTCCCAGCGCCACGAAGAGCAGGACGATCGAGCGACCGAAGAGTACGAGGAAGAGGATCACCACGAACATGAAGGGCAGGGTGTACAGCACGTCCACCACCCGCATCATGATGGCGTCGACCCTCCCTCCGAAGTAGCCGGCGATGGCGCCGTAGGCGACGCCGATGGTCAGGGAGACCAGCGTGGCCGCCAGGCCCACCGCGAGGGAGATTCGGCCGCCGTACATGGTTCGCACGAGGAGATCCCGGCCGTGGAGATCGGTGCCGAACCAGTGTTCGGCGGAGGGGCCCCGCGCGCCGTACTCCAGGTTCTGCTCGTCGAAGGAGTAGGGGACGAAAAGGGGCCCGGCGACGCAGAAGAGGACGATCCCCCCGAGCACCGCGGCAGCGGCGACCGCCATGCGGTTCTTTTTCAGCCGGCGCCAGGCGTCGCGCCAAAGGGAGGTTCCCTCGATTTCCTCCAGCTCGGGAGCAGCGACCGGGACCGTCGACGTCATTCGTACCTCACCCGCGGATCGAGGATGCCGAGCACCACGTCCACCACGAGATTCGCGACGAGGAGGAAGACGGCGTTGACCATCACCACCGCCATGGCCAGGGTGATGTCGCGGTTGATCGCGGCGTCCACGAAGTAGCGGCCCATCCCCGGGACGTTGAAGATTCGCTCGACCACGATCGAGCCGGTGAACAGCGCTGCCATGGCCGGGCCCAGATACGAGACCACTGGCAAGAGTCCGCCGCGCAGCGCGTGACGCAGGATCACCAGCCGCTCGGGAAGACCCTTGGCGCGCGCGGTGCGAATGAAGTCCTGGCGCACCACCTCCAGCATGCCGCCGCGGGTCAGCCGGGCGACGTAGGCGGCGTAGACGCTGCCGAGGGTCAGCCCGGGCAAGAACACGTGCGAGAGGCTTTCCCAGCGGGCGGGAGGAAACCAGAGCAGGCCGAGGGAGAAGACCAGGATCAGCACCGGCCCGAGGACGAAATTGGGGACGGAGATCCCGAGCAGGGCCGCGATCATGGCCAAATGATCGGGCCAACGGTTCTGGTAGACGGCAGCGACGAGGCCGGCGACGAGGCCGATGCCGAGGGCGAAGGTGACCGCCAAAAGGCCGAGCTGGAGCGTGACCGGCATGCCCGCGCGGATGAACTCGTTCACGCTGCGATCCTTGTACTTGTAGGAGGGGCCGAAATCGCCGCGCACGTAGTTTCCGAGCATCCAGCCGTACTGGAAGAGGCCGGTGCAAACCCGCTCCGCTCGGGAGGCCCAGGGGGATGCGCGCCGCAACGCGCGCTCCTCGTCGGGCGAGCGCACGCCCTGCAGGGCCGGCAAGAAGCGCGCCTCGCACCAGGGTTCGCGCATGCGGTAGCGCAGCTCGAGGTTGCGCTTCACCTCGGGGGGAACCGGCTTTTCCGCGTCGAAGGGACCGCCGGGCGCCACCCGCATCAGCACGAAGCTGAAGGTGAAGACGACCAGGAGGATGGGGAAGATGCCGAGAATCCGGCGGAGGACGAATCGGATCACGGCGCGGCCTCCAGCCAGAGGCTCCGCAGCGGGTGGATGTCCTGGGCGTTCGGGTGGAAGCCCCGCACCCAGGAGCCGATCAAGGTGTTTTGCGAGTAGTAGTAGATCGGAAGGACGGGAAGTTCTTCCATGAGGATCGCCTCGGCCTGCGCGTAGAGCGCGTAGCGCCGCCGGGTATCGGGCTCGGAGAGGGCGAGCTGGAGGAGGCGGTCGAATTCGGCGTTCTTCCACCGCGCCTCGTTGGCGTCGGAGTCGGAGAGGAACTGGGAGAGGAAGCTGTAGGGATCGAGGAAGTCGCCGATCCAGCCCGCGCGCGCGAGCTGGTAGTGGCCCTCCAGCCGGTTGCTCATGAAGACTTTCCACTCCTGGTTCTCGATGCGCACTTCGATCCCCAGGTGGCGCTTCCACATCTGCTGGATGGCCTCGGCGATCTGCCGGTGGCCTTCATGCGTGTTGTAGAGGATTTCGATGGTGGGGAAGCGCTTGCCACCCGGTCCATAGCCGGCTTCGGCCAAGAGCCGGCGCGCCTCCTCGGGGTCGAAGGGGACCGGGCTCGGGCGCGGATAGCCCATCTCGAAGAAGATGTCGGGGACGACGCCGTCGGCGGGGCGCTGCCCGCCGCGTGCCACGTGCCGCACGATCGCCTCGCGATCGGTGGCCAAGAGCAGCGCCCGCCGGACCCGCCGGTCCTTGAGCGGCGAGCCCGGGTTGCGGTCCTCGCGCAGGTTGATCCAGTAGAAGTAGGTGCCGAGGTAGCGATCCTCGCGGTAGTCCGCCTTGCCGCGCAGGTGGGGAACGTACTCCGGCGGCGGCCGGACGTTCGAGCCCAGCCAGTCGAGCTCGCCGGCGCGGAAGAGCCGCAGCATGGAGTGGGTGTCCTCGGAGACGACGAGAACGGCGCCGTCGAGGCGGACGTCGTCCCGATCCCAGTAGGTCGGGTTCCTCTCGAGGACGATCTCGTAGTTCGGGATCCAGCGGACGAGGCGGAAGGGCCCGTTGGAGACGATGTTTTCGGGCCGGGTCCAGGCCATGCCATGCCGTTCCACCGCATGGCGGGGCACGGGGCAGAAGGGCGCGAAGGGGAGGAGGGAGAGAAACCACGGGACCGGGCGCTCCAGCCGCACCTCCAGCGTCCGGTCGTCCAGCGCGCGCACGCCCACGTCGTCACGGCTGCCGCTGCCGAGGTTGTAGGCCTTGCCGCCTTCGATGTCCCAGAAGAGCGCCGCGTACTGCGCCGCCGTCTCGGGGGCGAGGACGCGCTTCCACGACCACTCGAAGTCGTGGGCCGTCAAGGGCGTGCCATCCGACCAGACGAGACCCTCGCGCAAGGTGAAGACGTAACGCCGGCCGTCCTCGCTGACCTCCCACGACTCGGCCGCACCCGGCAGGGGCTCGAGGGTCTTCGGGTCGTAGCGCAACAGGCCCTCGAAGAGCTCGCGGATCACGTCGATGCCGGGACCGTCGTAGGACTTTCCGGGATCGATGGACTCGGGCTCGGAGCCGCCGCCGACGTAGAGGACGTTGTCGCGGTGGCGTCGCGTCTCGGGGCCGAAGGTCGGACGGTCGCGCTCGCAGGCGCCGACGAGCGATTCGAGCGCGAGGGCGACGACCAGGGCGCGGGCGGAAGCTCGGTTCAAGGGCAATACCCCACGCGCGCTGCCCGGCGGCTCGCCGGGCGGGCATTTCCGGAGGTCGGAAACGGATGGGCGCGGGAATGATTCCAGACCGTTTCGAAGGCTGTCAAACCGCGGCTGGATTTCGTCGCCCGGCTTTCTGTGGTAGCCGAAGGGCGAACGAGAGGTGGTTCCCGTGCTCATCGATCTCTGCGTGCCCACCCGCCACTCATCGGATTCTTCCGTCGATCCCGCCGAGGCAATTCGCATCGCCCACGAGCGCGGCCTCGACGGCATCGCCTTCGCCGACGTCGACACCATCGCCGCGCGCGAGGAGATCCGCGCGCTCCGCGCGGAGGCGCCGATCGCGGTCTTCTTCGGCGTTCGCGTTTCGACCGACCACGGCGAGCTCCTCTGCTTCTTCCGCGATCCGGACGCGACCCCTTCGCCGGAGGAGCTCTTCGGCCCCCGCCCGGATGCCGGCTGGCCGGTGCGCACGGTCCTCGCCCGCGTCCGGGATGCGCGAGGCGCCGCCATCGCCGCGCGCCCCTACGACCGGGAGCTCGACCGCCCCATGGGCGACTCGGTCTTCACCCTCGAGGGCCTGGCGGCGGTGGAAGCCCTCTCGGGCCGGCTCTCGGAGGCGGCCAACGAGCAGGCCATCGTCGCCGCCTCTCACCTCGAGCTTCCCTGCGTGGGGGCGAGCGGTGCGCGCACCGTCGACGAGATCGGCCGTGCCGCCACGCTCTTCCGCGACGAGTTCGCCGGCCAGCGCTCCCTGGTCGAGGCGCTGGAGGCGGGTCACGTCTGGGCGGTCTGGCTGGGCACGCCCCCGAATTTCCCCGGCGACCAGGCGGCGCGGCGCGAGCTGCGAAGTCGGCGCCTGCGCGGCCGGCGCGGAGGACGGCGATGAGGCGCTGGGCGCCGCTCGTCCTCCTCCTTCTCGCGGGCTGCGCGAGCCACTCCCTCCTGCCCGACGAGGACCGCATTCGCCTGGAGCGGAGCCTGCCCGGCCGCACCTACTACCTGCGCCAGGCGATGTACCTCGGGCCCTTCTGGAGCGACGAGAGCAAGCGCTTCCTCTCCGCCAACGTTCCCGACGAGATCCCCTGGGTGGTCAATCCCGCGGGCGTCCCCCTCGATCCCGGGGAACCTGAAGCCATCGTACCGGTGGGCACTCGGGTGCGGGTGGTGAAGATCGAATTCCCCACCTCCTTCGTGGTGGCCCGGCGCGACCCCTTCCTGCCGCGCTTCTACCCCTGGGTCTACCTGGAGGTGGAGGGCAGGCCGCGGAACCCGGCGCCCATCCTGCTCCTGCGCCGCGAGCTCCGATCCCAGGCGGAGGTGGTCGAGGACCTGGAGCGGTACCTCTCGCCGGACGATCTGCGGCCGCGCCTGCGCAGCCTGCCGGAAGAGGTGCTCGAGGCCATCAACGAAAAACGCCTCGTGGAGGGCATGCCCGCCGAGGCGGTGGAGATGGCCTGGGGCATCCCCGAGCAGAAGCGCTTCTCTCCCTCGCCCGAAGGCCGGGTGGAGGAGTGGATCTGGCCCTTCGAGCGTCGCCGCGCCCGCATCGTCGGCGGGAGGCTGGTCTCCTGGGTGGGCGAGGCGCCCCGGGTGCCGGTCACGGCCCCCTAGGCGCCTGTCGTCGTAACCGACCGTCGCGAGGCGGCGGAGGCGGTAGGCGAGGCCGGCAAGCGCAGCGACGAGCGACGCAGGCGTGGCCGTCGTAGGTAGGGCCGGCCCCGGGGCTGGATTCACCGCTGGTTGAAGATCCGGCCGCGATGTATCGTCCAAGGGCCGCCGGGGCGGGAGCGCTTCGGTTTCCCGCGACCGGGGTGAAAACCCGTTTCCTCGAACCCAGGAGGGGTACGCCATGCGAAGAACGCCGATTTTCGCCTGCGCGGCGGCTGCGCTCGCGCTCTGGGGCTGCGCTTCCACGCCCACGCCTCCGAAGGAAGCGATCGAAGGCGAGCTTGCCGACGCGCCCGAGTGGGTGCTCAAGGGCTGCCAGACCTACTGGAAGGACAAGGAAACGCGGCGGATCTGCGGCGTGGGAGCCATGGGTGGCACCCGCAACGCGGCCCTGGCGCGGACCGGCGCCATCTCCCGCGCTCGAACCGAGATCGCGCGCTCGCTACAGACCCAGGTCGAGGCGATGTTGCGCGACTACCAGGCCACCACCAGCGGGGGCGAAGCTTTCGGGCTGGCCGCCAACGACGAGCAGCACGTCGAGGACGTCAGCCGCCAGATCACCGAGCTGACCCTCTCGGGAACCGAGCTCGTCGATTCGTGGATCTCGAAGAGCGGGACCTTCTACGCCCTGGTGGCGCTCGACCTGGAGACCTTCCGCAAGACCGTCGCCGGCATGGAGCAGCTCTCCGAGGCGGTGCGGCGCGCGGTGGTCGAGCGGGCGGAGCAGGCCTTCGACGAGCTGGATCACCAGCTCGAGCGACGCTAGGAGCCTGGTGCGGTAGGCGACCGCCGTGAGGCTGCGGAGGCGGCCGGCGGTCGGCAAGCCTTGCGAGGAGCGCAGGCACGGCTGGCGCCACGTCGAGGCGCGCGCCGGCCGCAGCCCGGGCTGCCGTAGCGGCTTGGCCACGGCACGGGTTCCCGGGATCGCCTGCGCTCCGCGCTCCGCCCACGCTCAGCGGGCAGGCCGTGGAGCCGGTTGCGGGGCGGAGTCCTGCTGATTCGACTTCGAGGGCGTCGCGGAACCGGAGGACGAGGAGCTCTTCTTCCGGAGGCGCGCCTGGACCTCGGCGAAGCCACCCACGATCTCCGTCCGCCCCTTGGCCGCCTTGCGCTCGCGGATCAACTTGCGGAGCGACTGCGCCCGCTCGGCCGGCTGCGGGTGGGAGGCGAAGAACTTCTCGATGGCGTGCGGCGAGCCGGAGTGGCGGCCGAGCGTGTCGAAGAAGGCCGGCATGGCGTTCGGGTCGTAGCCGGCGGCGATCAGGTAGTCGAGGCCACGCGCGTCCGCCTCGCGCTCGGCTTCTCGCGAATGCCGCGACATGTAGCCCTGCGCGGCGATGGCCGCGGCGAGCTGGGCCACGGTGCCGGGGTCGTTGCCCATGGCCAGGCGGGAGAGCGCCTCCAGGCTGTAAGCGGTGCCCAGGGAGCGGGCGGCGTGCCGGCAGGTGACGTGGCCCACCTCGTGCCCGAGGACCGCCGCCAGCTCGGCCTCGGACTTGGTGGCCAGGATCAGCCCCGAGTAGACGTAGATGTGGCCGCCGGGAAGGGCGAAGGCGTTGATGGTCCTGGGGTCGTCGATCACGGTGAAGCGGTAGGCGATCCCCTTGCGGCTATCGCGGCTGGCGGCGGCGATGCGCTTGCCCACTGCGGCCACGTAGGCCTGGACCTGCGGGTCCGGGTGGATCCTCTCCTGCTTGTTCACCTCCGCGGCGAGCTGGTTGCCGAGCTTGACCTCCTCCGAAACCGGCAGGAGGACCTCGCCGACCGCGCCGGTCCCCTTGTCGATGGTCCGCGTGACCGAGGCGCAGGAGATCGTGGCGAAAAGAAAAAAGAGGGGAAGAATGCCAGGTCGCCTTCGATTCATCGCAGGTGCTCCGCTTTCGGTGAGGGCGCCGATAGGATGGCACCCGTGAGATTATCGGAGATCCGAGGCCAGAAACGAGCGGTCGAACTCCTTCTTTCCGCGCTGCGGATGGGGAGGGTACACCACGCCTGGCTTTTCGCCGGTCCCGACGGCGTCGGCAAGGAGACGACCGCGCGGGCCTTCGCGCAGAGCTTGCTCTGCGAGACGCCGCTCGAGGGCGAGGCCTGCGGCGGATGCCTCGCCTGCCAGAAGGTGGAGCGCGGGGCGCATCCCGACCTTCTCGTGGTCCTTCCCGAGGCCCGAGCGGTCGACCGGGGCCTCCTTTCACGCGAGGAGCTCGGAAGGACGCCCTCCCGCGACCTCCGCATCGAGCAGGTCCGCGATCTGGAGGGGATGCTCGCCCTCGCGCCCGTGGAAGCGAAGTGCCGCGTCGTTCTCCTCGTCGGCGCCGANTCGATGAACGTGCCGGCACAGAACGCCTTCCTCAAGACGCTGGAGGAACCGCCGGTCGGCACGCACCTCGTCCTCTTGGCCGAGACCGCGGACGCGCTCTTGCCCACCATCCGCTCCCGCTGTGTTCGCGTCCCCTTCGCTCCGCTGCCGCTCGATCTCGTGGCAGAACGGGTTGCCGAGGCGCGCGGCGTCCCCGAGCAGCAGGCGCGTCTTCTCGCCGCGCTGGCCGGCGGTTCGCTGGGGCGCGCCATGGAGCTGACCACCGAGGCGCTGGAGGACCGCGCCCGCATCCTGGAGGAGCTCGAGCAGCTGGACGCCAGCGACTTCCGCCCGCTTCTCGCCCTGGCCGAGCGGATCGCCGCGGGCGGTCGGGACGGGGCGGAGATCCTCCTGGACGCCATCGCGCTCTTCTACCGGGACGTGGCGATCCTGGGGGAAGGCGGCTCGGAGGAGATGGTGGCCAACCGGGATCTGCTGCCCCTGTTGCAGCGCGCCGCCCGGCGGGGCTGTCCTGCCGCTCTCTTCCGCTACCGGGAGGCGGCGCGCGCCCGCGAGGCCATCGAACGGCACGCGGTCCCCCGGCTGGCGGTGGAGCGATTCCTCATCCGCTGCGTCCTCGAGGAGGTCGCGCCGTGAACGTGCAGGCGCTCGTCGACGAGATCCGGCAGGGCCGAGCCCGTCCCGTGTACCTCTTCCACGGAGAGGAATTCCTGGCGCGCAAGGCGGCGCAGGAGGTGGTCGACGCCCTGGTCGACCCGGCCCAGCGCGACTTCAACTTGGTCGTCTCCGACGGCGCGAGCCCGGCGGAGGTGGCGCGCGAGCTCGCCACCCTGCCGATGTTTTCGGGGACGAAGGTGGTCTGGTTGCAGGATCCGCCCTTTCTCGCACCCAAGAAGGCGGCTCGGGCGGACCAGCTCTCCCGCCTGCGGGAACTCTGGGATCAGGGCAAGCGCCGTGAGGCCGCGAGGCGGCTCCTCGCCCTGGCGCAGAAGGCCGGGATCGATGCCGCGACGGCCCCGGCCGACGCCTGGAAGGAGGAGGCGGGGATCGAGGCCAGCGCCGACGACCTCCGCTTCTGCCAGGAGGCGGCGAGCTGGGCGCGAGAGGAGGGGATCGCGGCCGAGGGCGGGGACGCGGCGGCGCTGGAGCGCCTTCTCGACGCCGGTCTTCCGCCGGGCAGCCACCTGGTGATCTCCGCGCTCTCGGTGGACGGGCGCCTGGGGCTGGTCAAGCGCCTCCAGCAGGTCGGCGCGGAGATCTCCTTCCGGCTGGCCGGTCGCTACGAGAAGCGCGACGTCCACGCCCTGGCCGCGGAATTTCTCGCGCCGCTCGGCAAGCGCATCGATCGCGAGGCCGCCGCGGCCCTCGAGGAGCTCGTCGGCGACGATCAGGTGCGGCGACTGCACGCCGAGCTGGAGAAGCTGGCTCTCTACGTAGGCGACCGGCCAGTGATCCGGGCCGAGGACGTCCACCAGGTGGTGGAGCGCTCGCGCGTGGTGGAATTCCTCCTCACCCACTCGATCGAGAAGCGCGACCTGGCCGGATCCCTGGAGGGGCTGCGGCAGCTCCTCGAATCGGGAGGAAGCCTGCCCCAGGCGGTGGCTTCCATCGCCACCTGCCTGCGGCAGCTCCTCGCCGCGCGCGAGGCGACGCGGGTCACGGGCGGATCGATCCCCGGCTTCGGGGCGAAGGCGCGCGCCTGGGTGGAGGCCTACGAGGCGGCCGGGTTGCGCATGCCCAATCCGAACGCGGCGAGGTTCCGGGCGGAGGCGGCCGCGCGCTTTGGCACGCGGACGCTCGCGCGCCTGCTGGTGCGGGCCGCAGAGGTCGATCGCGCGGTCAAGACCGGAGGAGGCCGACTTTACGTGGAACGACTTCTTTGGGAGATTTGCACGGAGACGTAGCGGAGAGTTGAGCGCTCGCCGGTCGCCGTGCTACCAGCATGCGGCCTGCGCGGCGTCGCCCGCACGCCCCCCTGGCGAGGACTGCATCGGTGAAGCTGGGAATCCTGGCCGCTCTGGCCGCCTTCCATCTCTTTCCCGCGAGCGAGGAGCCGTCGGCTCAGGCCGCCTCCGAGGCGCCCGCGCGCCCCGCATCGGCGTCGATCGATCGCGCCCTCGATCTGGCGGCGTCGGAGGAGGGCGAGCCCCGGGGCGAGCGCATCGGCATCGACACCCCGGTGGGTCGGGTGGAGGTGATGGTGCTGTGGTCGGAGGCCCAGCTCCAGCTCGGTTTGCTCGAGGAACCCTGCGACCAGGCGGTGGTCGCCTACGCCCCGGCGGGCGTCTTCGTCCGCAAGGAGCGGCCCACCGGGCGACTCGTCCTCTCCGTTCCCATCCTTCGCTTCTGAGGGCTTTCCCTTGGCCGAAAAGATCCTGGTCACCAGCGCGCTTCCCTACGCCAACGGCCCGAGCCACCTGGGCCATCTGCTCGAGTACATCCAGACCGACATCTGGGTGCGGTACCTGCGGCTGACCGGCCGCGACGTGGTCTACGTCTGGGCCTCGGATACCCACGGCGCGCCCATCGAGATCAACGCCGCGAAGGCCGGCAAGACCCCCGAGGAATTCGTCGCCTACTGGCACGAGCGGCAGCGTCAGGACTTTCAGGATTTCCTGATCGGCTTCGACGTCTTCTACACGACGCATTCGGAGGAGAACCGCCGCTGGTCGGAGGAGATCTTCGCCCGGCTGCAGGAGGGCGGGCACATCGAGGTCCGTCCCCTCGAGCAGTGGTACTGCGAGGTGGACGCGCGTTTTCTCCCCGATCGCTTCGTCAAGGGCACCTGCCCCAACTGCGGCGCGGCCGACCAGTACGGCGACGTCTGCGAGGTTTGCAACAAGACCTACGCCTCCACCGAGCTCGAAAGGCCGTACTGCGCCATCTGCCGCAACCCGCCGGTACGCCGTACCTCGCACCACCTCTTCTTCAAGCTNAACGACTTTCGCGACCTGCTGGCGAAATTCCTCGAGACGGAGGGACGGCTCGATCCGGCGGTGCGCAACTCGGTGAAGGCCTGGCTCGAGGCGGGTCTGCTCGACTGGTGCATCTCGCGCGACGGGCCCTACTTCGGCTTTCCCATCCCGGGGCACGAGGGCAAGTACTTCTACGTCTGGCTCGACGCGCCCATCGGCTACATCGCCTCCACCGAGAAGCTCGTCGGCCGCGAGCGCGCGCTCGCCGACTACTGGGGGCAGAGTGCTCCGAGCCGCATCGTCCACTTCATCGGCAAGGACATCGTCTACTTCCACGCGCTCTTCTGGCCCGCGGTTCTGCACGCCGCGGGGCTCAAGCTCCCCGACCGGATCCAGGTGCACGGCATGCTCACCCTGGGAGGGGAGAAGCTCTCCAAGAGCCGCGGGCGCCTGGTGACGGCGCGCGAGTACCTCGACGCCGGTCTGGATCCCGAGAGCCTGCGCTGGTACTACGCCGCCAACCTCTCGGCCGCGCCCAACGACCTGCCGCTGACCCGCGAGGAGCTCAAGAACCGGGTCAACGCGGAGCTGGTCAAGACGCTCGGCAACTTCGTCTCCCGCGCACTTCGCCCGCTGGAGAAGGATTTCGGCGGCCGGATCGTCGAGCCTGCCGACGATGCCCCTTCCCGCGAGTTCTGGGCGAAGGTGATCGAGCTCTCCTCGGAGATCCGCCAGGCCTTCGAGGCCATCGAGCTACGCGACGCCGTCCAGAAGCTGGTGCAGATCGGCTTCGAGGCCAACCGCTACCTGCAGGATCGCGCACCCTGGTCCAAGCGGAAGGCGGGCGACGCGGAGGGCGCGCACCGCGACCTCTCGCTCTGCGCCAACGTCGCCTGGGTGATCGGCACGTGGATCTCTCCCATCCTCCCTCGGGCCGGTGAGAGGCTCGAGCAGATGCTCGGCGGACCGGCCTTCGATCCCGCGAAGATCGCCGCGGGCGCGGGCTTCCCGCTTCCGCCCGGGACCGCGATCGGTCCCGTTTCCCACATCGCCACGCCGGTCTCGGACGAGGCGCTGGAGAAGGTATGGCCCTCGCAACCCGAGCCAGCGGCGGTGGAGCGGGTGGAGCAGAAGGGGGATTTCGCCCCGCCGAAGGGAGGCGGAGCCGGCGCGTGAAGAGCCCGCACCAGAGGCTGGTCGAGGTCCTGGAGGATCCGGAGCGCCGCCCCGCCGACCGCGAGGCGGCCGCCCGGGAGCTGGTGGAACTCTGCCGCGAGGATGCGGCGCTGCGCGAGCGCTACCTCCTGCGCTTCGTCACCCTGCTGGCCGACGACCACCCCGCCGTGCGGGGATGGGGGATCGTCGGCGTGGTGCTCTGCGACGAGAAGCTCGAGCACCTTCCCCGCGTGCTTCGCCTCCTCGACGATCCTTCGCCCGGCGTGCGGCTGCAGGCGGTGCACGCCCTCACCCCCCTCGGCATCGACGCGATCCGCGATGCCTTCTTGGAGAAGCTCCGGGATCCCGATCGCCTCGTGCGGGTGGCGGCGGCCGTGGCCCTGGCCGTGGCCGGCGATGCGGAGAGCGTGCCGGTGCTGCTCGACGGGCTCGCGTCGCGGCGGACGCGCTTCGACGCGCTCATCGCCCTGCGGGACGTCGCCGGGCGCGCGCCGCAGCAAAGGGAGGCCATCGAGAAGGCCGTTCGCGGGATCTACGGCGGGCTTTTCACCAACCGCTTCGACCGCCTGGCCGCGGCGGCGGTTCTCGCCGCCCTGGGGGATGGCGAGGCCGCGGATTACGTGGTCGCGCGGGCGCGGAAGGGAAGGCTGGATCGGCCCATCGCCATCGAGTGGATGGGGGAACTCCGCATCCCCGAGGGCGAGGCGGTCCTTTTGGCCGTTGCCCGCGACCGAAGGGATCCGTTTCGCGGCGCGGCCCTGCGCGGCCTGGGCGCCTATGGCGCCCGGGAGGCCCTGCAGCTCTGCGCCGAGGCGCTCGGTGACGAATCCGAGGATCCCGACGTGCGGTGCGACGCCGCCGAGGGCCTGCTCCTCCTCGGAAGCGAAGCCGCCCACGAGGCCCTCCAGTCCGCCGCGACGAAGGCGGGGGAGGAGCGCGTGCGAAGGGTGGTCTCGGTCTGCCTTTCCCTCTTCGGCAAGCCGGTCGAGGAGCTTCGCACCTATCTTCCCCTCACCGGCGAGGAGATCGTGTCGTGACCGAGGTGCACTTCGTCGACTCCCACGCCCATCCCGATTCGAAGGCCTTCAACGCCGACCGGGAGGAGATGCTCGAGCGCGCCTGGAAGGCCGGCGTCTCCACGATCGTGGCCATCGGCCAGTGGCGCGAACCCGGCGATTTCGGCGGCGCGCTGGAGCTGGCCGCGCGCCATCCGGATCGGATCGTGGCCACCATGGGCGTCCACCCCCACGACTGCGCCCGCGTTCCCCCCGAGGACTGGGCGGCGCTGGAGGAGATCTGCGCGCGGCCGGAGGTCCTGGCGGTGGGGGAGACCGGCCTCGACTACCACTACGACCACTCGCCGCGCGACGAGCAGCGGCGCTGGTTCGCCCACCAGCTCGATCTCGCTCGCCGCCTCGGCAAGCCCGTGGTGATCCACACCCGCGAGGCGGAAGACGATACCGTGGCCATCCTTCGGGAGAACCGGCCCGAGAAGGCGCTGATCCACTGCTTCACTTCCACCGCGGAGCAGGTGCGCCGCTATCTCGACCTGGGCCTCTACGTGTCGATCGCGGGCGTGGTCACCTTCGCCAAGGCCGACGAGCTGCGTCAGGCCGTGCGCCTCGTTCCGCTCGACCGCCTCCTCATCGAGACGGATTGCCCCTACCTCACCCCCGTGCCGCATCGCGGAAAGCGCAACGAGCCGGCCTTCGTCCGGCACGTCGCGGAGCGTATCGCCGAGGTGAAGGGGCTGCCGCTGGAAGAGGTGGCGCGGGCGACCGCGGAGAACGCCCGCGCCTTCTTCGGATTCCCGGGAGCTGCTTAGCCGTTCGACGCCTGGTCGTCCCGTGGGGCGTCGGCGGACGCTTCGGCCTCGGACGAGGTCGGCTCGGAAATGCCGTCGGGCCGGGCACCTTCCTCGCTCGCCGACGGCGCCGGCTCCTCGACCGCGACGGCGGGCGCGGCCGTCTCGGGCGTGGGCATCGACCCCCCGGCCGGCGTCGTCCCGGGAGCCGCATCGCTCCCGGCCGGCGCGGCGGGCTCCGGGGCCAAAGCCGAGGTGGCCTCGGGCACCACGGCGCTCTCCTGTGCCCTGGAGGCGGCTTCCGTCTCCGCCGCCTTCTGCCCCGTCAGCTCGGAGAAGGGCTTGAAGGTGAGGGTGGCCCGGGGCGCCGCCTTTCGCGCCTCCTCGCGCTGCGGCGCTGCTGGCGTCGCGGGCGAAGGAGCCGGGGCGGAAGCGGCCTGGGGCTGCGCGGCCCGGGACGGCTGGGCGGCCGGCGTCGGCTGAGCCGCCTCGCGCCGCTTCCGCTTCCGGCGCGACTTGGCCGGCGCGCCCCGCAACTTCCCTCCCTCGGTGGGCGCGGGCGCCTTCCAGAGCAGTCGCTCCCAGTGCTTCTGCGGCTCCGCCCATTTCTCCCCCGGAGAGCGGGCCATCTGGCTGAGCATCTGGTTCATGCGGCTGTCGATCTCGTCGAGGGCGTGGACCAGGAAAGCCTCGATGGTGTGGGGAACCTTGGGCGAGCCGTACTCCAGCCGGCCGTGGTGGGCCAGGACCAGGTGGATCAGGTGGTTTTCCAGGTCCTTGGGGAAGCCCTGGATGACCCGCGCGCGCTCGGCGATCCACTGCGCGGTGATCACCAGATGGCCGACGAGCCGGCCTTCGTCGGTATAGGTGATGTTGCCGTTCTCCCAGGCCAGCTCCTGGATCTTGCCCAGGTCGTGGAGGAAGGCGCCGGCCACCAGGAGATCCCGGTCCGCCATCGGATAGTGATCGGCCAGGCGGTGGGCCAGTCGCACGCAGGAGAGGATGTGCTCCACCAGACCGCCGGAGTAGGCGTGGTGGATCTCCTTGGCGGCCGGGGCGCGCGCCAGCTTGGCGGCGATCTCGGGGTCGTCGATGAAGGAGAGCAGCAGGGCGCGGACGTGGGGATCCTCCACCCGTGCCAGCTCCTCCCGGAGCTGCGCCACCTGCGCGTCGCCGCTGCCGCGCGCCGGAGGAGGCGAGGGCGGCGTGTAGTCGAAGTCGGCGGGATCCGCCTCGCCCTCGAACTTCTCGATCTTCTCGATGGTGAGCTGGGGCTTGCCGCGGAAGGAAGCGACTTGACCCTCCACGCGCACCCGGTCGCCCTCTTCGAAGAGGGGCGAGAGCTCCTCCACCCGCTCCCAGATGCGGGCGTCCACCTGGCCCGTCCGGTCCTGGAGCAGGACGCGGAGGAAGGGTTTGTCCGCGCGGCTCACGCTCGCCTGCTTACGGACCACGAGGAAGAGGCCGGTGGCCGGCTGCCCGATCTGGAGGTCCTTGACCCAAAGCCTGTCCATCGCTCCTCCGTGGCACGGAAACGTCGAATCGAGCGCGAAACCTACCAGAAGGCGAGCGCGGGGGACAATCGCAAAGGGGGACCGATCAGAGGGCGGGGGAAACCGTGCCGAGGCGGTAGAGGATCACCAGGATCATCGCGATGCAAGCGAGCAGGAAGGCGACGACGAGGACGCTCTTCAGCCCGAATCGGCTGGAGCGCGCCTCGCGCAGGATCTCCTGGTACTCGGGGATGTCGCCCAGCCGTCTCCAGTTCGACTGGCCGACTCGGCGGATCTGATCGTCGGCGTCGAGAAAGCGCTGGCGCAATAGCATCAACAGATGTGCGCCGTCGGGGATCTCGAACTCCGTCCCGTCTTCCGTCCGGATCTGGTAGCGCATCGGCCGGTCGCCTCGGAGGTACGAGGGTAGCATACCCCCTGGATCGGCGCTTGCCCAGGCGTCGCTGCGCTTTGCCGGGAAACGAACGGGGGCCGCGGCCTTCGCCGCGGCCCCCGGGAACCGAAGCGAGGCGTTATCAGTTCGCGGCCCGCTCCCGCGACTTCTCCTGCAGGTCCTTGGCGAGCAGGTCGAGAAGCTCGTTCGACGCCAGAAGGATCTGCTTCGGCGTGCAGCCGCCCTCGCGAAGCTCCCGGTAGAACGAACGAGCGAGAATCTTGATCCCCTCGGGGTCCAGGGTTCGCGTTTCCATGGCCCAACTCCTTTTGCTGCACGAACCTCGTGCCTTCGTGCGGCCAGCGCGCCGCCGAGGGCGCGCTCTGCTGCTCGCCCGCCGGGTTAGCAAGGAACGTTCCACTCGTCGTTCGCCCGGGCCCCACGCAGGAACTACCGTTTCAGACGGGGATCTCCGGGCGCGGAACGGGCGGGGTGCGTGAAGACTTTCGCACCTCGGGGCCATCCGAGCCCCGGGGCGCGAAAGCTCTTTCGCACCCCAAGGGCGCGGGGGAAGGACGTGCTTGACCCCGGAGATCCTGGAACCTATACGCGCCCCCGAGTGCTCCGCGGGAGCGCTGCCGAAAGGCGAGTTCGACAAGGAAAGGTAGGGGAGCGATGAAGTTTGCCATCAACGGTTTCGGTCGGATCGGAAGGAGCGTCCTTCGCGCCGTTCTCGAGCGCAAGGTGGAGGAGGTCGAGATCGTCGCCATCAACGACCTCGACTCGCCGGCCACGCTGGCCCACCTCCTCAAGTACGACTCGGTCCACGGCAAGTTCGAGGCAGACGTCCGGGTGAAGGAGGACGCCATCGTCATCGATGGCAAGGAGATCCGGATCACCGCCATCCGCGAGCCGGACAAGCTGCCGTGGAAGGAGATGGGCGTGGAGACGGTGCTGGAGTGCACCGGGCGCTTCACCGACCGGGACTCGGCGTCCAAGCACATGACGGCGGGGGCGCGGAAGGTCCTGATCTCGGCGCCCGCGAAGCAGCCGGACATCACCATCTGCTATGGCATCAACCACGGCGACTACGACCCCGCCAAGCACCACATCCTCTCCAACGCCTCCTGCACCACCAACTGCTTGGCCCCGGTCGTGAAGGTTCTCCTCGAGGAGTTCGGCATCGAGCGCGGTCTGATGACGACCGTGCACTCCTACACCAACGACCAGCGGATCCTCGACCTGCCGCACAAGGACCTGCGCCGTGCGCGGGCGGCGGCGATGTCGATGATCCCGACCACCACCGGCGCGGCCAAGGCGGTCGGCGAGGTCATCCCGCAGGTCAAGGGCAAGCTCACCGGGATGGCGGTCCGCGTCCCCACGCCGAACGTCTCGCTCGTGGACTTCACCGCCGTGCTCGGCCGCAAGGCCAGCGCCGAGGAGATCAACGCCGCCTTCAAGCGCGCCGCGGAGGGCCCGCTTTCCGGCATCCTCCACTACTCGGAGGAGCCCCTCGTCTCCATCGACTACAACCACACGCCGTGGTCGTCGGCGGTGGACGCGCTTTCGACCATCGTCATCGACGACATGGTCAAGGTCCTCGCCTGGTACGACAACGAGTGGGGCTTCTCCAACCGCATGGTCGACGTGGCCCGGATGAT
>NICF_comb_assmDRAFT_10000597_pt1 | contig 30295 bp, 29 predicted proteins | sample NewIslPassag4_SG_FD_11279 | JGI IMG/M metagenome (IMG submission 11279)
GCCTCTTGAGCCGCCGGCAGGCGCGCCACTCCCCTCGCTGCGACAGCGGCTCGAACCGCCTCCTGCGGCGCTGCGCCCGCCGGAACCGGCGCAAACGCGCCTCCAGTGGACGCCTCCGGTTCAACCGGCAGGCGCGACGCCGACGCCCCGGCCCACCCAGCGCGAGGTGCTCCCGCTGCTGCGCGTGGTCGGACAGATGGGGCTCACCTACGTNGTCGCCGAAGGGCCTGACGGGATGTACCTGATCGACCAGCACGCGGCGCACGAGCGGGTGGTGTACGACCGGCTCATCGCGAAGGAGCAGCCCGAGCGGGCACGGCAGCCACTGCTCGAACCGGTGCTGCTCGAGCTCGACCCGGTGCTCGCCGCAACGCTTGAAGAGCACCAGCAGCACCTCACGAGACTCGGGCTGGAGTTCGAGCCGTTCGGCGGGACGGCCTACCTGGTGCGGGCGGTACCGGCTGGCGTGGGGAGCGCGGACATCGCGTCGGGAGTCCGGGCGCTGCTCGAGCAACTGGGCAGCGAACGGCGGGTGAGCGACCCCTTCGCGCGGGCAGCCGCGACGGTCGCGTGCCATAGCTCGGTCCGCGCGGGCATGGCGCTGGCGCTCGAGGAGATGCGCCGGCTCGTCGAGGACCTCGAACGGGCAGAGTCGCCGCGAACCTGCCCGCACGGCCGCCCGACGCTGGTCCACGTCAGCACGGAGTTGCTGGAACGGCAGTTCGGGCGCCGGTGAGTGGCTACTCCGCTACGGCGTGTTCCTTCAGCCAGTTGAGAACTTCTTCCCCGTGGCTGGCGGGCTTCACTTTCGGCCACATCTTCGCGATACGTCCTTCGGGGCTGATGATGAAGGTCGAACGCAGCACCCCCTCGTACGTCCGGCCATACATGTTCTTCGTTCCCCAGGCTCCGTAGGCGCGTGCGATGGAGTGGTCTTCGTCGACGAGGAGCTGGAACGGGAGGTTGTGCTTTTCGGCGAACTTGCGATGAGAGGCCTCGCTGTCGCCGCTCACGCCGAGGACAACCGCGCCGAGTTCCTGGATTTCTGCGTGGTTGTCGCGGAAGCTGCAGGCCTCCTTCGTGCAGCCGGGCGTGTCGTCGCGCGGGTAGAAGTAGAGCACGACCCATTTGCCGCGGAGATCGCGGAGGCTGACGGACCGTCCTTCCTGGTCGGGAGCTACGAAGTCTGGCGCTTCGGAGTCGAGGGCCGGGAGCGTGGTGGACATGGGAATCTCCTTCGCGGCGAGACTAGCCGGCGATTTTCTGGGCGAGGCGAACGAGGTCGGTGCGAGCTGGCGGTCGTGGTTTCGAAACCACCTCGGCGATGGGGACTTCGACCGGCTGGCCGCGCTGGATGCCGATCATGAACCCGGACCGGCCAGCGACGAGGGCATCGACGGCGAGCGCGCCGGACTGTGACGCGATGATACGGTCGCGCATCGTGGGGCTGCCGCCGCGCTGGGTGTGGCCCAGGATCACGACGCGGTAGTCGTTCTGGAGCATCGAGCCAACACGCTGCGCCACGGCGAACGCACCACCAGCCTCCTCGCCTTCGGCCACGATGATGATGTGGCTGCGCTTGCCGCGTTCCATCGAACGCTTGAGGCGGCTGACGAAGAAGTCGAAGTCCTCGCGTTCCTCGGGTACCAGGACCCCGGCGGCGCCCGCCGCGACGGCGGTATGGGCAGCGATCGCGCCGGATGTGCGGCCCATTACTTCGACGAAGAACATCATGCCGGTGGATTCGCTGGTATCGCGGACCTTATCGACGGCCTGGACCGCCGAGTTCACGGCGCTATCGAAGCCGATGGTTTCGTCCGTGCCCCAGACGTCGTTGTCGATAGTGGCGGGGATACCGGCGACAAGGATGCCCTGCTCCTGTTCGAGGGCACGGGCGCCGCGGAAGCTGCCATCGCCACCGATGACGACGAGGGCATCGACGCCGATGTCGCGCATTTGGTCGGCGGCCTTGGCGCGGATGTTCGGATCGAGGAACGCCTTGCTGCGCGCAGTGCCAAGGAAGGTACCGCCGCGCTGGATCTGGTTTCCGACAGTGCGATCGTCGAGTTCGACGTACCGGTTCTCGATGAGCCCGGCGTAGCCGTCGAGGTAGCCGACCACGCTGACACCGTACTGGGTGGCGGTACGAACGCAGGCGCGGATGGCGGCGTTCATGCCGGGCGCATCACCGCCGCTGGTGAGGATTCCGAGTCGCTGCATAGGACTACTGTGGCCCGCAGGTAAAGGCGGTGCAATACTCCGGGCCTTGCAGCCGGGGTGCGGTTACAGCGGATGGTGGCCGTTCGAACGGGGGCAGACGTGGCCCGCTGGATCCATGGGGGCGCCGCAGAGCGGGCAGGGTGGACGGCCGGCCGCGACGATTTCGGCGATCTCGTTCCGGAGCTCGAAGCCACGCCGGTAGGGGAATTCGAACACGACGCTCACGCCATCGTCGTCGCCGTCGGAAGCGATGAGCACGATGTGGCGGGTCTCGCGGTTGACGCCCATCGAGAGCTGCGCGGCGCGGAAGTCGACCGTTGCGTTCAGGGGGAATGGCGGCGTTTCGGGCAGGTCGTCGAGAGGAATCGGCTCGTGTTCGTAGTCCTCTTCGCGGAGGACGGTTTCGATGGCATCGCCCAGCGCGGAGAGTTGCTCCTTCTCGAGCCAGATAGAAGCAGACTCACCGGAATCGGCGAGGGCTTTGATGCGAAAGCGGCGCTGGCCGGGCTGCCCGATGGCTTCGGCTTCGACCAGGAGCACCGGCCCGAACTGGTAGGTAGATGCCATGGCCTCGTAATCGTACGGGAGCCAGCCGCTGCGGTCGCGGGCGGACCGAACGGTCCCGCAGGAAGCGGCCCTGCAGAATCTTGACAGAAAGCGCGACAGCGGTTGTCGTACGCGGAGGCTACCGTCCGGTCGGAATACTGCCGGGAGAAGAGCGGTGACAGAGCAGACACGACGGGCAACGCGCCTGATTGAGATCGAGCGAAGACTTCGACGGAACCCGGGCGGGCTCACCGTCGCGCAGCTGGCGGAGGCGACGGGCTACAGCAAACGGACGATTCAGCGTGACCTGAATGCGCTGGAAAGCGAGCTTGGCGCGCCGCTGGTGGAGGGGCCGGGCAGGCGCTGGCGGCTGCTGCCCGGTTCGACGCCAATCGGAGTGGTCCGGTTCTCGCTGCAGGAAGCGCGGGCAATCTTCCTGGCGGCCAGGCTCCTGTTCCGGCACGCAGACGAGCGCGACAGCGACGGTATTTCGGCGCTGGAAAAGCTGGCCGACGCACTGCCGCCGGCGCTCGCCAAGCCGGTGGAGACGACCGTGGAACAACTCAAGCGGCGGCCCGACAACCCCGGACAGCAGAAGGTGCTTCGCGAACTCACCGAGGCGTGGGCGAACTCGCAGACCGTGCGGATTCGCTACAACTCGCAGACGGCGAAGGATATTCGCGAGACCGACCTCGACCCGTACCTGCTGGAGCCGAGCTGGATGGGCTCAGCCACCTACGTCATCGGGTACAGCCACGAGCACCAGGAAGTCCGAACGTTCAAGGTCGACCGGATCATCAAGGTCACCCAAACGGGACAGCAGTTCCAGCCCGTCGAAGTGGACGAACTCTGGGACAAGGTGGGCCGGAGCTGGGTNGTGGTGTTCGGCGANGACCAGTACGACGTGGTCATCGACTTCTCTCCGTCGGTGGCGGAGCGCATCAAGGAGACGATCTGGCACCCGTCGCAGCGGCTCACCAAGCTGGATGACGGCGGGGTCCGGCTCGAACTGCGGCTGCCCAGCCTCCTGGAATTCGTGCCGTGGGTGCGGAGCTGGGGCCACGCTGCGAAGGTGGTGGCACCCGACGAGCTCCGGAAGGAGGTCGCTGAGTCGCTGCGGAAGGCGGCGGCCCAGTACGACTGAGCACAGTGGCAGGCCCCGGTGGGGTAGACTGGAGGCCCATGCTCGACCCGGAACGTCTTCGGCAGCGGCGCGACGAGGTCGCCCGGTCCTGGGGTGACGTTCGCGGCCCGGTGCTCATCGCGTCGGGGGTACCGGTGCCCATCGCCGGCACCGACCAGTTCCACGACTTCCACGCGCACGCGGAACACTACTACCTCTCGGGGAACGCACAGCCGGGCAGCGTCCTTGCGTTCGACCCGCGAGAGGGGTGGACGCTGTTCGCGCCGGTGGCAGGCCCTGAAGACCGCATCTGGACAGGGGACACAACCGATTTCGAGACGCTGAAGGCGCAGACCGGGCTGGAGCGCGTGCGGGAGGCACGGGCGCTGTCGGAGTGGCTCGAACGGCGGCGCGGCGAACCCGTGGCGTTACTTGGGAACCCGGACCTCGCCACGCAGCCGGAGGCGTATGGCATCGAGGGGTGGCGAGCGCTGGAGCCGGTCATCGACCACGAGCTGTCGCACCGGCTGAGCGAGGCGATTTCGGAGGCGCGGCGAACGAAGGCGCCGGACGAACTGGCGCTGATGCGCCGCGCTGCGGCGGCGAGCCGCGAGGGGCACCTCGCCGGGCTTCGGCTGGCCCGCGCCGGCATGACCGAACGCGACCTGCAGGTCGAGATCGAAGTGGAGTTCTTCCGCCACGGGGCGGCGCGGACGGCGTACGGATCGATCGTGGGGACCGGGCCGAACGGCGCGATCCTGCATTTCGCGCCAACGCGCCGGCCGCTTCGCGAGGGCGACCTCGTGCTGGTCGACGCGGGCGCCGAGTTCGAGGGGTACGCGAGCGACGTGACGCGCACGTTCCCGGTTGGGCCCCGGTTCGAGGGCGTGCAGCGTGACCTGTACCAGCTCGTGCTCGACGTGCAGAAGCAGGCGATTCGCGACGCGCGGCCCGGGAAGGAGTACCGCGATCTTCACCTCGAAGCCTCGGAGCGCATCGCGGCGGGGCTCGTGGACCTTGGCATCCTGCGCGGCAACCCCGCGGACCTGGTCGATCGCGACGCCCACGCGCTGTTCTTCCCGCACGGGCTCGGGCACATGCTGGGACTTGCGACGCATGATGCGGGCGGGTGCCTTGCCGGGCGAACGCCGAGCGACCGCTTCGGGCTGAAGTGGCTGCGGGCGGACCTGCCCCTCCAGCCGGGCTACGTGGTGACCATCGAACCCGGCATTTACTTCATCCGTGCGATCCTCGAGGACCCCGCGCGGCGCGAACAGTACCGCGACATGGTGAACTGGGACCGGGTCGACGACCTGCTGGATTTCGGCGGCATTCGCATCGAGGACGATGTGCTGATTACGGAAGCGGCCGCGGAGGTGTTGACCGCCGACATCCCGAAGGAGATCGCGGAGATCGAAGCCCTGAGGCAGGAGGCCACGGACCGGTGACCCGTCCCTTCGAACAACTGAGCATCGAACAGGTCGCGAGATTCCCACGGCCCGGCACCGTGGTTCCCGGGCGGATCGGNTTCACCCCGGACAGCAAAGCGGTCACCTACCTGTTTAGCGCGGAGGGAAACCTGGTTCGCAGCCTGTGGCGGTACGACATCGCGACCGGCGAACGCACCATCCTGGCCGGGCCGCCCGAGGCGACCACGACGGAGGAGACGCTTTCGCGCGAGGAGGAACTCCGGCGGGAGCGTCTGCGGCTGCGCGAGCTCGGCGTAACGGACTACCAGTGGGCCTCAAAGGCGCCTCGGCCGGTGCTTCTGGTGCCCGGAGGCGGCAAGCTGCTCGTGAGCATCGATGGCGCGCCACTGGTGGAGATCCCCGGGTGCGATGGGGCGCTCGACCCGCGGCTCAGCCCTGATGGCTCCCGCGTTGCGTTCGTGCGCGGTAGCGAACTGTTCGTGGCCGATGTGCCGGGCGGGAACCCGCGTCAGTTGACAACGGGCGCCGAGGACGGCCTGACGAACGGGCTCGCGGAGTTCATTGCGCAGGAAGAACTGGACCGCGACCGCGGCTTCTGGTGGTCGCCGGACGGGAGCCGCATCGCGTTCCTGCAGGTCGACGAGCGGCACATCCCCGAGTACCCGATCGTGCACCAGGGCAAGGATGAGATAGACATCGAGCGGCACCGGTACCCGTTCGCCGGGCAGCCAAACGCAAAGGTGCGGCTCGGGGTGGTCCCCGCGGATGGGGGCCCGGTGGAGTGGCTGGATGCCGGGGTCGACGACGATGGGTACATCGCGCGGGTGCAGTGGCGGCCGGACGGAGTACTCACGTGGCAGGTGCTCTCACGGGAGCAGCGTGACCTGTGGTTGTACGCGTTCGAGGGCGGCGAACGGAAGCTGCTCATCCACGAGCACACCGAGCCCTGGGTGAACCTGAGCCACGACCTGCGCCTGCTCGAGTCGGGCGAGCTGCTCTGGTCGAGCGAACGCGACGGCTTCCGGCACCTTTACCTGTATGCGAAGGACGGGGCGTGCCGTCAGCTCACGAGCGGCGAGTGGGTGGTCACGCGGGTCGTGCACCTCGATGAGCAGAACCGGCGTGTGTATTTCCATGGCACCCGCGACGGTGTGACCGACCGGCACCTGTACGCGGTCTCGCTCGACGACGGCGAGATCGAGCGGCTGACCGATGGCGCGGGCTGGCACGATGCGGTCATTTCGCGCGACGGGAACTGGTTCGTGGACGTCCACAGCAGCCTCGAACGTGCCCCGACCGTTACGCTGCGCAGCCTTCGCGACGGCAGCGAGAAGGTGCTTTTCGCGAACGAGGATTCGGACGCCGAGAGCCTCGGGCTCGTGCCGCCGGAATTGCTCACACTCCCGGCGGCGGACGGGACGACGGTGCTGCACGCCGCGCTGTATCGGCCGGTTGGGGTTCGCGACGGCGAGCGCTGCCCGCTCGTGGTCTCGGTGTACGGCGGGCCGCATGCACAGCGCGTGGCGAACGACTGGCTGCTCACCGTGGACCTGCGGGCGCAGTACCTGGCGCAGCGGGGGTTCGCCGTGCTGAAGGTGGACAACCGCGGGAGCGCGAACCGGGGCCTCGCGTTCGAAGCGCCAATCTACCTGAAGACCGGGTTCGTGGAGATCGACGACCAGGTGGCGGCGATCCGGGCGCTGGCCAAACGGTACGAGGTCGTGGACCTCGACCGCGTCGGCATCTACGGCTGGAGCTACGGCGGGTACGCGACGCTGATGGCGCTCGCGCGCTACCCCGAGCTCTTCAAGGTGGGCGTGGCAGGCGCGCCGGTAACGCACTGGGACGGGTACGACACCGGGTACACCGANCGGTACATGTCGACGCCACAAAAGAACCCGGACGGCTACCGCGAAAGTTCGGTCATGGCGCACGTGGAGCGCATCCAGGGGAANCTGTTGCTGGTGCACGGGATGGTCGACGAGAACGTGCACTTCCGGCACACCGCGAGGCTCATGGTTGCGCTGGCTGCTGCGCAGAAGCCGTACGACGTCCTGGTGTTCCCCGAAGAGCGGCACATGCCGCGGGATGCGAAGGGGCTGGAGTACCAGGAGCGGCGCGTCCTCGACTACTTCGAGCAGTACCTCAAACAACCGGGTGCGTAGCCCTCGGGCCATCGCCTGTTGTAGTGTTTCGCCGCGAAACGACACAGACGGATGGCCGACATGAACTACGCACGCCCGGAACTGCTGGCTGAGCCGGATTGGCTCGAGGAACACCTGGACGACCCGGGTGTTCGCATCATCGATTGCGCCACGCTCGAAGCGTACCGGCGGGCGCACATTCGCGGCGCTGTCCAGCTCCCGGTGCACTACTACATCAAGGAAGCGCCGACGGACCCGAAGTTGGACCACGGCACGTTCATCATGCCGCCGGCGGAGTTCGAGCAGCTCATGGGGCAGCTCGGCGTCAGCAACGACACGCTCGTGGTGACGTACGACGACAACAACTCGCTGCTCGCCGCGCGGCTCTGGTGGTGCCTCAAGTACTACGGGCACGACAGGGCGAAAGTGCTGAACGGCGGATGGCACCGCTGGCTGACCGAGGGACGCCCGATCACCTTCCACGCGACGAAGCCGCAGCCGGCCACGTTCACCGCAAAACCGCGGCCGGAGCTCATCGCCGACGCCGAGCTCCTGAAGGCGAAGTACAACCACCCCGGCTGCCAGGTTCTCGATGCCCGGACCGACGAGGAGTGGAACGGCACGAACGATCGCGGCAACAAGCGCGCCGGTCATGTGCCGGGGGCGAAGCACCTGGAGTGGATCAACTTCGTCTCGAAGGACGACCGGCGAACGTTCCTCCCGGCCGAGGAGATCGAACGCCTGCTCAAGGAGGCGGGCATCGAGCGCGGGAAGGCGACCATCACCTACTGCCAGGGCGGCATCCGCGCCGCGCACGCAGCGTTCGCGATGGAGCTTGTCGGGTTCGAGCACGTGCGGGTGTACGACGGCTCGATGCGCGACTGGGCGAACCGCGACGACACGCCGCTGGAGGTGTGACCGGGTCAGGATTCGGTGAGAGACGCGGCGAGGCGCTTCGGCGCGGCCAGCACGTAGGCGTCGCGCAGGAGCACCTCGATCCCGGTCCAGTCGACTCCGGGGACGTCCAGGTAGACGCCGGCCCAGCCGCGAGGCCCGAGGTATGGGGGCACGAAAAAGCGCTCGGGGTCAGCGGCCACGAGGCCCTGCTGAACCCCGGGCGCGGCACGGCACGAGAGCGCGAGCCGGCCATCGCCGTGATGGTCGACCGTGTAGTAGGCGAACCGTTTTCGGCGCACTTGGAAGGCGGTGTGCTGGCCGGTTTCGGAAACAGCGTGTACCTCCGGGAAGCGCGCGCAGATGCGGGCGATCCGCTCGCGCAGGGCCTCGGGGTCAAGCACGGTCATACTGACGCCTCCACACGGTGGAGGCGCCGATTGTACGGCGAATGGTTTCGCGCAGGAAAAGAAAACGGCCGCCGGTGGGCGCCGGCGGCCGGGATGTGCACGGATCTTTCCCTACGCCGTCGGCGTCGCCTCTTCCTTGCGGGAGGGCTCGTGACGGAGGAGTGCCTCGATGGTGAACCCAAGATCGGCCTTTTCGCAGAGCGAGCTGCAGTAGGTCATCTTGAGCATGCTGGAGGGCGACTTCCGCCAGTCATACCGCAGACCGCAGCGTGCGCAGATCTTGATGTTGTCCAGGTTCATCCCGACTGCGCCGGGACCGATGGGAGTTTCCACGAATGTAACCCTTTCGAGACGCTTTGGTGCGTCGTCGCTATTCCTCGCCTAGTCCCAGCGTAGGGCGTTTCCGTAACGGAATCCACTACCCATCTGGACAGTTCGTTGACCTTTAACTCAGGCCGCGGCAGCAGCGAGTTCCTCGCGCGTTTCGGCGCGCTCAGTTGCAGTTGGCGGAACAGACTCGAAGCGGAGCAACGCTTCGATTGTAAATCCGAGATCTGCGCGTTCGCAGAGGGAGCCACAATAGGTCATTTTGAGCGACGAACTCGCCGAGCGGCGCCAGTCGTATCGAATACCACAGCGCTCGCAGACCCGGATGTTGTCCTGGTTCACCGTCGAAGGGCTGTTCATTGTCCTCTCCTCCTTCGCGGGTGATGTTTCAACCGCCTGAATGTAGTGTTGCACCAGCGGATTCCCGCATCGACGGCACTCCGGCCTAAAGGTACTTCCGCCCAAGGGCGGAGCACTGTGGTTCGGGTCACTATCCAGGCGCTGCTTTCAACCCTTTGACCCGATATTCGGCACGTGGCGCCACTCCGGGTACTACGGAAGTCCCCCGAAATCTTGCAAAACAGCACATAGAGATCACGCCTATACGAGTCCTTCAGATCGTACAGGCGTGATCGGTCGGTTCTGTCAGGCTGGGAGCCGGGCTAGCGAACGCGCTCTTTGTCTTCCTGCGTCGCCTTCCGGCCGATGGTGCCTTCGGCGATGGTGCGGCCGTAGGCGGGCACGGGCTTGATGGGGGGCGGGAGCGGAGCGCCGTTCAGCACTTCTTCCTTCCGCTTGAACGCTTGCTCGATGTACGGCGCGAGTTCCTCCATCTTCCGCGCCTGGCGCCGCTCTTCCTCTTCGTGGAACTCCGGCATCACCTCGGCCGCGAAGAGTTCGAGGGAGGCCATGATGTGCTCGTGGCGATTCTTGCCGCCCTGCTGGATGAACACCACCTGGTCGACGCCGCAATCGGCGAACTGGCGGAGATGCCGGCGGACCTGGTCGGGGGTGCCAATACCGCCGCGGGCACGGTTGTTCAGCAGCTCGGGCGCCTGCCCGGGGGAGCGGAGGAACGCTTCCCAGATATTCGTTTCGCCCGGGATGTGCTCGCCGAACGCGTAGTAGTGCCCAAGGGCGTAGCCGAAGAAGTCGAAGCCCTGCCCGCCGCGGCGCGCGGCCTCTTCCTCGTCATGGTGTACGGAAAAGCTGGTGACCATGGCGATGTTCGGGTTGACCGCCTTCCCGATGGGTACGCATTCGCGCTTGAACGTTTCGTAGTAGTCGGTGACCCAATGGCGCGCCTCTTCGGGATTCACAAAGGCGAATGTGAGGGCGCCGATGCCGAGCTGCGCCGCGAGGTGGATGGTGTCGCGGTTCGAGCAGGCGACCCAGAGCGGCGGGTGGGGCTTCTGGACGGGCTTGGGGACGACGTTCCGGGGCGGCATCGAGAAGTACTTGCCTTCGAACCCGGGGTAGGGCGTCTCCGACATCATGCGGCAGACCTGCTCGACCGTTTCGCGCCACATCGCGCGCTTTTCGGCGGGGTCGATGCGGAAGCCTTCGAGCTCGATGCGCGCCGACGATTCGCCGGTACCGAATTCGACACGCCCGTTCGAAACAATGTCGAGCGTCGCGACCTCTTCCGCGACGCGGGCGGGGTGGTTGTACGCGGGCGGCATGAGCTTGATGCCATGCCCGAGGCGGATGTTCTTCGTGCGCTGGCTTGCAGCAGCGAGGAACACCTCGGGGGCCGAGGAGTGGCTGTACTCCTCGAGGAAGTGATGCTCGACTTCCCATGCGTAGTCGATCCCGAGCCGGTCGGCGAGTTCGACCTGGTCGAGCGCCTCGTGGTAGAGGCGGCGCTCGTCATCCTCGCCCCATGGCCGTGGAAGCTGGTGCTCGTAGAAAATCCCGAACTTCATTCGACTTTCCCTCCGTGGGCGGGACTCTACCAGAAAGGGGCGGGTGCGCGAAACGGCCGCCGGCAGTGGCGGGCAGGAGACGCTCGCCTCAAGGGATCCTTGCCTTGCGGGCGGCTGCGTGCGCTGCCACAATCCGGCCACGTGACTTTGCGTAGGACTGGAGATTGAGCATGGGATTCAAAGTCGAAACCGGCCTCTATGCAGCGCGCCTCGAGAATGCGGGCGAAGCTGCGAAGCGGGCCGAGGAGCTCGGGTACGACGGCATCAATGCGGCCGAGACGGCGCACGATAGCTTCCTGCCGCTGGTGCTTGCGGCCGAACACACGGAGCGGATTGGCATTGGCACCTCGGTCGCCATCGCGTTCCCGCGGAGCCCGATGGTGACCGCGATGATGGCGTGGGACCTGCAGCGGTATTCGAAGGGCCGCCTCACGCTCGGCCTTGGCACGCAGGTAAAGGGTCACAACCAGCGGCGCTTCTCGGTGCCGTGGTCGCCGCCGGCGCCGCGCATTCGCGAGTACGTGCTTGCGCTCAAGGCGATCTGGCACACGTTCCAGACCGGCGAGAAGCTGGAGTTCGTCGGCGAGCATTACACGTTCACGCTCATGACCCCGAACTTCAACCCGGGGCCGATTGAGCATCCGCACATCCCGGTGCATATCGCGGCGGTGAACCCGCGCAACGCCTTCGTTGCCGGCGAAGTGTGCGATGGCATGAAGCTGCACGGCTTCAACACCATGAAGTACACGAAGGACGTGCTCCTGCCGCAGGTGATGAAGGGCCTGGAGAAGAGCGGCCGGACGCGCGACCAGTTCGAAATCTGCGGCGGCGGCTTCCTCGCGACCGGGAAGACGTGGAGCGAAGCGGAGCAGAACGCCCAGGAGATCAAGCGGCAGATCTCGTTCTACGGCTCGACCCGGACGTACCAGGCGGTGTTCGACCATCACGGCTGGGGCGACACGACCGCGCGGCTCCACGAGATGAGCCTGCAGGGCAAGTGGGACGAGATGCCGAAGGTCATCCCCGACGAGATGCTGACCGAGTTCGCGGTCATCGCGCCGTACGACAAGGTGGCCGACGCCATCAAGGAGCGGTACGGCGGCGTGTGCGACCGCGTGGGCTTCTCGGCGGCCATTAAGACGCCGGAGGACGAGGAAGCGGTCCGCACGATCATCAGGGAGCTGCAAAAGGCCTAGGCGGGACCAGTTACCCCTTAGGGGACGGCAGCGTATGATGCACCGTCGTGTCTGAACATCAGAATCCGGATGCTGTGGACGCTGCCGTCACCGCCTTATTCAAGGCGAGTGCGCTGCTCGACCCGTTCCGGCTGGCGTTGTGGGATCGTGACGGGCTCACGGTCACGCAGCTACGGCTGCTGAGCCACGTGCACGAATCGGAGGGGATCAGCAACGCCGAGCTCGCCGACCGCCTGTATGTGACGCGGCCGTCGGTCTCGGCGTTGCTCGAGCGGCTGGAGCGGGGCGGCTTCATCCGGCGCGAGGTTTCGCCGAACGACCGGCGTGGCATCTGCATCTGGCTCGAAGAGCGAGGCCGCGAGGCTGTGACCGCTGCGCGGGAGGAAGCCCGGGAATACGCGGCCTCGCTGATGGAAGACCTCGGCGACGACGACCTCCGGCACATCACCAGCGCACTGGAGAAGCTGATTGCTGCGGGCGCGGCGCGCCGCGCCCGCGACCTGCGTGCGGGGGCTGCGGCGAAGCACTAGCCCCGCGCGGCCCGCCGAAGCAGGGGCTGCGGCCGACGGTGAATCGTCGTATCGCCCAGGAACATGAGCAACGCCGCCCCGCGAACAAACGCCGAGAGCAGGAACGTCAGCCGGTAGCCCACGACATCGACGAGCGCGCCTCCCACGAACGGCGCGAAGAACATGCTGGTGAGCGTCGCGAGGTGGAACAGCGCGATGTAGTCCTCGCGGCTTTCCTCGGGCGTGAGTTCGAGCTGCTGCTGGAAGTTCGCGAGGCCGAATGCCGACCAGACGAACCCACCCACGATGTTGGGGATCACGGCCATCCAGGGGTTGATGACGCCGAGCCAGAGCAGTGGGATGGCCGGCATCGTGAGGAGCGTCGCGCGGGTGAGCCAGAGCGAGCCACGGCGCGACAGGAGGTCGCCGCAGACGAGCTGGCCGGCAATGCCCGTGAGCGAGGCGACCATGGCGATGACACCGATGATGAAGTTGCTGCCACCAAGGTCTTCAACGAGGTAGACGTTGAAGAACGGGCCGGCCATCTGCGCGCCGAAGTGCACCAGCATGGTGCCGGCGACGAAGGTCCGGAAGCGCGCATCGCGGGCCACGCGGAGGGGCGGGACCACCTTCCGCGTCTCCGCCGGGCGTTCCTTGCGCGGCGGTTCCGGGATCCGCGAGTACGCGAGGGTGGCGCACATCCCGAAGATGAACGACACGAGCAGCGCGACCACATAGCCGCCGGGGAACCCGATGGCGTCGAGGAAGAGACCGCCGAGCGGAGTGATGGCCAGCGTCGCGCCCTGGATCGCGAAGTTGCGCGACGCGAAGTACCGTGCCCGCAGCCCCGGCGGGATGATATCGGCGGCGAGAGAGGTCCACGCGGGGACCGTGAAGTTCTGGATGAACGCGCGGGCGGCGAACAGGGCGATGACCGTGTAGAGGGCGGCGTTGCCGCTCATGAAGGCGACGGCGAACGCCGCGCCGAGGAACGCGAGGCGACCGATGATCCCCGAGTAGAACACCACGAGCCAGCGCAAGCTGCTGGCGCGGCGCGCGGCGAACGCACCCGGGTAGAGCGCGAGCGCCCCACCGAGGCTCTGGCTGGCGGCAAGAAGACCAATCTCTGTGCCGCTGGCGCCGAGGGCGTTCGCCAGGATGGGCAGGTAGGAAAGGATGAACGCGTCCTGGGCCGCGGCGAAGAGGCCGTCGGCCCAGAATGCCCGTAGGGCGGTGGGAACCTGTGCTTCGGGAATCCTGGCGCCCGCGTGTTCAGCGGGACGAGACTGAATGGCGAGACCTGCGGCCGCAACACCGGCCATGGAACGAGCTAGGGTTTTCAGAGCTCCTCCGGACCAGAAATGGGGTTGGTTTTGGCGTGCAAGTTCCGAAGGGTATGACAACCCGCGCTACAGTCATCGCAATAACGTAACGGTCCGGTGAACCCCTTACCTGCCGAATTCGGCAAGGTGAAGACACAGGGTCCGACGGGACCCTGATGAGCGGCCGATAGGGCGCCGATCGTAACGACATGCACCTGCGCCTCGGCCTGGCGGTGGTTGCCGTGCTCGGCGGCCTGCTCCTGACTGCGAGCGAGACGGGTCGTGCAGCCACGCCGCTCTACTACATGGCCTCCGATTCGTTCTACCGGCTCGACGTCCCTGCGGGTGCGATGAGCGCGCGCGTTGAGGTGGAGGTGCAGGCGGTCCACGAGTCGAGCGAGGTGTACATGTGGACGATGCCCGGCGCCAGCAATGTCCGCGTGGCACAGGGCGACCGGCAACTCGACGCCACTCCCATGCCGGGCGACGACACCGGCCTTGGCGTCTACGCGGTGAAACTCCCCGAGCCCCTTCGGCCGAAGCTCAAGACGAAATTTACGCTGACCTACGACGTCGGGGCGCAGTCCGGCGAGTTGGTGAAGATCGAGCCCGGGTACATCGAAGCGGTCTTCGCGAGCCAGGGGCCCGGGTCGTTCGTGTTCCTGGACCTGCCGCAAGAGGGCGACAACTTCGTGGAGCCGGGCTGCGTCCGCGTCGCGAACCAGCCGGACGACGCCCGGGACGCGGGGCTCGAGCGCTGGGTCTGCGGAGAGGCCTCAGCGGTGGCGGTCGCAGGCGAGGACTCGAACGTCGTGGAGCGGTGCGCGAACCTGGACGACGCGTGCCGGCAGCGGGCGAACGTGCTGCCGTTCTCCGGGTTTGCGCAGTCGATCACCGACCATTCGAAGCGCGGAGTCCTCGAAGCGGATGTGCCGCTCTCTTCCGGTTCGGTGCACCTTTCGCTCAAGTACTTCTGGAGCAGCCAGGCGTGGGCCGAGCAGCAGTTCGCCATCGCGCAACGCGCCCTCCCGCTGCTGGAGCAGCTGTTCGGGTTCCCCTATCCGCACCAGGTTGCGAGCCTGCGCCAGAGCAACCTGATCATGCTTCATGGCATAGCGGGGCTGGCGTTCGTGCGGAAGGGCGAAATGCTCATCGCCATCACGGACGACCCGGAATTCGACAAGGTGGTGACGGTCCACGAACTGGCGCACCAGTGGGCAGGGCCCGAGACCCTGTCGGCCTCGTGGCAATGGGAAGGCCTCGCCGAGTGGGCAGCCGCTGCCCTGGCTTCGGAGCTCGGCTACCCGCCCTATTCCCGGGAATGGCAGTCGAGGGGGTACACCGACCCGCTGGCAACCTGGTGGAACGGCTCGACGGTCACGGACAGTGATTACTGGTATGGGAAGTCGCACGCATTCTGGCTCGAGTACGAACGGGCAATCGGCGGGCGTGAGGCCATGCGGATCGTACTCTCGCAGGTGGACGATGGCGACCGGCCGCGAAGCGGCGGGTGGTTCATGGACGCGGGCGAGCGCGCCAGCGGGCAGGCGCTGGATGAGCTCTTCCTGGAGTGGGTCTGGAACCGCACCACGAGCGCGCCACTGCTGGCCGAACGGCGGGCAGCCCACGACCTTGCCCGGGGACTCGCTGCGAGAGCAGCCGAGCTAGGCCTCGGCGGTGTGCCAACCGACCTGCAAGCGAACCTCGACGCGTGGATCTTCAGGCCGATCGCAGGGCAGGTCGAAGACGCGAACAGGGTGCTGGACGAGTACGCCGGGGTCCTGGAGGAAGGCGCCCGAGCCGGCCTCCCGGCGGTGCAGGGGCTTGCCGGGCACTGGGGCAGCGAACCGCTCACCGCGTCGCGCCAGCGGGTCGATGAGCAGCGGCAGGCCATCGCAGCAATTGCCGGCGCCGCCAGCGAGCTAGCGAATGAGCCAGGAGGTTCGCCTGCGCTGCAACAGCTTGGGCAGGCGCGGGAGGAGTATGCCGCGGGCAACTTTGCGGAGGCCGAACGGCTCGCCGCGTCGGCCAGGACCACGGGATACAACGAGAAGGCCTCAACACGCATGCTCGCCATCGCCCGTGAGAAGCAGGCGATGTTCGAGCCTTCGTTCCTTACGCGTGTGGGCCTGCTGTTCGCCGACCCGGACGCCGACCTGGCACGTGCGGAAGCTGCGTACGCGGCGGGTGACTACGCTGAAGCGCTCAGGCTGGCGCGCGCCGCCTACACCGGGTGGAACGACGCAAGCGAACGAGGGCTGATGTACCTGGCGGTGCTCGCCGGACTTATGTCTGCTGTTTCGGTGGGCGCGTGGTACCTGCTACGACGCCTTGACCCGAACCGGAAGGTGGCCCGACCGTTCGGCACCGGTCACGTGATCGAAATGCGCCGGGGAACCTGGCAAGACTGGGACCAAGCCGACTCTAACTAGACCCCCAGTGCCTTGAGGCCGAGGCGAACGCCAACGAGCATCAGCGCAGCGGCGAGCACGCGAACGATGTGGCCGGGCGGCATCCTTCGCGCGGCGAAGGCGCCCAGCTGCGCGCCGGCGACAGCGCCAACCGCCAGCAGCGCCGCATCGGCCAGCGTCTGGTTCCACCCCAACGTCCCGCTGAGGAAGTGAACGGAGGTACCTTCGGCCGCAACGAAGGCCAGGACGAACTGGGAGGTGGCCGTCGCGATGTGCACCGGGAAGTGCAGGATGGTGGTCATGATGGGCACGTGGATAACTCCACCGCCGATGCCCAGGAGGCTGCTCAGGAAGCCCACACCCACGCTAAGCAGCATGCCCTTCCACAACTGGAACGAATAGTAGAACTGCTGGCCAGCCCGATCGGTAATTTGGCGGTGGACGACGCCCCAGCCGGTCGCGGGCTTCTGAATCGCGTGGATGCCGCCGCGAAGCGCAAGGTAGGCGCCGATGCTGAACAGCGTGACGCCGAAAATGGCATCGAAGAGGCGGCGCGGAATGTAGCCGACGACGATGGCGCCAGCGACCGCACCAGGGAGTGTGCTCAGCCCGAAGAGCGCACCGATCGCGTAGTCGATACGGCGCTGGCGCGAATACGCGATAGAGCCCGAAATCGCGTTCGCTGTAACGACGAACAGCGACATGGCCGTGATGGTCTCGGCTTCGCGGTCGGGGAAGAGCAGCAGGAGAACGGGCACAAGGACGAAGCCGCCGCCGGCACCCACGATCGTGCCAAACGCGCCCACGGCGACGCCGAGTGCAATGAGTCCAATGTCGACGAGTTCCAGGGCTTACCTACCGGGGGGCCGAGCCCCTTTCGGTCACTCAGACCGGGATATCCGGATTTTCCCCGAATTCGACCATACGACGAAGCATGGAGCGGCCACGGAGGCGGTCCCAAGCACCGCCGATCCGGTCGGCCAGGTGAGCGATGCGCCGTTCAAGCGTACCGAAGAGCCACGATCGGGTGGTCCCCATGCCGCGGTAGCGCTCGTAGCGGCGCTGCAGGCGCTTCTTCGTGCGCATCCTCCGGATGCGGGTGAGTTCGCGGACGATGCTCCGTCGGAGCAGGAGGGCCGCCTCGGTGTGGTCGGTGTGGGCGCCTTCGCCCGGTTCGGGCACGGAGGCATCGACAACGCCGAGCCGCAGGCAGTCGTGCGAGGTGATGCGCAGGCGTTCGGCGACCTCGGCGGTGTAATCGGGCCCACCGAAGAGGAGCTTGGCGGCCTCCTCGGGCCGGATGACTTCGTAGACGGCGTTGTCGAGCATCAGGACGCGGTCGGCGACGGCGAGCGCGACCGCAGCTTCGGAGTTCCCTTCGCCAATGATGACGGCAATGGTGGGAACGGTGACATCGAGCATCGTCGCGGTGCAGGCGGCGATGGCCGGGCCCTGGCCTTCGAGTTCGCTATCGAGGCCGGGATGGGCGCCGGCGGTGTCGATGAGGGTAATCACGGGCAGCTGGAACTTCTCGGCGAGCTTCAGCGCACGGATGGCTTTCCGGAAGCCGCCCGCGCGAATCCAGCCGTCGCCCCTGTTCCGGTCGTGGGGGCGATTCTGGCCGATGATGACGACGGCCTCGCCGGCCAGCGACGCGAACCCGGCCACGATGGACGGGTCGTCGCTTCCCGTGCGGTCGCCGTGAATCGGCGTGAACGAGGTAGTCATGCCACCGATGAAATCGACCGCGGTGGGCCGGTTGGAGTGGCGCGAAAGCTGGAGCTGCTGGAGCGCGCCGCGCTGCGTATGGCGGAGGCGCGTCTCGTGGTGTTCGCGGGGCGCGCTCAGCCGGTAGTCGCTCATGATGAGGTCGAGGAGCAGCGCGACCTGGTCGCGGAGCTGGTGCCGGGGCACGACCGCATCGACGAGCCCGCGTTCGAGGTGCGACTCGGAGGTGTGCGCCTTGGGCGGGAGATTCCCGCCTTCCTGCTCCTGGAGCACGCGCAGCGCTGCGTAGCCGACGAGCGCGTTCGGCTCGGCGATGATGAAGTCGGCGAGGTTGACGAAGCCGGTGTAGGCCGAGCCGGTAGTCGGGTCGGTGAGGATGGCGATGTGGGGCAGGCCGGCCTTGCTGTGCTTTCGCGCGGCGGTGATGACGCGCGGCATCTGCATGAGCGCGAGCAGGCCCTCCTGCATGCGGGTGCCCGACGTTGAGCACACGGTGATCATCGCGGCGCGGCGGGCCTCGGCTTTTTCGAAGGCGCGGGCGAGGCGCTCGCCGGCGACAACGCCGATGGAGCCACCGAGAAACGCGAAATCGAGCACGGCGACGACAACTTCGCGGCCGAACAGCGTACCGGTCCCGGTAAGTGCGGCCTCGGCGAGGCCCGTGCGGCGCTGCGCCTGGATAACGCGCGAACGGTAGGACTGCTTCCCCGAGAACGAAATCGGGTCGATGGCCGTCACGGTCCGGTCGGCTTCGCGGAACGAGCCCGGATCGAGCAGCGTGGCCATCCGCTCCATGGCGGTGAGGTGGAAGTGGAAGCCGCAGGAGTGACAGACGCGGTAGCGATCGTAGGACTTCGACCCGGTGAGGTCGGCGCCGCACGAGAGACAGTGCTCGGCCTGGGGTTCGGCCGGCCCGGCTCCGTCCTGCTGGTCGCTGCGTCGAATTAGCTCTCGGAGGGTCCTCATTGCGTGGCTCAGTGTATCAGGGGAGGTCATCGGCGGCCCCGGCCCGGTCGAGTACGCGCCGGGATTCGCCTTCTTCGCGCGGGCCGACAATGCCCTCTTCCTCGAGAATCTCGATGAGCTTCGCGGCCTTCAGGTAGCCGACGCGAAGCCTCCGCTGGAACAGCGACGGCGACACGCGCGTGTGCTGGCGCGCGAGGTCGCGGGCGGCCTCCACGAGCGGATCCTCGTCGTCCACATCGATATCTTCGTCGCCGCCGTTCTGCTCGATGAGGGCCTGCTGGAGCAGGTCGTCGGAGTTCTCGGGGCGGAGATGCCTGAACCGCTCGTCGGTCCAGAACTCCACGAGGCGTTCGACTTCCGCATCCGACAGGTACACGCCCTGGATGCGGATGGGCTTCGAAGCGTCGGTCGGCATGTAGAGCATGTCGCCGCGCCCGAGCAGCTTTTCGGCTCCACCCATATCGAGGATGGTGCGGGAGTCGGTCTGCGAGGTGACCGCGAAGGCGATGCGGGTCGGGAAGTTCGCCTTGATGAGGCCCGTGATGACATCGACCGACGGGCGCTGGGTGGCAACCACGAGGTGGATGCCGGTCGCGCGGGCGAGCTGGGCGAGGCGGCAGATAAGCTTCTCGACTTCGAACGGGGCGGCCATCATGAGGTCGGCGAGCTCGTCGATGATGACCACCCAGTAGGGGAGCTTCTTCACCGTCCGCGGGTGGCGGTTGTAGGCCTCGATGTTCCGCACGTGGACGGCGGCGAACTTCTTGTAGCGGGCCTCCATCTCGGAGACGACCGCCTGCAGGGTGCCCACCACCTTGTCCATGTCGACGATGACTTCGCTGAACGCGAGGTGCGGGATGTTCTGGTACGGGGTGAGCTCCACCCGCTTCGGGTCGATCATCACGAACCGGACCTCGTCGGGCGTGGCATTCATCATGATCCCGGCGATGATCGCGTTCATGCAGACGCTCTTGCCGGAACCGGTGGCGCCGGCGATGAGCAGGTGAGGCATCTTTGCGAGATCGGCAACGACCGGGGCGCCAGCTACGCCCTTGCCGAGCGCAATGGCGAGCTTGGTCTTCTTCGCGAGCTCGCGGAACTCCTTCGTCTCCATCACGCCGCGAAGCGTGACGACCGTCGCGGTGTCGTTCGGGACTTCGATGCCGACAATAGCGCGGCCGGGGACCGGCGCCTCGATGCGGAGGCTGGGCGCAGCCAGTGCGAGCGCCAGGTCGTTCTGGAGCGCGGTGATCTTGTTCACGCGAACGCGCGTGCGGCCGACCTCAATCCGCTGGGTGCGGGGACGCCCGTCGGGGCCGAGGATGGTCTTGCCGTTCTCGTCCTTGATTGGGACGTCTTTGTAGCGAACCTCCCAGCCGGGTTCGACGCCGAACTGGGTGACGGTCGGGCCTTCGTTAATTTCGACAACCGAGGCGTCGACGCCGAAGCTGGCGAGGGTATCGACGATGAGCTGTGCGCGGGCGGCGTTATCGTGCTTGCGGCTCTGGCTGACCTGCGGCGGGTTCAGCAGTTCGAGCGCCGGGAGCGCCCAGCCGCTGCCGCTATCCAGGTTCATGCTGAGCTGTTCGGGTTCTTCCGGAGCCTCTTCCTGTTCCTCTTCGGGTGGCGCGGCTGCCGGCATCTCGTCGACCGGCTCTGGCGGCTCCTCCTCGACCACCCTGGGAGCGAAGTGGGCGGCCGCGCCTGTCCCGAGGGGGGAAGCGGGCGAGGCGGGGTCGATGGACGGCCGGAAGGTGACCGGCGGTGTTTCGAACGAAACGGGCGAGGCTTCGAAGCGCGTGTGCAGCGTCTCGGAGCCGATGACCGGCTCGGGCTCAGGTTCGCGCGACGGGCGCCGGAAGATGTACGCGATGAAGCTGCCGATGGCTTCGACGATGCGGTGCGGCCAGCGCCGCTCCCAGGCCGTCTGAATCCACACCGGGAGGCTGCGGGCGAGCCAGGCGGTGGCCCGCGGCGCAACGAGCGCCATCCCAATTACCAGCAGACTGAGCCAGGCGAGCTTCGCGAGGATACCCGACACAAGGGCCTGACCGGCTTCGCCGCCGAGCGAGACCTCGCGGAAGTCGACGTTGCCGAGTTGCCAGTCGGCGTTGTTGAGGCCCAGCGCGCCCCAGAGGAAGAGGCCAAGGGCAACGGCACCGATAGCGCGGCGGGCGAACAGCGGGCCGTCCTCATAGGCGCGCTGCGAAATGGCGATACCACCGAGCACCGAGAGGCCTGCGAGGATGAAGATGCCGAGCCCGGCAGCTCGAACGAGCCAATCCCGGCCATGCGAGGCGACCTCCCCGAGGTCCACCAGGAAGGGGAGGGCGGCAACGGCGGCCACAGCGAGGCCCAGCCCGACAACCTCGGGCCTCAGGATCTGATGCTTCTTCCAGAACGGCTTGCCGCGCCTTGTGGAGCGGCTCGCGCGGGCGCGCGTGCGTGTGCGTGCGGCGGCCATAGGCGCTGCAACTCCTCTATCCCGGCCGCGACCCCGCGCACCACCAACACGACCGGCACTTGCCGACGCGACGGCGCTCTAGACCTCGACTGTCACGTTGAGCACCATCGGCCTTCGGCGGGTTTCATCATATAGGAACTTCGAGAGAGCGTCCCGAACGCGGACATTCACGTCGCCGATTTCCGCGAGGTGCTCGCCGCCACCGAGGGCCCCTTCGACCACACGTTTGCTGCGTTCGAGCAGGTCCTCGTGCTCTTCGACGTCGATGAAGCCGCGGCTGAGGATCTCGGGCGCACGATCGAGCTTGCCGGTCTGCTTGTCGATCGAGGTGATCACGACGACCACACCGTCGGTCGAGAGGTGCGCACGGTCGCGGAGCAGGTGCTGGTCGACGTCGCCGATGCCAAGGCCATCGACGTAGACGTAGCTCGCGGGCACCTTTTCGGCGACACGGGCCTCTTTTTCGTCGATTTCCAGGACATCGCCGTCGGTGAGGACGAAAGCATTGCCCTTGGGTACCCCGACGGACTCGGCCAGGCGGGCGTGCACCACGAGGTGACGGTACTCGCCGTGGATGGGCACGAAGTACTCGGGCTGGAGAATGCTCTGGAGGATCTTGAGCTCTTCGCGGCTGGCGTGCCCGCGAACGTGAATGTTCGCGACGCGGTTATAGAGCACGTCAGCGCCGAGCCGGAACAGGTTGTCGACGTTGCGGTAGACGGCAGTTTCGTTCCCGGGAATGGGCGACGCGGAGAGCACGACGGTGTCGCCCTCGACGATCTGAATGTGGCGATGGTCGCCGTTCGCCATGCGGGTGAGCGCGCTGGTGGGCTCGCCCTGGCTCCCGGTGGTGATGACGACGAGCTTGTTCAGCGGCGTGTTCCGCATCTCCTCGACGCCAACGATGACGCCATCGGGGGCGTTGAGGTAGCCGAGCTGCCGCGCCATCGCAACGTTGTCGATCATCGAACGGCCGGTCACGAAAACCTTGCGGCCGGCGAACACGGCAGCGTCGATGACCTGCTGGACGCGCGAGATGAGCGAGGCGAAGGTTGCGACGATCACGCGGCCAGGCGCGTTGACGATGATGTTGCGGAGCGCCTCGCCGACGAGCTGTTCGCTGGGCGTGTAGCCTTCGACCTCGGCGTAGGTGCTATCGGCCAGCAGGAGGAGGCAGCCTTCGGCGCCAACCTGGGCCAGCCGGATGAGGTCGGTGGCCTGGTTCATGACCGGCGTCTGGTCGAGCTTGAAGTCGCCCGTATGGACGATGGGGCCGAGCGGCGTGCGGATGATCAGGCCACAGGCATCGGGGATGGAGTGGGCGACGGGGAAGAACTCGACTTCGAACACGCCTGCCTTGATGACCTCGCCGGGTTCGACGACGTGGGTCTCGGCTTTGTCGAGCAGGCGGTGTTCGTTGAGCTTGACGCGGATGAGCCCGTCGGTTAGGCGGGTGCTGTAGACGGGGGCGGTGAACTCGCGAAGGAGGTAGGGGAGCGCGCCGACGTGGTCTTCGTGGCCGTGGGTGAGGAAGATGGCACGCAGACGGTCGGAGTGCTCGCGGAGGTAGGTGAAGTCGGGGATGACGAGGTCGACGCCGAGCATTTCCTCTTCGGGGAACATCAGGCCGACGTCGATGGCGATGATGTCTTCGCCGTACTCGATCAGCATCATGTTGCGGCCGATTTCGCCGAGGCCGCCAAGCGGGATAACTCGAAGTGGTGGCATAGGTAGTCCTTACTCGAACAGACGAAACTGTGTGGTTTGTGCAGGGCGCGCCGGCGGAGCTGTGCGCGGAGGCTGCGGCGGCGCGGCAGGTGGCTCGCTGCCCGGCTGCGCGTGTTGCACCGGCTCCGGCTCCGTGGGCTCGAAGAGCGTGGGCGCCGGCTGTGGGGCGGGTTGGGGTGGCGCCGGTGCGAGCTTGCTCCGAATGCGATCGAGCAGCGGAGGGATCTTGCGGAAGTCGTTGAGCATGACGTCGCGAAGGTTCGCCTGCCGGAGCGCGGCCGCCGGGTGGTACATCGGGATGTAGGCGCGGCCCGCGATCTCCTTCGGCTGGCCGTGGATGCGCGAAATCATTTGCCGCGGGAAGAACTTCGCCATCGAGAAGCGCCCGAGCGTGACGATGACGAGTGGGTCGATGATGTCGATCTGCTCATCGAGGAAGTCGCGGCAGGCTTCGATTTCGCCGGGAAGCGGGTCGCGGTTGCCGGGCGGCCGGCATTTCAGCACGTTGCAAATGAACACCTGGTCGCGCCTGAGGCCGGCGGCGGCGAGGCATTCTTCGAGGAACTGGCCCGCGGCGCCAACGAACGGGCGGCCCTGCCGGTCTTCGTGCATGCCGGGGGCTTCGCCGATGAGCATGACTTCGGCATCGATCGGACCTTCGCCGGGCACAGCGAGCGTTCGCGTGCGCGCGAGGGAGCAGGCGGTACAGCCGCGCACGCGCTCGGCGAGTTCGGCCATCGCCCGCTCACGGTCGAAGATCATGCGGCCTCCCCCGGGGGAATAACGCAGCCGAAAGCGAGGAGCAAGCGCCTGCCCATCACCTGGCGCCTCCCTGGGACGGCTGCAAGATCCAGGCGAAGAGGATCCCGACGAAGTAGAGGAAGAACAGGGGGCCCGCGACGAACGTCTGGGTCAGCGGGTCGGGCGTCGGGGTCACAATAGCGGCCACGATGAAGATGATGATGACGGCGTAGCGCCAGAAGCCGAGCAACTGCTTCGCGCGAACGAGTCCGAGCTTCGCGGCGAGCGCGAGAACCATCGGAAGCTCGAAGGCGATGCCCGTCCAGAAGATAAGGCGCGTACAGAAGTTCACGTAGGCCTGGATCTGCTGCTGGTTTTCGATTTCGTCGGAGCCAATGTTGAGCAGGAAGCCCATCGACTGCGGAAGGATAACCCAGTAGGCGAAGGCCATGCCTGCACAGAGGAAGAACACGGTGCCGAGCAGGCCGGGCAGCAGGATCTTTCGTTCCTTCGGGGTGAGGCCGGGCACGATGAACGCGAGCGCCTCGTAGACAACGACCGGTGAGGCGAGCACGAGGCCGCCGTACATGGCGATCTTGAAGATCGTGGCGATGCGGTCGGTGGGCGTGAGGCTCACGAGCCGGAAGCCGGGAATCTCCTCACGGGCGGGCGCGAGGTACCAGCCGAGGATGGTTTCCCAAAAAACAGCACAGACGACGACGCCGAGAACGACCGCGATAGCCGAGACGATGACCCGGTTCCGGAGCTCGATCAGGTGCTCCATCAGGGTCATTTCCGCGCCGCCATACTCCTCCTGGGCGGGCGCGGGGATGTCGGCTGGTCGCTGTGCAGGCTCGGCTGTCATGGGCTAGAACACCATGGGCGGCGCGGGAGGCTTCTCCTCGTTGGGAGGCGAAGTGGCGCCCTGTGCGGGAGGACTGGCCGGCTGAGCGGGAGCCGCGCTTTCGGCAGGGGCGGATGGGGCGGAGGACGCGCTGCCCGCCGGGGAGGGGGATGCGCCGTTCTTCGGCTCTTCGATCAGGGGCGGCAGGTCGATGGCCGCGGCCTCCTGGAGTTCACGCTGCCAGGCGGCCTGCTCCTTCTGGAGTTCGACGCGAGCGGCATCGACCTCGCCGCGGACGGTGCGGTACTGCTCTTCGAGGTATTCGAACTCGTCCCGAAACTCGTTGCGGACGGCGCGCGCGTATTGTTGAAGGGTGCGCACCGCCCGCCCGATCTGATACGCCATTGTCGGCAGCCGCTCGGGTCCTACGACGACGAGCAGCAGAACGAGAATGAGCAGGAGTTCCTGGTAGCCAACTCCCAGGAATTCCACGATGGCCTCCTAGCGGCCGGACAGTCGCCGATGCGCGGGAAGGGACCCGTGCTACTTGTCCTCGATGCCTTTGTCCTTCAAGTAGTCTACGGCGTCTTGCACAGTCACGATCTTTTCGGCGTCTTCATCGCTGATTTCGAGTTCCACACCGTCCTGGGAGAACTCTTCTTCCAGCGACATGATGAGCTCGACAAGGTCGAGCGAGTCAGCATTGAGATCGTCGACGAACGAGGCCGTGGGAGTTACTTCGTCCTCCTCGACGCCAAGCTGCTCCACGACGATCGCGCGGACTCGTTCGAACACAGTGGCCACAGTCAGTTCTCCTGAGAAGTAGGGTTCGGGGGTTCCGCCAACGGGGGCGGGGGCTCGCCCGTTCGAGCTGCCTTGATTCGAGCGCTTACCGTACGGAGGACTCCGTTGACGAAGGCTGGTGAGGATTCTCCACCATACCGATGGGCGAGTTCGACGGCTTCGTTCACGACAGCCGCGACCGGCGCCGAATTATCGGAAAGCAGTTCCCATATTGCAAGCCTGAGAATGTTCCGGTCAACGACAGCCAGGGAGTCCGCCGGGTAGCGGGAAGCGGCTTCTGCGATGTACCGATCGAGTTCGGGTTTGCGCCGAAGGACCCCGCGCAGCACGCCACGGCCGAAGCCGCTGGGGCCGGGTGCCGCGACCTCCGGGTCTTCGGCGGCGACCTCTTTCACGCGGCGGTTGTAACACGCTTCGGCGTCGTGGTTCGAGGTATCGGCTTCGTAGAGCGCCTCGAGTACGAGGTACCGGGCGCGGCGCATGACGTTGTCCGTCATGCCATCACCATGCCACCGTCCACCTGGATGCACTGGCCGGTAATGTAGCCTGCCCCGTCGCTCGCGAGGAACGCTACGAGCGGCGCGACTTCCTCGGGTTCGGCGAGCCGGCCGAGCGGCACCTGGGCAAGGATGGCCTGGACCTGCGCCTCGGTGAGGCCGGCCGTGATGTCGGTCCTTATGAACCCGGGAGCGACGGCGTTCACGGTGATGCCGCGCGACGCCACCTCGCGGGCGACGGCGCGGGTGAACCCGATAAGGCCGGCCTTGGCGGCGGCGTAGTTCGCCTGGCCCGGGTTGCCGACGACACCGACTACCGAGCTTATGTTGATGATGCGCCCCTTCTTTGCACGGAGCATCGGGCGCATGGCAGCGCGAGTAACCAGGAAGGCGCCGCGGAGGTTGGTGTTGTGCACGGCATCCCAGTCTTCGTCGGACATGCGCATAAGGAGCGTGTCGCGCGTGATGCCGGCGTTGTTCACGAGGATATCGAGGCCGCCGAACCGTTCGACGGTGGCCTTCACGATGGCGGCGGCATCGTCGGGATTGGCGACGTTGCCCTGGACGGCGAACGCTTCGCCGCCGGCGTTCTTGATCTCGTTGACGACGTCCTCGGCCGCCTGGGCCTGGGACTGGTAGTTCACGGCGACGCGGGCGCCCTGCCGAGCGAGTTCGAGGCAGATGGCGCGGCCGATACCACGCGAACCACCGGTAACGAGCGCAGCTTTCCCCTCGAGAGCGCCCATGATTGCCCTCCTAGAGTTCGACGCGGGTTGAGGCTGCGTCGTTGACGTTGATGGTGGTGGACTTGCGAAGCATCCGCTTGATGATCGCAGTCAGGACGCGGCCGGGCCCAAACTCGATGAAGGTTGTGACGCCCTGTTCGCCGAGGAAGGCGACAGTGTTGCTCCACTGCACGGGGCGGGAGACCTGGTCCACGAGCTCGTGGCGGATCTCCAGTTCGGTGTGCACGGGGGTGGCGGTGCAGTTGGCCACCACGGGGATGATGGGGTCGCGAACGGTCGCGGTGGCGACGTGCGACACCATGCCCTCGGCGGCGGGCTTCATGAGCGAACTATGGAAGGCGCCGCTCACGCTCAGCGGGATGACCTTCACGGCGCCGCGGGCCTTGGCGTAATCGAGGGCGCGCACAACCGCTTCGCGGCGGCCGCCGATGACGATCTGCCCGGGGGCGTTGACGTTGCACACCTCGGCGCCGGCTTCGCGGCAGACGTCCTCGCAATCGGCGATATCGAGGCCGAGGATGGCGGCCATGGTGCCGGGGTTCTTGTCGCCCGCCTGCTGCATGAGTTCGCCGCGAGCGCGAAGGAGCTTGAGCGCGCTTTCGAACGAGAGGGCGCCCGCGGCCACGAGGGCGCTGTACTCGCCGAGCGAGTGGCCAGCCACGAAAGCGGGCCGGGACTGAAGCAAAACCGGCGACACTTCGGTGGCCACCTTGAGCAGCGCGAGGCTGGTTACCGCAATCGCGGGCTGCGTGTTGCGCGTCTGCTGAAGCTCCTCTTCGGGGCCTTCGAAGCAGAGGCGGCTGAGCGGGAAGCCGAGGATTTCGTCGGCGAGGTTGTAGAGTTCACGGGCAGTGGCGAACTGTTCGTAGAGGTCCTTGCCCATGCCGACGAACTGGGCGCCCTGCCCGGGGAAGACGAAGGCAAGGTCCTTCCGAACGCTCTCGCCGAAGGAAAGGAACTGCTCTTCCACGCCGCCCGAGGTGGTTAGCCTTCGAGCTCGGGATTCGGGATCGCGATGACCTCGCGGTTCCGGTACGTCCCGCAGATCGGGCAGGCGTGGTGCGCCAGGCGCGGGCTCTTGCATCGCGGGCATTCCACGACGTGGGGCATCTTGATAGCCAGGTGACTGCGACGCTTCCCCTGGCGCGACTTGGGGTATTTCCGCTTCGGAAGCGGGGGCATAGGGTGTCTCCTTCAGGTCGTTACCCATTCGATCGCTTCAATGCTGCCAGTGCGGCCCACCGAGGGTCGACGGGGGTCCGGTCACAGGAGCAGTCTCCCATGCTCAGGTCCCGACCGCACTCCGGACAAATGCCGGGACAGTCTTCTCGGCAGAGCGGCTGCATATCGGCAGCCATTTCCGTATATTGCCGGACCGCCTCTCTAGTGTCGATCGTGTTTTCGGTGCTGATGAGGAAATCGTCGGGGTCATCCGGGGGAGGCAGGCGCTCGCCGGTGACCGGGTCCATCTGCTGCTGGAAAACCTCTTCGAACGCGAGGTGCTGCGGATAGGCGAACGGGGCCAGGCAGCGGCTGCAGGCGGCATCGATGAAGACGTCGCCTTCGAAGCGAACAAGGACGCCGTGGGGAACACGGACGAGTTCGACGGTACCGCGATGAATGGGCTCCTCGGGCTCGAGGACGTGCTTACGAGTAGAACCGACTGGCTCCCGGAGAAGTTTGGAAACGTTGAACAACATAGTGGGGACACCTCGCGACTGGAGGTTCATCCAGTATAGCCCGGCGCAATGGCGGCCCGGCCAGCCGCGACCATAATGTCGGGCTGTTCGTAACGATTCGTTCGTTTTCGGGCAGTGAGGCCCGGAGTGCGTTTACTCGCCGGGGGGCCACGCGTAGCCTTAGCTGCTACGGTTAGGCCATGAGCCAGGTCCTCGAAATCCTCACTCTGCAGACGATCGACGACGAAGCTGCGGCGCTCCGGGCGGCGCTTTCGGACACCGAACGCCGGCTGCAGGGCGACGAAGAGTTGCTGGCTGCGCGCCGGGAACTGGCGGACCTCGAAACGCGGCTCAGCAGCGTGCGTCAGCGGCAGCGGCGGCTCGAGGACCAGGTGGAGTCGCTAAGTGACAGGATTTCGCGCGAAGAGGAGCGGCTCTACAACGGGTCGGTCAAGGTCATCAAGGAACTCCAAAGCCTGCAGGCCGAGGTGGAGCACCTGAAGGCGAACCGTTCGACGCTTGAGGACGAGCTCATCGGCGTGCTGGACGAGGCAGAGGCCATCGACCGGGAGCGGCGAGGGGCGTTCGCCCGTGTGCGGGCGCTCGAGGAGCGCTGGGAGAAGCACGCACAGGAATTGCGGCGCGAAGTCCGGCGGCTCACGAGTGAGCTCGCGCAGCGGGAGGCGAGGCGCGAGGCGCAGAAGGCGAAGATCAACCCGCGGGCCCTACAACTCTATGAGGACCTTCGCCGCCGCAAGGGCGGGATGGCGGTGGCGCGCATCTCGGGGGGCACCTGCACCGGGTGCCGGGTCGCCATCCCCGATGCGATGCGGCGGAAGGCGATGTCGCCCCTTGGGCTGGCCCAGTGCCCGAACTGCGAACGCATCCTGAGCATCGGGTGATCGAATGAAGGCAGTCGGCTACTTCGTCGAGGGAGCGCAGCGTGACGGACAACGCCGGTCGATCGGCGAGCAGAACCGGGCCTTCCTCGACTTCTGCAGCCGTTTCGGGTTCGACGTGGCCGCGACCTTCCTCGACACCGACAACCCCGATGCGGAGGGCAGCGGCTTTCGCCAGATGTTGAAGTTCCTGTCGCGCGACGACCGCGGGTTCATGGTCGTGGCGATCGACGGGCTGGGGGTGCTGGGCGGCGACCTCGGGCAGGCGGCGATGAAGCTGCTGACGATCGAGGCGACCGGGGTCCAGGTGGTTTCAGTGCACACCGGGAAGGAGCTCGCCCGCGAACTGGTCACGAGCTGGGCCGAGCGTGGGGAGAGCGAACCCGTCTCGGAGCGCGTGCGGTCGGCGATGCGCCGGAAGGCGGTCCGGGGCGAGGCGCTCGGACGTCCGCCATACGGGTACCGTGTTGGCCCGCGCCGGAAGCTGGAACTGGTGCCCGAAGAGGCCGTGGTGGTTCGCTACATCTTCCGGCTCTACCTGCACGACGGGCTGGGCATCCGGAAGATCGCCGGGAAGCTAAACGAAGAGAACATCCCGACGCGCAAGGGCGGGCGCTGGAGCATGGTCAGCGTACGCGACCTCCTGCGGAACCGGGCCTATCTCGGCACCTACACGCGGTTCGGCGTGAAGATCCCGGGCTCGCACCCGCCGCTGGTGTCGCCGGAGGACTTTCGGCGGGGG
>NICF_comb_assmDRAFT_10000600_pt1 | contig 30242 bp, 27 predicted proteins | sample NewIslPassag4_SG_FD_11279 | JGI IMG/M metagenome (IMG submission 11279)
CGGTATGCAACTTGAGGTGCACCGACGTTTGCTTCTACTTTGAATTCACGACGCATCCGGTCAACGATGATATCAAGGTGAAGTTCACCCATACCTTCGATGATGGTTTGACCTGTTTCTGGATCTGTATGGGCACGGAAGGTCGGGTCTTCTTCTTGCAATTTTTGTAAAGCAGTAGCCATTTTGTCTTGGTCTGCTTTTGTCTTTGGTTCAATAGCAACGGAAATAACCGGCTCAGGGAATACCATGGATTCGAGGATTACTTTTGCCTTTTCATCACATAAAGTATCTCCGGTTGTTGTATCCTTCAAACCAACTGCCGCTGCGATATCTCCAGCATATACTGCCGGGATTTCTTGTCGGTGGTTAGCGTGCATTTGGAGGATACGACCAATTCTTTCACGTTTACCCTTGGTGGAATTCAAGACATATGAACCCGAATTCAATACACCAGAATAGACGCGGAAGAAGGTTAGTTTTCCGACATAAGGGTCAGTCATAACCTTAAAGGCTAAGGCTGAGAAAGGCTCATCATCGGAAGAATGACGTTCGATTTCTTCGTCGGTATCCGGATTTACCCCTTTAATGGAAGGGATATCTGTCGGAGCCGGCAAGTAATCAACGACTGCATCCAACATTAATTGGACACCTTTGTTTTTGAAAGCAGATCCGCAAAGAACAGGGTAGAATTTGACACTTACTGTAGCTTTACGAATAGCGGCTTTCAACTCTTCTACGGTGATTTCTTCACCTTCCAAATATTTCATCATGAGATCTTCATCAAGATCTGCGACTGCTTCAATCAATTTAGCACGGTATTCTTCGGCTTGATCCTTGTATTCTTCAGGAATTTCACCTTTTACAATTTCGGTTCCCAAATCGTTACCATAGAAGGTTGCAGTCATTTCGACAAGATCAATGATCCCTCGGAATTGATCTTCTGCACCAATTGGCAATTGGATGGGGTGAGCATTTGCTCCTAGACGATCGTGCAAGGTTTTCACTGAATACAGGAAGTCTGCGCCGATTTTATCCATTTTGTTTACAAACACGATTCTCGGTACACCATAAGTGGTTGCTTGACGCCATACCGTTTCGGTTTGCGGCTCAACACCGGATTGGGCATCCAATACAGCGACTGCACCATCGAGAACCCGTAAGGAACGTTCAACTTCAACAGTGAAGTCTACGTGTCCAGGAGTGTCGATGATATTGATCCGATGGCCTTTCCATTGGGCTGTTGTAGCAGCAGAGGTAATGGTAATACCACGTTCTTGCTCTTGCTCCATCCAGTCCATTTGGGCTGCGCCTTCATGGGTTTCGCCGATCTTATGGATTTTACCGGTATAAAACAAAATCCGCTCAGTTGTGGTTGTTTTACCAGCATCGATGTGAGCCATAATACCAATGTTACGAGTTTTTTCTAAGGAGAACTCTCTTGGCATCCCTTTTTCTCCTTCCTGTTATAAGATCATTTCGATATATTTGCGACATCCTTTAAGGGATATCAGTAGATTACCAACGATAGTGAGCAAAGGCTTTATTGGATTCAGCCATTTTATGTGTGTCTTCACGTTTCTTCACAGAAGCACCTACGTTGTTAGCTGCATCCATAATTTCATTTGCCAAACGTTCTTCCATCGTTTTTTCTCCACGAAGACGGGCATAGTTTACCAACCAACGGAGACCTAGTGTCGTACGACGATCCGGACGTACTTCAACCGGTACTTGGTAGTTAGCACCACCAACACGACGGGCACGAACTTCAAGGACTGGCATTACGTTTTTTAAGGCTTGTTCAAAAACCTCCATAGGATCTTTTCCAGTCCGTTCGCGGATTATATCAAATGCGGTATAAAGGATTTTTTGTGCTTTACCTTTCTTACCGTCAATCATAATTTTATTTACCAAACGGGTTACTAGTTTTGAATTGTAAATAGGATCAGGCAAAACATCCCTTTTGGCTACAGGACCTTTACGCGGCATATTTGTTCCTCCTTTCAGAAGTACTTATCAAATCTTTTAAATTTGACCAAATTATATTATTTCCAATTTCATGCAGAAATTATTTCTTTTCTTTCGGTTTCTTTGTACCGTATTTGGAACGACCTTGTTTACGGTTATCAACACCAGCGGTATCCAATGCACCACGAATAATGTGATAACGTACCCCAGGCAAGTCTTTTACCCGTCCACCACGGATCAAGACCACGCTGTGTTCTTGGAGATTGTGACCGATACCCGGAATATATGCCGTTACTTCAATCCCGTTGGACAAGCGTACACGGGCATATTTACGCAAGGCTGAGTTCGGTTTTTTCGGCGTCATTGTACCAACACGGGTACATACACCCCGTTTTTGCGGGCTGGCAAGGTTTGTTTGAACTTTTTTGAAGCTATTGTAACCTTTATTCAACGCCGGGGATTTTGATTTTTCCACAACCGCTTTCCGAGGTTTGCGGACTAATTGATTAATTGTAGGCACGTAATTTTCCTCCCTTCTCAACTTTTCAAAGACCACGTATCCAGGTGGTTCATTTTTTTGCAAAAACAAAGCTTTTGCAGAACACTTCTGCAAAAACTGTTTTTTAGTGCAATAGGGCAACAGCACTTGCTCCTACATTGATTCCGAAGGCGCTCCCTAACTCTTTCATGGATGTCGCTTTTTTAATAGGCACACCCTTTTCCTTTGCCAAATCCAATAGACTATCAACTAGTTTTGGATCTGCATCGGCGGCAATGAGCAATTCCTTTACTTCATCTCTTTTTAGAGCTTTTGCTGTCTGCTTTAGGCCAACTACAAATTTCTTTCCCTGTTTCACTTTTTCATTAGACATTACAAAACATCCTCCAAAGCGACAGGTTTTTTTGAATCACCTAAAATATAGTATCACCTTGAACTTTCAATGTCAACAAAATTTGAAAGTATTTATTTTAGAACCGCCTGGACATACCAGGCGGTTCTAGATCTATTATTCTGCCGTTACTGGCTCTTCCTCTTTTTTGGGAATACTGTATTTTGCCTTGCGATACATTTGCATACCGGTACCTGCAGGAATCAGTTTACCGATGATCACATTTTCCTTCAAACCGAGGAGTTCATCGGTTTTTCCTTTAATGGCTGCATCGGTTAAGACACGAGTTGTCTCTTGGAAACTTGCTGCAGACAAGAAGGAATCTGTTTCAAGGGAGGCTTTTGTAATACCGAGCAAAATCGGGCGCCCGGTTGCAGGCGTTTTCCCTTCTTTCAGAGCCTTCCGGTTTGCTTCAGTGAACTGATGGATATCCATCAATGTTCCCGGTAGTACATCTGTTTCACCGGAGTCGATGACCCGTACCTTTCTTAACATTTGCCGCACCATTACCTCAATATGTTTATCGCCGATTTCAACACCTTGCATGCGATAAACTTTTTGTACTTCACGCAGCAAATATTCTTGGACGGTTTGGACATCTTTGACCTTTAACAATTCCTTCGGATCGATGGAACCTTCCGTAATTTCCTGACCTCTTTCGACCTTGTCGCCAACATGGACTTTCAACCTTGCTGTATAAGGGATTGCGTAGGTTCTGGATTCTACATCCCCCGTAATGACAATCTCCAACTGGCGATCTTTTCCTTCGTTAATGGCTGTAATTTCACCATCGATTCCGGAAATGACAGCTTGACCTTTCGGATTTCTGGCTTCAAACAATTCTTGTACCCGCGGCAAACCTTGGGTAATGTCATCACCAGCAACCCCACCAGTATGGAAGGTTCTCATTGTCAGCTGGGTACCAGGTTCACCGATTGATTGGGCAGCTATGATACCAACTGCTTCTCCAACTTCAACTTCTTCACCTGTTGCCAAGTTACGGCCATAACATTTTTTACATACGCCGTGACGGGTATTACAGGTAAAGGCAGAACGGATCCATACAGATTGAATTCCAGCCTCTATAATATCTTGAGCGATATCCTCTGTAATTAATTCGTTGGCACGTACAAGTACTTTTCCGGTTTCAGGATGAACGACCGTTTTCCGTGAATAACGCCCAACCAGACGTTCTTCCAAGGATTCAATGACTTCATTGCCTTCCGTAATTGCAGAAACAAGGATACCACGGTCGGTTCCGCAGTCTTCTTCTCTAACAATTACATCTTGGGCTACATCAACCAATCTTCTTGTCAAGTAACCTGAGTCAGCTGTCTTCAATGCGGTATCGGCTAATCCTTTCCGAGCTCCGTGGGTGGAAATGAAGTATTCCAAAACGGTCAAACCTTCACGGAAACTGGATTTAATCGGAAGTTCAATGATCCGACCTGCCGGGTTCGCCATTAATCCGCGCATACCTGCAAGCTGTGTGAAGTTAGATGCGTTACCCCGGGCACCCGAATCACTCATCATGAAGATTGGATTCATGCGATCCAATGTAGCCATTAGTTTGCTTTGGATTTCATCCTTGGCCTGGCTCCAAATGGAAATAACCCGATCGTAACGTTCATCTTCGGTAATTAAACCTCTGCGGTATTGTTTCATGACATTATCCACTTTTTTCTGAGCCACATCCAAGATTTCTTTCTTCTGCGGCAAGACGATAATGTCAGCAATACCGATGGTAATACCGGCTTTTGTAGAATATTTGAAACCTAAATCCTTCATGCGGTCAAGCATTTTGGAAGTTTCGGTAATCTTATAGCGTTTAAACACTTCAGCGATGATATTGCCCAAGTACCCTTTTTTGAAGGGTGCAACTAACGGTCGAGTCTTAATGACTTCTTTAACATTTTCGGAGGTCGAAATGAAATAATGATCCGGTGTCTTTTCCTCCAGGTTTTCCCTTGTCGGTTCATTGATGTAAGGGAAAGACTTCGGCAAAATTTCGTTAAAGATTAGTTTACCGACTGTTGTTAACAACAATTTTTTATTTTGTTCTTCTGTAAAAGTTGGATTGTTCAAAGAACCTGCATAAACAGCGATTCTTGTATGCAAATGAACATATCCATTTTGATAGGCAATCAAGGCTTCTTCACGATCTTTAAAGACCATTCCTTCGCCTATTGCGCCTTCTCTTTCCAAGGTTAGGTAATAGTTTCCTAATACCATGTCTTGGGACGGGGTAACAACCGGTTTTCCGTCTTTAGGGTTCAAAATGTTTTGGGCAGCAAGCATTAGTACCCTTGCTTCTGCTTGTGCTTCTGCAGAGAGTGGTACGTGGACAGCCATTTGGTCACCATCAAAGTCTGCATTATAGGCAGTACATACGAGCGGGTGCAAACGGATGGCACGACCTTCTACAAGGGTCGGTTCGAAGGCTTGGATACCCAGACGGTGCAAGGTTGGTGCCCGGTTTAATAGTACAGGATGTTCTTTAATAACTTCTTCAAGCACATCCCAAATTTCAGGACTTAGTCGTTCGATTTTTCTTTTTGCGGACTTAATATTATGGGCAAGACCTTTTGCGACAAGCTCTTTCATTACAAAAGGCTTGAACAACTCGATGGCCATTTCCTTTGGCAATCCGCATTGGTACATTTTTAGGTTCGGACCGACAACGATAACGGAACGTCCAGAGTAGTCGACCCGTTTTCCGAGTAGGTTTTGACGGAAACGACCTTGTTTCCCTTTTAGCATATGAGAAAGGGATTTTAACGGGCGATTACCAGGTCCGGTAACCGGACGTCCCCTGCGGCCGTTATCAATCAAGGCATCGACAGCTTCTTGCAACATCCGTTTTTCGTTTTGGACAATGATGCTCGGCGCACCTAAATCCAATAGTCTTTTTAGACGATTGTTTCGATTGATAACCCGGCGATACAAATCGTTCAAATCAGATGTGGCAAAACGTCCACCATCCAGTTGAACCATTGGCCTCAATTCCGGCGGAATAACCGGAAGAACATCGAGAACCATCCAGGAAGGATCGTTGCCGGAATTCCTAAAGGCCTCGATGACTTCCAATCTTTTAATGGCTCTTGTTCTTCTTTGGCCATGAGCGGTTTTCAATTCCTCTTTAAGTGCTTCGCTTTCTTTATCNAGATTAACATCTTGCAATAATTTTTTTATCGCTTCTGCACCCATACCNGCTTGGAATTTATTGCCATATTTTTCGCGGTAGGCACGATATTCTTTTTCTGAGAGCAATTGTTTCTTTTCCAAAGATGTATTACCGGGTTCGGTAACTACATAGGATGCGAAATAAATAACTTCTTCCAATGCCCTTGGGGACATATCGAGAATTAGACCCATACGACTGGGGATCCCTTTAAAATACCAAATATGGGATACCGGAGCGGCCAATTCAATATGGCCCATCCGTTCCCGACGGACTTTTGAACGGGTAACTTCAACGCCACAGCGGTCACAAACGACACCTTTGTAACGGACGCGTTTATATTTTCCGCAGTGACATTCCCAGTCCTTTGTAGGGCCAAAAATTCTTTCGCAAAACAATCCGTCTTTTTCTGGTTTTAATGTACGATAGTTAATCGTTTCCGGTTTTTTTACTTCACCGTATGACCAAGAACGGATTTTATCTGGTGAAGCTAGACCGATTTTCATGTACTCAAAATTATTAACATCTAACAAGGGGCCGACCTCCTATTCGCTCAAGGTATTACCGAATCTACCATTTAGGAGCGGAAAAACCGGACCAAATGGAATTTCCATTTGATCCATGATTTTTCCGCTTCATTTATTATTCAACGGCGCCTACTTTTTCTGATTCTTTTTCCTCATCATTTTTTGGTTGGATTGAGAGGGAATCAGACTGTTGAATGTCATCATCTTCGAGGTCTTTCATATCAATTTCCTGATGATTTCCTGAAAGAATTTTCACATCGAGTCCTAAGCTTTGAAGTTCCTTCATCAAGACTTTGAAGGATTCAGGAACACCAGGTTCAGGGACATTTTCCCCTTTAACGATGGCCTCATAGGTTTTGACCCGTCCAACGACATCGTCGGATTTGACGGTTAAAATTTCTTGTAGTGTATAAGCTGCACCATAGGCTTCCAATGCCCATACTTCCATTTCCCCGAATCTTTGACCACCAAATTGCGCTTTCCCCCCAAGAGGTTGCTGGGTGACCAAGGAGTAAGGTCCGGTGGAACGGGCATGGAGTTTATCGTCAACCATGTGGGCAAGCTTGATCATATACATAACCCCTACGGATACTCGGTTATCGAAGGGTTCACCAGTACGACCATCATAAAGAACGGTTTTTCCATCCTCTGCCATACCGGCTTCTTTCAATGTATTCCAAATATCATCTTCTGTCGCTCCATCGAATACTGGTGTGGCAACGTGGATTCCCAATCTTTTCGCCGCCATACCTAGGTGCAATTCCATTACTTGCCCGATGTTCATACGGGATGGAACACCTAATGGATTCAACATGATATCAACCGGGGTACCATCCGGCATAAAAGGCATATCTTCTTCAGGAAGAACCCGAGAAATAACCCCTTTATTCCCGTGACGTCCAGCCATTTTGTCGCCAACTTGAATTTTCCGTTTTTGGACAATATAGACCCGGACAAGTTGGTTTACACCCGGAGGCAATTCATCTCCATCCTCACGGTTAAATACTTTTACATCGAGAACAATTCCTCCACCGCCGTGAGGAACCCTGAGGGATGTATCCCGGACTTCCCTTGCCTTTTCACCGAAGATTGCATGAAGCAGGCGCTCTTCTGCGGTCAGTTCTGTCATACCCTTCGGCGTTACCTTTCCGACTAAGATATCACCATCAGCAACTTCGGCGCCAATTCGGACAATGCCTCGCTCATCAAGATTGCGTAGAGCATCCTCACCGACGTTCGGAATATCTCTTGTAATTTCTTCCGGTCCTAGTTTTGTATCCCGGGACTCAGATTCATATTCTTCTATATGGATGGACGTATAGACGTCTTCTTTTACAAGTCTTTCACTCATGATAATGGCATCTTCATAGTTATAGCCTTCCCATGTCATGAAAGCTACAACCACATTTCGACCTAGAGCCAATTCTCCCTTATCCATGGAAGGCCCATCAGCCAAAATTTCACCTTTTTTCACACGGTCGCCAACTTTTACAATTGGACGTTGGTTAAAGGACATTCCGTTATTGGAACGGACAAATTTCTGCAGTCGATAACGGTCGACATTACCGGTTACTTCTTTTCCATCGATTTCGGAAATACGACGTACCCGAATTTCTCTTCCTTCAACATGTTCAACAATACCATCGTGTTTGCAGATGACAGCAGCCCCGGAGTCCTTTGCGGCTACATATTCCATCCCGGTTCCTACAAGAGGTGCTTCCGGAACTAATAGAGGTACCGCTTGCCGTTGCATGTTAGCACCCATAAGAGCACGGTTGGAGTCGTCATTTTCCAAGAACGGAATACATGCGGTAGCTGCAGAAACGACCTGTTTAGGTGATACGTCCATATAATCAACACGGTCAATCGGAACAACCAAGTTTTCACCACGGAAGCGAGCGAAAACTTCTTTATCCAGGAAGTATCCATCTTCATCCAATAGGGCGTTTGCTTGAGCAACTACATAATTGTCTTCTTCATCAGCCGTCATATAGACGATTTCGTTGGTAACCCTACCTGTTTCGTGGTCAACCTTCCGATATGGTGTTTCAATGAAACCGTATTTATTGACCTTCGCATAAGTTGATAACGAGTTGATCAAACCGATGTTCGGACCTTCAGGAGTTTCGATCGGACACATCCGTCCATAGTGGGAATAGTGAACGTCCCGAACTTCGAATCCGGCCCGTTCTCTAGTTAATCCCCCAGGTCCTAGAGCAGACAAACGTCTTTTATGGGTAAGCTCTGCCAAAGGATTGGTTTGATCCATAAATTGGGAGAGCTGGGAACTGCCAAAGAATTCTTTAATCGATGCGATTACCGGTCGAATATTAATCAATTGTTGTGGAGTGATCGTGTTCGTATCTTGGATAGACATCCGTTCACGAACTACACGCTCCATTCTGGAAAGCCCAATACGGAATTGGTTTTGCAGAAGTTCCCCAACACTTCTTAGGCGACGATTGCCCAAGTGATCAATATCATCCGTGCGACCGACACCATGCATCAAATTGAAGAAATAGCTGATCGAAGCAACTATATCTGCCGGGGTGATATGTTTTACCGATTCATCAATATTGGCATTACCAATGATATTGATGACATTTTCATCATCATCATTAGGGGCATAAACTTTTATGGATTGGATGGTCACATCTTCTTCTAAGACCCCACCGACGATGCTATATTCTTTAATTCCAATACCCTTCTCTAAATAGGGCAAGATGCGATCCAAAGTCCGGCGATCAAGAACCGTACCTTTTTCCGCAATAATCTCTCCAGTTTCCGGATCCGCTAATGTTTCGGCCAATGTTTGGCCAAATAGCCGATTGGAAATATGAAGCTTTTTATTCATTTTGTAGCGACCGACACTGGCTAAATCATACCTTTTCGGGTCGAAAAAGCGGGAAACCAATAGGTTTTTTGCATTCTCGACCGTAGGAGGTTCGCCAGGACGTAGCCGTTCATATATTTCAATCAATGCTTTTTCTGTACTATCCGTATTGTCCTTTTCAAGGGTATTTCTTAAATACTCATTGTCTCCAATTAAATCGATAATTTCTTTATCTGTGCCGAAGCCCAAGGCACGCAAAAGAACCGTAATCGGCAATTTTCGGGTACGGTCAATCCGGACGTAGACAACATCCTTTGCATCTGTTTCATATTCCAGCCATGCGCCACGGTTCGGGATGACAGTGGCAGAAAATCCACGTCTTCCATTTTTGTCGGTTTTGACATTATAATAAACACTAGGTGAACGAACTAATTGTGAAACAATGACCCGTTCAGCGCCATTGATAATGAAGGTTCCGGTTTCCGTCATTAGCGGGAAATCACCCATGAACACTTCCTGATCCTTAACTTCTCCTGTCTCTTTATTGATTAATCGGACTTTTACCCTAAGCGGTGCTGCATATGTAACATCCCGTTCCTTTGATTCTTCAACGGAATATTTCGGTTCGCCTAGGCTATAATCAATAAACTCCAGAGACAGATTTCCTGTAAAGTCTTCAATCGGGGAAATATCTTGAAACATTTCCCTTAATCCTTCATCCAAGAACCACTTGTAAGAAGAGGTTTGGATTTCAATAAGATTTGGTAACTCCAAAACTTCTTTAATGCGCGCATAGCTCCTTCTTTGGCGGTGCCGTCCGTACTGAACAAGTTGACCTGTCAACTGATTCACCCCTCAAATCATACGTTTTAAAAACCATAAACACCTGCGACCTACAGAAAACCTTTTTTGCAAAGGGCATAAAAAGAAAAAGGGTTTCCATAGAAAACCGCTATTTAAAAATGTATACATTATTTATATCATTTTCCCCAAGTTTTTAGCTTTTTATACTTTAATTAACTAAAAATTGGGTAAATAGATACATCCATATTGGCATTTAATTATATTAACATAAACATCCGCATTAGTCAAATTTTTTTAGCCCTCAAAATATAGTACCCTTTTTCCTTTTTAACAACTTCAACCGTACCGAACAATTCCTCCAATTTCTTCTTCGCTGAGGGTGCCCCTTGTTTCTTTTGGATGACTACCCATAGCTCTCCATGTTCGGATAAGTGGGAATAGCTATTTTCAAAAATAGAATGCACAACGCTTTTCCCTGCCCGAATGGGAGGATTCGTTACAATTGCTGCATATTGACTTTCATGGATGTTTTCAAAAATATCACTTTTAAATATTTCTACATTGTTAATTCCATTTCTTTCAGCATTGTCCTTCGCCAAATCAATAGCCCGTTCGTTTATATCAACCATATGGATTTCCCTTTCTGGCATCCATTTGGCAAGGGTGAGTCCGATAGCACCCCAACCGCAACCTATATCTAATATCGGACCAGGTATCACTGGTTTTTCAAAGGTTTCAATTAACAATCTCGAACCGAAATCAACATTGTTTTTGGAAAAAACACCACGATCCGTTTTAAAATATAGGGAAATTCCTTTAATGGATGCTTGCCAATGGACAGGATTGCTTGGGGTATTAGGATTTTCAGTATAATAGTGGTCTGTCAAAAGAATCCACCTCATTTTCCAATAAGGGCTCTCATTAAAACATACCCTTTTGTATTTGTAGCTTAGTAGTATATTCGGGGTAACTTTTGGAGTGATTCTTGATTTTGAAAAAAAGCCCGCTTACGCAGCGAGCTTTTTTTCCTAGTAATTGTCGTTTCCAATCACGAATGAGAAACTTATTTAAGTTCGACTTTAGCGCCAACTTCTTCGAGTTTAGCTTTGATTTCTTCAGCTTCTTCTTTATTTGCGCCTTCTTTAATGGGCTTCGGAGCATTGTCGACAAGGTCTTTTGCTTCTTTCAAGCCGAGACCTGTAATTTCACGGACAACTTTGATAACCTTGATTTTTTGGTCACCGGCATCAGCCAAGATAACATCGAAATCGGTTTTTTCTTCTGCAACAGGACCAGCAGCAGCGCCACCTACAACTGCAACAGGAGCAGCAGCGGTTACGCCGAATTTTTCTTCGATTGCTTTTACTAATTCATTTAATTCCAAAACGGTCATATTTTCAATAGCTTCAAGAATTTGATCTTTCGTCATTTTCATTTCCTCCTATTTTTTTATATTTAATTACGCACCTTGTTCTTCTTTTTGTTCTGCAACAGCTTTAACTGCAAGAGCAAAATTACGCATCGGAGCTTGCAATACGCTAAGCAGCATGGAAAGCAATCCTTCTCTGGAAGGTAGTTCTGCCAAGGCTTTAACATCTTCGGCAGTTGCGATAGTTCCTTCAATTACACCAGCTTTGATTTCCAAAGCTTCATGGGTTTTAGCGAACTCGTTGATGATCTTCGCAGGTGCGACAGCATCTTCAGAACTGAAGGCAATCGCGTTCGGTCCGGTCAATACTCCGGATAATTCACTTAAACCAGCAGCTTCAGCAGCACGACGAGTCAAAGTGTTTTTATAAACCTTAAACTCTACTCCAGCTTCCCGGAGCTGTTTACGGAGTTCCGTAACTTCAGCAACGTTCAAGCCGCGGTAATCAACAACAACCGCTGTAACGCTGTTTTTAAGTTTGTTGGTAATTTCTTCGACTAAAACTTTCTTTTGTTCAATTGCGCTAGACACGGTTTCCACCTCCTGCATCAAGTTGAAACATCTATACCGGGTATTAAAAAACCTCCAGCCGTTAGACTGGAGGTTTACATAGCAGGCCAAACACGCATAATCGTTGCGCGATCTATGTTTACCTCGGCAGGATATTAAGCTGACATCAGCACCTGCTGTCTACGGCATAAATGTTATTATTTTTAACAAACTTTATATTAACGGAAGTAATCTATGAAGTCAATGACCATTTTTTACAAAATTGTTGAAGGGTCGACTTTAACACCAGGACCCATGGTGGAGCTAAGAGCAACATTCTTTACATAAGTTCCCTTAGCTGCAGCGGGTTTCGCTTTTAAAATGGCTTCATAAACTGTAGCCAAGTTTTCTTTCAATTTATCAGTATCAAAGGAAACTTTTCCGATCGGCACATGAATATTACCTGCTTTGTCAACACGGTATTCCACTTTACCGGCTTTAATTTCCTTGACGGCACGTTCTACATCGAAGGTTACGGTTCCGGTTTTCGGGTTTGGCATCAAACCTTTAGGACCGAGAACACGACCAAGTTTACCAACTTGACCCATCATATCAGGAGTTGCCACAATCACATCAAATTCAAACCAACCATCTTGGATTTTATTGATGTAATCTTCGTCACCAACATAATCGGCACCTGCTGCAACAGCCTCTTTAGCCTTTTCACCCTTTGCAAAGACCAAAATGCGTTGGGTTTTACCTGTACCATTCGGCAATACAACTGCACCACGGATTTGTTGATCGTTTTTCCGAGGGTCAACACCCAAACGGAAAGCAACTTCAACAGATGCGTCAAATTTAACATAACTTGTTTTTTTCACGAGCTCAAGAGCTTCAGTTGCCTCATAAGCCTTTGTGCGATCGATCAATTTCGCAGCTTCAACGTATTTTTTACCTTTTTTTGCCATAATTATCCTCCTTGTTTGTGGTTTTAACGGTTGTACCTCCCACGAACAGAGGTTGCGGTCTTCCTACATTCCGCAACCTCTTATTCATTACAAAGCAATTAGTCTTCGATGACAATACCCATGCTGCGGGCAGTACCTTCAACCATTGACATTGCCGCTTCAACGCTGGCTGCGTTCAAGTCCGGCATCTTTAGCTCAGCAATTTCGCGAACTTTATCGCGTTTAACTGTGGCCACTTTATTGCGGTTTGGTTCACCTGAACCCTTTTCGAGGCCTGCTGCTTTCTTAAGCAAAACAGCTGCAGGCGGGGTTTTCGTAATAAACGTAAATGAACGGTCTTCAAAAACCGTAATTTCTACCGGAATGATCAAACCAGCTTGATCTGCTGTACGGGCGTTAAATTCTTTACAAAATCCCATAATATTGACACCAGCTTGACCTAGTGCAGGACCGACTGGCGGTGCAGGGTTAGCTTTTCCTGCCGGTATTTGCAATTTAACGACTTTGATTACTTTTTTAGCCACGAGACACACCTCCTTAAGTCCGTGATGTGGTATTTGGGTTTGCACCCTCCCACCCATTCTATATACAACTGGTAATGTTGCTAGCAAATGTCCCTTCTCCGAAGAGATAGACATACTGACTTATAGATAGTATCAAATTTGAATTGATAATTCAAGTTTTTTCGGTTTATAATTTTTGGATTTGTGTATAATCAAGTTCCACCGGTGTTTCCCGACCAAACATATTGACAAGAACCCTGACTTTTCCTTTATCCTTGTCAATTTCTTCCACTTGACCGGTAAAGTTTTGGAACGGACCATCTGCCACTTTAACGGTTTCGCCGATTTCCAGATCAATATCAACCTTTTTGTCTTCTATGCCCATTTTTTTGAGCAGAGCATTCACTTCTTCCGGAAGGAGCGGAATCGGCTTGGAACCGGATCCAGTCGAGCCGACAAATCCTGTAACACCGGGAGTGTTGCGGACAACATACCAAGAATCATCAGTCATGATCAATTCCACAAGAACATAACCCGGGAATACCTTTTTCTTGATGACCTTTGTCTTACCGTTTTTCACATCGGTTTCTTCTTCTTCAGGAACGATTACCCGGAATATTTTGTCTTGCATTCCCATCGATTCAACACGTTTTTCCAAGTTTGCTTTTACTTTATTTTCATACCCTGAATAGGTATGAACGACGTACCATCTTTTTTCCATGCAAAGGGACTCTCTCGTCCTTCCCTCCCGTTAAATAGTTTCGGCAAAACCACGGATATTTATTGGAAATAAAAAACCCGGTTGCCGGGTTTTCTGTCTTTCATTACCATTATAACAAAGGTTTGGTTTGTTATTCATACTGATTAAGGAATTAGATCAATTAATTTAGAAATACCTAAATCCACTAGTGTAAAGAAAACTGCAAACAACACTACTGTTACAAGGACAATAACCGTATACTTGGCCAACTCATTTTTATGAGGCCAGCGGACCTTCCGCATTTCGCTACTGACGCCTTGAAAAAATGAAATAATTTTCTGCATAATGAACCTCCAACAGCGGTTAAATAATGTTTACTCTTTCTACTCTTGCCTATGGACCGTATGTTTCCTGCAGGCCGGGCAATATTTCATTAATTCGAGTCTTTCATTCCTTTTCTTAGGCGATTGAAGGGTTTTATAATTTCTTGAACCGCATTCGGAACAAGATAGAATCAGTTTGTTCGACAAAATATACACCCCGAAGTCTAAAAGCCTCTAAAATCTATTATAGCATTTCTATCTTCAAAACTGTAGCACGGATTTGGCTATTATGTCAATGATATTTTCAAAGATTCTGTCCATTTGCTCTATTGGTCTGATTGCGGACAGGATGTCATTTTGCCTTCATTTCTCTCGACTCCAAGTATTTTTCCAATTTCCTTTTAACCCTTTGCAAAGCATTATCAATCGATTTTACATGCCGGTTCAATTCTTCGGAAATCTCTTGATAGGACTGTCCATCCAAGTAGAGAGAAAGAACCTTTCTCTCTAAATCACTTAAAAGTTCGGTCATCTTATACTCTATATGATCAAACTCTTCTCGATTGATGATCAATTCCTCCGGATCCAATTCTTTTGACCCTGTTATCATATCCAGAAGTGTCCGATCCGAATCTTCATCAAATACAGGCTTGTCCAATGACACATAGGAATTAAGTGGGATATGTTTTTGCCTTGTGGCGGTTTTGATTGCGGTTATGATTTGCCTTGTTATGCATAGTTCGGCAAAAGCCCGAAAGGAAGTAGATTTATCATCCCGATAATCCCGAATCGCTTTAAAAAGACCGATCATTCCTTCTTGTACAATATCCTCTTTATCCGCTCCTATTAAAAAATACGATCTTGCTTTCGCCCGAACAAAAGACCGATATTTATGGATGACATAGTCTAATGCTTCCGAATCCCCTTTGTGGACCATTTCAATGATTTCTTCATCTTCCAAATCATGATATTTTTTTACATTTATCCGGTTGAAACCCTGCAAAGATATCACCCCGTAAAGGCCCATCAGTTGTTAAAATCATTATACATGAGCCATTTTTTTAGCGTCAACCACTCTTCACAGCCCTCTTCTTAATTTTTCAAAATAATCTAGCATTTCTTGGGAGAGGGGGATATTTGATTGGGGACGTTTTTCTTGTATTTTTTCTAGCTTAGCCCGTAGGTTTTTTTCCATTTCCATAATTTCGTTATACAATTCCCGAGCAGACTTCCGATATGCTCCTTGTCCAAAAATCAGCCATTGTTCTGCGAGATCAGAAGTTGCTACATATACCTTAGTTCTTCGATTGGCCAATTCCACCGCCAATTTTTCTATTTTTTCATCGGCCGTTTCGTTTTCCTTGGTAAAAATAATATCAATCTTGTAATTTCGATATTTTCTCTCGACTCCTTTTACATCATAAGCATCAAAGACAACGATGACTTTAGTACCTGTGTAACCTTGATAATCTGCCAATATTTCAATCAATCGATCGCGTGCAGCTGCCAAGTTTTTCTTTTTCAGTTCAACCAGTTCCGGCCAGGCGCCAATCATGTTATAGCCATCAACGATTAAGATATCCATGTCAACTTCCTAAAGGACTTCGCTTTCTATAAATTTCATACATAAGAAGGGCGGCTGCAACGGAAGCGTTTAACGACGTTACATGACCTTTCATCGGCAAGCTTACGAGAAAATCACACTTTTCCTTAATGAGTCTGCCCATTCCCTTACCTTCACTACCAATCACTAAAGCAACAGGCATGTTCCCATCGATTTCACGATAATCCATGGTTCCCTTGGCATCGGTTCCCACGATCCATATACCTCGATTCTTCAGATCCTCGATGGTTCTGGCAAGATTCGTTACTCTTGCTACCGGTATATGTTCAATAGCTCCTGTTGAGGCTTTTGCTACAGTTGATGTCAGCCCGACCGAGCGCCGTTTCGGAATGATGATTCCATGGACACCGCTGGCATCTGCTGTTCTCATGATCGAGCCCAAATTATGGGGATCTTCCAGCTCATCAAGGATTAATAGAAATGGCATTTCCTTTTTTTGGTCAGCTTTGTCCAAAATTTCATATACATCGAAGTAGCGGTAGGCAGCCACTTGGGCAATAACCCCTTGATGGATTCCATCAGACATTTCATCCAACTTCTTTTTTGGTACATATTGAATGGCCACTCCCCGCTCCCTTGCCTCTTTGATGATTTTTTGCATCGGTCCTTTCTGGGACCCTTCACCAATCCAGATTTTATGAATTTCTCTTTCGGATATAATTGCTTCCAAGACGGCATTCCTGCCAATGACATAGTCATTATATTCCATTTCCACTGTCCTCCCTTCTTTCATCTATAACTTTTAGCGCCTGATTAATCAATTCCTCCAGCCTTTCGAAACCCTCTTCTAAATATAAGTAGCCGATTAGTGCTTCAAAGGCGGTGCTATGCCGATATGTTTGGATATCCGTATTTTTTGGAGAGGTTTTGCTTTTGGCGTTCCGACCTCTTCTGACAACGGCCAATTCTTTTTCGCTTAAAATTTCCATTTCCATAAAGAAATGGAGTATTTCGGCTTGGGCCTTTGCAGAGACATATTTAATGGCTTCCTTTTGCAATTCATTCGGGCGAACGACTCCTCTCTGCAATAGGTGACGCCGTACATACAGTTCAAAGACGGCGTCACCAATGTATGCAAGAGCCAGACTATTTAATATTTTTGGATCTGTGGGTGATTCTAATAAATCCATGCTTAACCTCTTTTCCATCTCGTTCCTTGGGGTGTGTCTTCCAAAATAATGTTAATGCTCTTCAAGTAATCGCGTATCTCATCGGAACGTTGGAAATCTCTTCTTTTTCTCGCTTCGTTCCTTTCCTGAATTAATTTTTCTATTTCCTCGTCCAATAATTCCTCTTTTTCCATAGGTAACCCCAGTACTTGGAACAGCTCTTCGAACACTTCCAGGTAACGGTCAATCACTTCGGTTGATGTTATTTTTTCCATCAGGTAGTAATTGGCACTTTTGGAAAGATCAAAAAGGACCGAAATTCCATTTGCTGTGTTGAAATCATCATCCATTTCTTCAATAAAACGGCTATGAAACTGATTGATTTCTGCGAGCCATCGAGCGTCGTCTTCTGTCAAATTCGTACTTGCCTTTCTTCGATGCTTTAAATTTGCAATGGAGGTACGGATCCTTTCTAAGCCGGCTTTCGCATTTTGTAAAAGTTCATCACTGAAGTTGATCGGATGACGATAATGAACAGAAAGCATGAAAAAGCGTAACACTTCAGGTTCAATGGTTTTGATGATGTCATGGACCAGAACGAAATTCCCAAGGGATTTGGACATTTTTTCGTTATTGATATTAATATAACCGTTATGCATCCAATAATTTGCAAAGGTCTTTCCGGTTAAAGCCTCTGCTTGGGCAATTTCATTTTCATGATGTGGGAAGGTTAAATCTTGTCCTCCCGCATGGATATCAATCGTATCCCCTAAATATTTTCTTGCCATGGTGGAGCATTCGATATGCCAACCGGGACGTCCTTTCCCCCAAGGGCTATCCCAGGAAACCTCTCCCGGTTTTGCCGCTTTCCATAAGGCAAAATCTAGCGGATCCTCTTTCTTTTCACCGATTTCAATGCGGGCTCCTAAATGCAAGTCGTCAATGGACTGATGCGAAAGTTTTCCGTAATCCAAAAATTTACGTGTCCGAAAATAGACATCCCCTTCTGACTCATAGGCATAGCCCCGTTCCATTAGTCCTTCAACGAAACGGATAATTTCATCGATATTATCCGTCACGCGAGGATGGACTGTTGCCCTTTGGCAGCCGAGGGCATGAATATCCTCAAAGTAAGCCTCACTAAAACGATTGGCTATAGCAAATACATCTTCCCCTAATTCTTGGGCTGCTTTGATAATTTTGTCGTCCACATCGGTAATATTGGAAACATACGTAACCTCATAGCCCCGATACTCCAAATATCTCCGCACCGTGTCAAATACAATGGCCGGTCGTGCATTGCCGATATGAATATAATTATAGACTGTCGGCCCACATACATACATCTTAACTTTTCCTTCTTCAATTGGGCGGAAGACTTCTTTTCTTTGAGTCAGGGTATTATAAATTTGAATTGCCATGATGATGACCCCTTTCCTTTTTTAGCATTTCGATTTCCTTACGAAGTTCATCAATCTGTTCCTGTAAATATTTGCATAAATCCAAAACCGGATCAGGTAGGTTTCCATGATTCAAATCCTTTTTGACTTTTACACCGTCCTGGACAACAACCTTTCCTGGGATGCCCACAACGGTCGCATTGGGAGGAACATCTTTCAAAACTACACTACCGGCACCTATTTTAGAATTCTCGCCAATGGTAATATTTCCTAAAACCTTTGCACCTGCAGCCACCAGAACGTTATCTTTTAAGGTCGGGTGTCTCTTCCCTTTCTCCTTTCCAGTCCCCCCGAGTGTAACCCCTTGATAAATAAGGACATTATCCCCGATTTCACACGTTTCTCCAATGACAACTCCCATACCGTGATCAATAAAAAATCTTCGGCCTATTTTTGCCCCGGGGTGAATTTCAATGCCTGTAAAAAAGCGGGCAAGTTGGGATATGACCCTCGCAATGAAGAAAAGTTTTCTATTATAAAACCAGTGGGCAATACGATAAGCCCATATTGCATGAAGACCTGAATAGGTAAAAAAAACTTCAATTTTGGAACGGGCCGCCGGATCATTTTCCATGACTGTTTCTATATCTTCTTTTATATGCTTGAACATCATACCCCTCCTTCAAAGGATTTTCATTCAAGTACCTTATAAAAAAAACGTCTCTGTCTATGGACAGAGACGCTTTCTCGCGCGGTTCCACTCTGTTTGGGTAAAATATACCCCAACTTTCAACTGGTAACGGCAGCAACCGCCTTTGTCTACTGGACATTCCATCTTTCAACAAAGGACTCAGGGGTGCATTTCGAAGCTGAGAGGCTTTAGGCCACTTTCAGCCGGTGATGGCCCTCTCTGGTAAAGCATCAGCTACTACTTCTCCCCGTCAACGTTTTATAAACCTATTTCTTTTACCCATACTATATTATATTTTCAGGCATTTGTTAACTCAAAAGCGCTTGTATTCGTTCAATGACTTTTTCTTTTCCGATCAACTCGATGGTATTCGGAAGTTCTGGACCATGGGTTTGGGCGGTAATAGCGACACGGATAGGCATAAATAATTTCTTGCCCTTCGCTCCTGTAGATTTTTGTACCCGTTTAATCGCAGCCTTAATTTCTTCCGCTTCGAAGTTTTCCAGATTATTGATTTCATCCAGGAAGGTTCTCAAAACTAAAGGAACTTGCTCTTCCTTCAACACTTCCTGGGCTTCCCCTTCATAGACTAATTCTTCCTTGAAGAACAGTTCGGATAAAGGTACGATTTCCGCGCCATAACTCATTTGATCTTGATAAAGGGCAACCAGTTTCCTTACAAAATTCATTTCTTCTGCATCAGGGTTTTCTGATACCCTTCCTGCCTTAATCAAATGGGGGAGGGCAAGGTCAATCACTTGATCCAAGTCCAATTTTTTCATGTATTGGTTGTTCATCCATGCAAGCTTCTGTTTATCAAACACTGCGGGTGACTTGGATAAGCGGTTTGGATCAAAAATTTCAATCAGTTGTTCCCTTGAGAAGATTTCTTCTTCCCCTCCCGGAGACCATCCAAGTAGGGCAATAAAGTTAAACAACGCTTCTGGGAGATAACCTAATTCTTCATATTGCTCGATAAACTGAATGATGGATTCGTCCCGCTTGCTCAATTTTTTATGGTTTTCATTGACGATCAATGTCATATGACCGAAGACCGGGATATCCCAACCGAAGGCTTCATAAATCATCATTTGTTTCGGTGTGTTGGATATATGGTCATCTCCACGGAGAACATGGGTGATTTTCATTAGATGATCATCAATAACGACCGCAAAATTGTATAAAGGCATGCCATCCTTCTTGACTATGACAAAATCACCAAAATCCTTTGATTCAAAGGAGACGGTTCCTTTAACCATGTCATGGAAGGTATACGTCTTTCCTTCGGGTACCTTCAAACGGATACTGGGCTTGCGACCTTCCCTTTCCAAGCGCTCTTGTTCTTCCTTCGTCAAATGACGGCATTTACCGGAATAGCGTGGGGCAATTCCTTGTTTTATTTGCTCCTCCCGCTCCGCTTCAAGTTCTTCCTCCGTACAGTAACATTTGTAGGCTAATCCCCGATCCAAAAGCTCCGTATAATATTTTTTATATATATCCAGACGTTCGGATTGTCTATAGGGTGCATAATCACCGCCGATATCCACCGACTCGTCCCAATCCATACCGAGCCATTTCAAGTATTTTAGCTGGCTTTCTTCTCCGCCTTCAATATTGCGCTTTTGGTCCGTATCTTCAATCCGGACAATAAATTTCCCCTTTTGGTTACGGGCAAAAAGATAATTAAAAAGAGCAGTTCTTGCATTTCCGATATGTAGATGTCCCGTTGGACTTGGGGCATAGCGTACTCGGATTTCACTCATTCTCGCTAACCTCCAGTTATTATTCCTGATCTGTAAACTTGTTACTTTCTTATTTTACATTAAATTACAATCTTGTACATGATTTATTCCTTTATTAATAAGACAACGGCCATGGCAGCAATTCCTTCCTCACGACCGGTAAATCCTAAACCTTCAGTAGTCGTTGCCTTTACATTAATTTTCCCTTCATCCGATTCCACTATCCCGCTAATGCGCTTTCGAATTGAATCGATATAGGGAGCCATTTTCGGTTTTTGGGCAATGACGGTACAATCCATATTTACCAGCTTATATCCTTGTTCTTTAGCCATTTGCCAAACTTCCTTAAGGAGCTCTGCCGAATTTGCATTTTTATAGGCCGGATCATTATCCGGAAAATGGGTTCCGATATCTTTCAGTGCCATTGCCCCCAATATTGCATCTGTTATGGCGTGGAGCAGTACATCAGCATCAGAATGTCCGAGTAGACCTTTCTCATAAGGAATTTCCACTCCCCCGATAATCAATTTTCGTCCTTCTTCAAATCGATGAACATCAAAACCTTGTCCAATTCGAAACATAAGAGTCTCCCTTCCTTCAGCTCTTCTTTTCCCATCTCGTATAAACAACTAAAGGCTTATCCCATCAATTTTTGCTAAGGAGAAGCTGTGCCAGGAGCAAATCCTCTGCAGTTGTAATTTTTATATTTTCATAATCTCCTTCAACAATGGTTATTTCTTCCCCCAAAAGTTCCATTAATGCCGCATCGTCCGTGGCAACAATCCCTTCTTGAACAGCTCTTTGATGCGCCTGAATAATGGATGAAATTTTAAAGGCTTGAGGGGTTTGAATTGACATGAGATTTGTACGATCCAATGTTTTCTTTACTTTCCCATCCCCGACAACTTTGATCGTATCTTTTACCGGCACTGCTAAAATTGCCGATCCCGTTTCCTGGACTTTTTCAACAAGACGGTGAATGGACTTTTCCTTTAAAAGAGGTCTTGCTCCATCATGGATTAGTACTATATGATCCGGGAATTTCTCCAACTCTTTCAGTCCTTCAAAGACACTATATTGCCTTTCCTTTCCGCCGTTTACTATCGAAAAAATTTTTTGGAAATGATATTGGTCAATCAAATGTTCCATTTTTTCTTTATCTCTCGGATTTACTACTAGCACAATCCCTTTACACCACTTGTCCTTTTCAAAAACATTTATCGTATGGGCAATAACAGGCAGGTGATTTATCGGTAAAAATAATTTATTCTCCTTTGCACCCATCCGGGTTCCTTTCCCCGCTGCTGGAATTATGACAAAATACTCCATCTCCCAGTCTCCTGACCAATGATTTTTTTCGGCTATTTTTATAGTAAGATAAGGGAGACCAATCGTAAACATTGATCTCCCTCTAAACATCTTTTAATTATAAATTAACATTATAAAGCCTTTTCCAAAAGTTTCGGTTTAGCAAAAATCATCCTTCCTGCGGATGTCTGCAACACACTAGTCACCAATACGGTAATAGTCTTACCAATATAATTTCTTCCCTCTTCTATGACAATCATGGTTCCGTCATCAAGATAAGCTACGCCTTGATTATGTTCTTTACCGTCCTTTATCACTTGGACAATCATTTCCTCTCCCGGCAGAACAATCGGCTTGACCGCATTAGCCAAATCATTGATATTCAGGACTTTTACATTTTGCAGTTCACATACTTTATTTAGATTAAAGTCATTGGTCACGACCGTTCCATTAATCAATTTTGCCAATTTAACGAGTTTGCTATCGACTTCCTGAACATCTTCAAAATCGCCTTCATATATTTCAACTTTAATGGATAGTTCTTTTTGGATCCGATTCAATATATCGAGACCGCGTCTTCCCCGGTTTCTTTTTAGCACATCCGAAGAATCAGCGATTTGTTGCAATTCCTCCAAAACAAATTGGGGAATGACGATGGTTCCTTCCAAAAATCCCGTTTGACAAATATCAGCAATTCGACCATCTATAATAACGCTTGTATCTAAAACTTTCTTGTTGGTTTCGGGCTTTTTTATCTCGGAGTCAACGGTCTTTTTCTTTGAAGCCTTTGTTTGAAAGAGATTTAAAAATTCATCCCTTTTCTTAAAACCGACACGAAAACCAAGATATCCAAATAACAAGGTAATTACAATAGGTGCTACTTCGTTCACAATAGGAACTTGGATTGCATTTAATGCAAAACTTATGAGAAAGGCTACTGTTAAACCAATGACCAGTCCAACGGTACCAAAAAGGAGATCTAAAATAGGTGCTTTCATCAGAGAGTCTTCCATCCATCTGATGAAATTGACCACATGTTTAACCGCCCAAAACGTAAGAATATAAAATATAATTGCTCCTATAATAGCGGTCACATACGAATTGTTGATTAAAATATTTCCATCAAGATTCAAAGGGATATATAGATAAGGCAAAAACAAAATACCCAAGGTACCGCCTATGATCAGAAAACAAATTTGTACAATCCATTTCAGCATCGATTTCACCTCCTGTATTTCATTATAATCAATTCAATTCTTTTAAAACGTTATATTACAAATTTATTTATAAATTGTAAGTTTGTTGAAATATGTTGCAAAGATTAATCTCCAAAAGCGAGCTTCAATGCTTCATCAATGGTGGAAACACCTATTAATGTTGCCGAAGTTTTCCCTGTCCAACCTTCCAAATTGTTTTTTGGTAGAAAGATCCGTTGGAAGCCTAATTTTTCAGCTTCATTCACTCTTTGGTCAATTCGAGAAACCCTACGTATCTCGCCGGTCAAGCCTACTTCCCCAATAAAACAATCTGTAGGTTTTGTCGGTTCATCTTTAAAACTGGAAGCAATAGATACAGCAATCGCCAGATCAATGGCAGGTTCATCCAATTTGACGCCTCCTGCCGCTTTTAAATATGCGTCCTGATTCTGCAAAAAGAAACCCACTCGTTTTTCTAATACGGCCATTAATAAGGTAACCCGATGGTGATTAATCCCGGTAGCCATCCTTCGGGGGTTTCCAAAGGTCGTTGGCGTAACTAATGCTTGGATCTCAACCAGGATCGGTCTTGTCCCTTCCATTGCTGCAACCACTGTCGACCCGGATGCACCCGGGGAACGTTCCTCTAAAAATATTTCCGACGGGTTGTCCACTTCCATTAGCCCGGATTCCTTCATCTCAAAGATTCCAATTTCATTTGTGGATCCAAATCGGTTTTTTACTGCGCGGAGGATACGGAAAGTATTATGTCTTTCCCCTTCGAAGTAAAGAACTGTATCGACCATATGTTCCAATAATCTCGGTCCTGCAATAGCCCCTTCCTTTGTCACATGACCGACGATAAAAATCGGGATTCCATTTACTTTTGCTAACCTCATTAACTCACTGGTAGATTCCCGCACCTGGGAAACAGAACCCGGAGCAGATGTAATATCCGGATGATAGACGGTTTGAATAGAGTCGATAACGGTAAAGTCAGGCTTCAGATGTTGGATGGTTTGCTCGATAATCGATAAGTCTGTCTCGGCATAAACAAAAAGGGTATCAGCTTTTATACCTAAGCGGTCGGCACGCAACTTAATTTGTTTTAACGACTCTTCACCGGATACATATAAAACCCTTTTCCCCTTCGTAGCCAATTGCTCAGATATTTGCAAAAGGAGGGTTGATTTTCCAATTCCGGGATCTCCACCGATTAATACCAGGGAACCGTTAACAATTCCGCCCCCCAATACCCGATTGAGCTCCTTCGAATCGGTCAAAATTCTAGGTTCTTCTTTAGATTCAATAATTGTGATTGGGCTAGGTTTTAAATAACCCGTGTCACCATTACCCCGATGGTTAAATGTAATCCGGCGATTCCCTTTTACTTCTTCAATTTCTTCAACGAATGTATTCCATTCGCTGCATCCGGGACATTTTCCTAACCACTTTGGTGTTTCGTATCCACAGTTTTGGCATACGAACTTCGTTTTTACCTTTGCCATGCTTGCCCCCTTTGTAATTGAAAAAAATCTATTCGACCAAAAAAGTTTTTTTCGTTTTATAAAAAGAAGAGGGCAACCTTTGAAGCACCTTTAATTTTCAGGTTGCCCCATATATGTTATATTACAGCTTCTTTTTTCCATCTTACATCATAAATCGTAATTTTTTATGAATAAACTTCTGACTTTACAACAAATTTGTCTTCGACTACATCTACCGTAACCCGATTTCCAGGAGCAATATTGCCCTTTAACAATTCTTCGGATAATAAATCTTCAATATGTTTCTGAATGGCCCTGCGGAGAGGTCTAGCACCATAATCTGGTTCATAGCCAATTTCTGCAATTTTCTCTTTGGCCTTATCTGTCAAAATCAATTCGATATTTTGATCTTTCATCCGCTTTACCAAAGTCTCGGTTAAAAGGGAAACAATATTTTGTAAATGGGATTTTTCGAGGGCATGGAAAACGATGATCTCATCTATACGATTCAAGAATTCTGGTCTGAAGGCCTTTTTCAATTCGTCCAGAACTTTATCCTTCATATCTTTATAATCTTGCTTTGAATCTTGAAGGTTAAAGCCTACATATTTGTTACGTTTTAATGATTCGGCACCAACGTTAGAAGTCATGATTAAGATCGTATTTCGGAAATCAACCGTCCGACCTTTCGAATCCGTCAGTCTTCCATCCTCCAACACTTGCAGAAGAATGTTAAATACATCTGGATGGGCCTTTTCTATTTCATCCAACAAAATGACCGAATACGGTTTTCTGCGAACCTTTTCTGTTAATTGTCCACCCTCATCATAACCTACATAACCTGGAGGGGAACCGACAAGACGGGAGGTAGAGTGTTTTTCCATATATTCCGACATATCAATTCGGATCATTGAATCTTCATCGCCAAACATTGCCTCTGCCAGTGCCCTTGCCAATTCCGTTTTCCCGACTCCGGTAGGGCCAAGGAAAATAAAGGAGCCAATAGGGCGTTTCGGATCCTTCAAACCTGCTCTTGCCCGTCTGACAGCCTTAGCAACCGCATTGATTGCCTCCTCTTGACCGATAACTCTTGAATGCAATATATCTTCAAGTTTCAGGAGCTTTTCTGTCTCCGCTTCAGCTAGTTTCGATACCGGAATACCTGTCCAGCTGGAAACAACATTCGCGATATCTTCTACGGTAACCTGACTGTTTTCCTTCCCTTGCTTTTCTTTCCAGGATTTTTTTGTTTCTTCCAACTCTTCCCGAAGCCGTTGTTCCATATCCCTTAATGAAGCTGCTTTTTCAAACTCCTGTCCTTGTACGGCCGCATCCTTTTCCTTACGAATTTCCACTAACCGCATTTCCAATTCTTTTAAGTTCGGAGGTGTGGTGAAACTACGGAGACGAACTTTAGAACCGGCTTCATCAATTAAGTCGATGGCTTTATCCGGGAGGAATCTGTCAGTAATGTAACGATCGGATAATTTTACTGCCGCTTCAATCGCTTCATCAGTAATGGCAACACGATGATGGGCCTCATAGCGATCCCTTAATCCTTTTAATATTTGAATCGATTCTTCCACGGTTGGTTCATCCACCATAATTGGCTGGAATCTCCGCTCTAAGGCCGCATCCTTTTCGATGTATTTTCGATATTCATCTAATGTTGTTGCACCGATACATTGCAATTCCCCCCGAGCTAAAGAAGGTTTTAATATATTGGAAGCATCAATCGCTCCTTCTGCCCCTCCTGCTCCGATAAGGGTATGCAATTCATCTATGAACAAAATGATATTTCCGGCCTGACGGATTTCATCCATAACCTTCTTTAACCTGTCTTCAAATTCGCCGCGATATTTGGTACCTGCTACGACCGTACCCATATCGAGGGTCATTACTCGTTTATTTCGCAAAATCTCAGGAACTTCATTATTGACAATTTGTTGGGCAAGTCCTTCCGCAATTGCCGTCTTTCCTACCCCGGGTTCTCCAATTAATACTGGATTATTTTTTGTTCGTCTGCTTAAAACTTCAATAACCCGCTGAATTTCTTTGCTTCTTCCAATAACCGGGTCCAGACTACCTTCCCGGGCAATTTGGGTAAGGTCTCTAGCTAAACTATCCAGAGTTGGTGTATTCACATTGGAAGTTCCGCTAGATGCATGTCCTCCTGTTTCGTTGCTCCCTAAAAGCTGCAAAACTTGTTGACGAGCTTTATTTAAACTTACCCCTAAATTACTTAGGACCCTGGCAGCAACCCCTTCTCCTTCCCGAATAAGGCCTAGGAGAATATGTTCGGTTCCTACATAGGAATGACCTAACTTTCTTGCTTCATCCATAGATAGTTCAATTACTTTTTTGGCCCTCGGAGTATAGGGAGGAGCCTGAATGTAGTCCTTCCCAATCCCAATTAAGTTTTCTACTTCTTTCTGAACCTTTTCCGGTGTTAGGCCTAAGGCTAATAAAGCTTTTGCAGCAATACCTTCGCCCTCCCGAACCAAACCAAGCAATATATGTTCTGTCCCAACATTAGGATGATTAAGTCTCATAGCTTCTTCTTGCGATAATGCGAGCACTTTCTGGGCTCTTTCCGTAAACCTGCCAAACAGCATGATTTTACCCCCTTTTAGTTGTGTTGATCCAACATGAGCCGCTCTCTAATTAATGCGGCACGGCGTACGTCCCGTTCAAAAGGTCGTAATGGTCCGCCGGCATATACTTGCAAAAATCCCGGCTGAGTAAGTATCATTAATTCATTTAATATCGTTTTTGAAACATTATTAATATAGCCCAAGTCAATACCTAATCTTACATCTGATAAACACTGGGCAGCTTCCTTACTTTCGATGATACGACTATTCATAAGTACACCAAGAGAACGGTATACCCGATCTTCCAATTGGATACCATTCGTTTTCATCAAAGCTTCTCTTGCCGCATTTTCCTGACTGATAATCTGATCGACAACTCCGATTAAATCTAAAATAATATCCTCTTCGCTTTTGCCTAGGGTGATTTGATTTGAAATTTGGAATATATTCCCTAGCGCTTCAGTCCCTTCACCATATATTCCGCGTACAACGAGCCCCAATTGGCTAATGGAATGCACAAGCTGATTCATCTGTCTCGTCATGACTAAACCTGGAAGATGCATCATAACCGATGCCCTTAATCCTGTTCCAACATTTGTGGGACAACTTGTTAGAAAACCGTAGACATCATTGTAAGCATAGTCCAAATGCTGTTCTAATTGATCATCTACCGCATTAGCCAATTCCAAAGCTTCTTTTAACTGAAGACCAGAAAAAATGCATTGGATCCGAATATGATCTTCCTCGTTTATCATAATGCTAATATCTTCATTCGGTGTTAATAAACAGGCTCCATGGGTGGAATCTTCAGCTAAGCTTGGACTAATTAAATGTTTTTCAACTAAAACCCGCTTCTGTAAAGGCTGTAAGTTATCCATTCTTAATATTTCTATATCTTTTAAAGGATGCAGTGTTAATAGCGGTATTACCCTTTCGACCTCATCTAATACATGTTTTGCATCTTCTCGGGAAAAGATGGTTGGGAAAGGTGTATCCTTTAGATTTCTGGCCATTCGAATTCTAGAAGATAAAACAATGTCTGACTTTGGTCCATTTCCCCTCATCCAAGAGCTCAATGAATTATTTAAAAACCGTTCCAGCGACATTATCTCAGCCCTCCTTCTTGCAGCATTTTCTCATACATCTTAATCTCATCACGGATTTCTGCTGCCTTTTCAAACTCTTCTCGAGCGACTAAATCTTGGAGGGTTTCCTTTAATATGCTAATTTTTTTGCGAAGATGGGAAACGCCACCGGTCCGGTGAGGGATTTTACCGTTATGTTTCCAATTTCCTCCTTGCACTCTACGAAGAATCGGGTTTAGCTGGCTCTCAAAGGCTTGATAGCAGGAGGAACAGCCAAATTTTCCCACTTGCAAAAATTGCGAAAAAGTCATGCCACAATTCGAACATTGTAGCATTTCTAAGGGTTGGAAACCAGGAGCTTGCTCTTCTTGATGAAGGTCTGTTTTAAAATTAAATAAACCTGCTAATAGATTATTTATAGATAAACCTGATGTGTTATGAAACATCAGAAAACCGCCTTTTTCTTGAGCACATTGTTCACAGAGATGTATTTCCGTCTTCTCACCATTTATGATTTTCGTAAAATGTAATGATGCCGGTCGGAGTTGACATTCTTGACAAATCATTTTTTCACCCCTTTTCAAGATTATTCATATTTTAGTGCGATCAACATAGCCTTTAAAAGTTTTGCCCTTAAAACATCCCGTTCAGGTAAATCAAAATCAATGATATTTCGATCGACAACACTATACATAATCCTTGCTTCCCGTTCACTGATGATTTCTTCTTGAATCAATCTTTCTATGATATCCGAAGCCGATGATTGGGAAATATTCGTTCCGATTAAAGACAATATATGATCAATTATATGCATATCTTGATGCGGACGAACTTTGATAATCCGTATATATCCACCGCCACCTCTTTTACTTTCAACCAAGTATCCCCGTTCAATGGTAAATCTTGTGTTAATGACATAGTTTATTTGAGATGGCACACATTGAAATTTATTGGCAATTTCACTTCTTTTTATTTCAACAATCTCTTCTCCACTTTTTTCTAACACATGTTTTAAATACTCTTCTATGATGTCAGAGATATTTTTCAATAGATCCTCCCTCCTGATTACTAATATATTTTATGTGGATTTATTTGACTTTGACTATCTTTGACTTTAGTTTATTATATATTTTTTTTTCAGTATTGACAATATGAGTTGCCAACTTTTCATAATTTTTAAGATTTATGATTTATCCCAAAACCTCTCCACACTATTATGATCATTTTTCATCGTTCAATAGCAAAAAAAGCTGTCCAAAAAGCCATAAATTGACCTTTTGGACAGCTTGTTGTTTGCCTGGCGACGACCTACTCTCACAGGGGGAAGCCCCCTACTACCATCGGCGCTGAGAAGCTTAACTTCCGTGTTCGGGATGGGAACGGGTGTGACCTTC
>NICF_comb_assmDRAFT_10000602_pt1 | contig 30218 bp, 45 predicted proteins | sample NewIslPassag4_SG_FD_11279 | JGI IMG/M metagenome (IMG submission 11279)
ATGAGGTTCCGTGCATCGCCACGCGCGTCAGCGGCGCCGAAGATGCTATCGAGCACGGACGAACCGGCTTCGTCCATGACATCGGAGACATCCGTGGCATGGCCGAAAGCGTCGCCCGGTTGCTCGACGACCGCGACACCAACATGCGCATGGGTCGCGAAGGGGCCGCGCTGATGCGCGAGCGATTCGAACCAAACGCGCTCGCTCGGCAATGGATGATGCTCCTGCTGTCGGCTGCGGAGCGCGGATCAGAGACCTAGTATCTCGTCGCGACGCTCAGGCGTGATCAGCCCCTTCGACACAAGGGCGGCCAGGCCATCCACCGTCCGCGGATCATCGAGATCGACTTCCTGGGCGCCGGTGGCTTTGACCAGCCACAAGTTCACCGATGCGTCGCTCTGCGCCGCTGTGGCGATTGCGAGCTGTTCATCGGCCGTGAAGCGCTCGATGAAGGCGAGCGCGGTCATGACGCGCGGTGGTAGTGGAGGCGCCTCTGGATCATGCGCCGCCAGAACGGCCATCACCTTGTCGCGCTCCTGCTGTGAGACTTCGGGGTGAAACTCGATGACGCCTGTCTCACAGTTCCACGTGAACCGGCGGTCGACGACGCCAGCCGCGTCTAGCTCCTTAGAAAACGTGTCGCCGTTGATGCGCGTCATGATCTCACCCCTGGATTGTCCCATGCACTTGCACGTGGAACGTGCCGGTATTGCCGCTCACCCAACCCAGCGGCGTGATGTAGTGATAGCCCTCGGCCAGAAGGACGGCATACCCTGCACTCTGTGGCTCGGGACCGTTGGGGTTCGGCGACTGCGCCTGCGTGGAAACACCGACGCCGGCGCCATCCACCCCAACTTGAACCATCGAGGAGAACCCGGCGGCACTGTTCTGGGAGCGGCCCGAAAGATGGATTGATACGGCCTCGTCGCCCCAAGTCAGGAACTCGGCGCGTGCCGCGGTCGTCAGCTCGACCGGGCTGGTCGATGTCGTCGTCTGCCCGTTCGTGCTCGCACCGACAATCGGCTTGGCGCGCCGGTTGAAGTAGCTCAACACGAACCGCTGCGAGTCGGTGTCGACCCACGCCGGACCGGCAATAACGCGCCCTTTGCCGACAAGCGTACGCCTCGGATCACCAGCCTTGGTCTTGTGTCCATACGTGCTGTCGTCGACCGCCGCTATAGGCGCAGCCTCCAGCTTCATCACGCCGGAGTCCATGTAGGCGTAGATGTTGTAAGTCGTGTCTGGGGTCAGACCGGTCGGCGGCAACGTGACGCCTTCCTCCGGAATCACGTACACCGCGCCGTCGATGAAGAGCGTGTTGCCGTTGCACCGCTTCAGAACGAGATTTGCCCCCGACTTTTCAAGGCGGCATTGTCCCTGTACGGCGAGATGATTGACCAATGCCTCGTCGATCAACTTCGCAATCGCCGCCGCGAGCTGCGTCAGGTCGTTGCCATCCGGATCGAGGCCCGCCTCCTGGATCACATTCATGATCTCGCGTTGCGGATGCTCGATCGCAGCGGCCGGCACGAGCGACCCTTCGATGCCCGCCGCCGGGTTGGCGTCGACGTATGGGGCGCCGTCCGCAGCGCCGATCGGTGGTACGTATTTCATGAATTAAGCCCCCTCGTAGGCGAAGATCACTTCGGTGTGGCGTGTATCGAGGCGCCGGAAGATGCACTCGAGATCCTCGGCGCGCCGGATGGCGCCGAGGCGATCGCCGCAGCGCGCGGTGCCCGCGCGAAACCAGGCGACGCGAGGTTCGGGCACGTGGACGCGCCAATAGAATCGCACCGTTGCGGGACCGTTCAGCGCGTCGCCGCAGCGGCTTCGACCGGACATGAACGGGCGGAACTCTTCGATCGTCACGCCCTGGTAGCCGATCCGTTCGGCGACGCTGAGATAGAACGCGCGCGACTGGTCACCGATCGTCGTGAGATGCTGCACGAGCCGGTTTCGACGCTCCTCAAGCGTGCTCGCGGCCGGCATGCAGGGATCAGGCAAACCAGCGACGCGCTCCCAATCGGGCAGCAACTCCCGCGCCGTTCGCGGATCCGCCTCGTTCAGCAGATCATCCGCGCGCGCATCGATGCGTGCGAGCTCCGCCGCCCAGGCCGACAGGATCCGCGTGAGGTTGGCATCGGGCTCGCGCGTCCAGGCCGGCCCAGGCGGCAACAACGCCTGGAGCTGTGCCAGATATGCCTGTTCGTTCATTGCCATGTGATGGCTCCGAGGACGGCGATCTCGCCGATCCCGCACACGAAGTCGTCCGCCGGGCTCAGCACGCTGTTGTCGCTCTCGCCGGCGGCGATCGAGACGGCTTCGCGGATCCGGCTCAGCAGAATCTTCCCGGCCGGCTTGCTGTCCCGGCGCAACAGATCCTTGAGCTCCGCCGTGACGGCGTCGCGGACGGCCTGCGTGTTCGGTTCGAGCCGAATGGTGAGGTCGAGCGGCTTCGGGATCGGCGCCACGACGAAGACGTCGGCCGTGTGCGGCCGCACGCCCGGCTCATCGATGTGCGCCTGCACCGCGGCGACTTCCGCGGGCGACGGGATGATGGTGTCGGGCTTGTCGTCCATGACGAACCGCACCGTCACCGTGCCGACGCCCATCTCGCGGGTAACCCAGACGCGCGTGACGCCGGGGACCTCTTTGGCCCATCGAACATAGTCGTCTTCGTTGCCGCCCTGCGGTGGCTTGCGAATGCGCTCGACCAGGCGCGCGCGCAGGCTCTCGTCGTCTTCGTCGTCGAAGCCGCCCGTCAGCCCGCCGGCCGCAACGGCTGCCTGGCTATTTACGCCGGCGACCGGCGACAGGAAGTTGAGCTTGACGCCCTCCGCCGCGTTCCCGGCGGCCCCAGCGGCCGTTGCAGTGACCATTGCCTGCACGGCGCCGCCGGCAATGATCACCTCGGCGTCAGTTGCGTACTCGACGCCGTCCGCGCGTCGCAGGAGCGTGCCGGCCGGTATGATGGCGCCGTTAGAGCCCGTGATCGTCACCTGGCCCTTGGCAAAGCTCGCCGGGCGGCGCACGACGTTCCACCACGCGGCGTGCCGCGCGAGGATCTCGGCGTCGGCCGTGTCGGGCAGGATCTGCCGGGAGAGCCACTCGAGGAAGCCATAGAGGCCATGCGCGCTGCCCGCGTTGACGCGGGCCAGCACGTTGAGGGCCGAGTTGCGGAGCCGCGCATCGCCGCCCGGAAAGCGGGTATCGACATCCGCTTCGTTGCGCGCGATCAGTTCCTGGAGGCTGGGTCGATTAAACGGCATGGGTTGCCCACACGTACTCGAACTGCTCGTGGTTGCGCGGCCGGTCGATCATGATTCGCAGGCCGAGCCAGCCCGCGCGGGGAATGAAGGCTTCGACCTGAACGGCGCGCGCGACGCCGTCGGCGATGAGCCACTGCAGCGCCTCGCGTGCGTACTCCTCGGCGCGGTGCAGCGTCTCCGCCGTCTGCTTCTCGCGCGACAGCAACCAAAGGCGCGAGCCGGTTCGGTGACCCGTCGCATCGGCCGCCTGCGGCGGCGGCACGAGATCGCCCCACCAGCCGCGACGATAGCGAGTGAGATTGCCCCCAGCGCTGCCGAACACGATCGTCTCGCCGGGCGCGCGCGTGTCGTCGGGCAGGAGGTCTTCGGGGCGCGCCCGCGCGTCGGTGAAAAGGCTGATGATGACGGCGGTGGCGAGGCCGTCATCGGTCGCGAGATCCGACGCGCCGAACGCGATATCCGACGTCAAGGTTTCGCCATCGAATGACAGCGCCAGATCGCTCATGCTCCACCTGTCGACTGGTTCGGGGTGCCGGTATTGCCGCCCTGCGCATCGGGATGCGTGTGCGAGTCGTAGACCTGGCGCATGTGGCTCATCGATCGGCCGCTGGAGTCGACGCGATCAATGATCTCGCCGGTGACTTCGAGCTGCGGCGCCTCGACGCGCATCTTGCCCGACGCCTTCACGACGAGCGTCGCGGTCTCGATCTCGATGGTTCGGCCGCGCTTGAGAACGATTTTGTCGCCCTCGTCGGTGTAGAGGGCGACCTCGCCCGGCTCCAGACCGCGCAGCCGATGGCGCGGATCGGCAACGACCAGCGCGACCGGATGATTGCCGCAGCCGCCGAGATACGCGACGACGGCTTGCGCGCCTTCGAGCGGGCGGAAGGTCAGGCCATAGGGCTGAAAATGCTCGACGTCATCGCGCAGCTCGCCCTGGCGCATGCCGACCTGGACGAGTTGAAAACCGCCCGCGTCGTTGATGGCGCGCAGAACCGCGCGACTCAGCATGGTCGCGACGCGCGCGCTGAGCGGCGCGATCAGCCGGCGGAGCTGCGTCATAGCGTCCATGACACCGTCTCCTCCGGCAGCGGGATCAGATCGAACGCTTCGCGCCGCGTCACGGCGATGCGCGCCTCGGTGCCCCGGCTGTCGAGCGTGAACTCGACTTCGGCAATCAGCATCTCATCGTCGATGGCGAGATAGGCGTCGCGGACATGGACGAGCGCGTTCGGCTGCCACAGCCGACCCGCGGCGCGCCAACCCTGAACCGTGTACGTTGCGCGCCGCGAGCGCCCGAAGCGGAGGTTCGCCTCCCAGCGCGCGCGCGTCGCGAAGCTCGCCTCGTCGCCGGCATCCTCGGCCAGAACGATGAGCGGCCGATACCGACCCACCTTCGTATCCTTGGCGCGCCCGGACGGCGCGACGACCGCATCGGCACTCACAAGATCAACGCCAGGGCGCTGACCCTTGACGATGTAATCGGAGAACCGCTCCGTGTCGTCGAACGCGCCCTCGGCCGACTTGACATTCTTGCCCAAAACGAGCGCCGCCGGCGCCCGCGTCGCGCCGGCGCGCACGATCTTGATCCCGCCCAGGCCGTCGCTCATGCGCAGCACGCCGCGGTGCCGGCACATGCGCTCGATCGCGGCACCGACCGTCTCGCCGTCGTTGAGGCGGAAATACGCAAAGGGCTTGCCCGTATCCGTCTCGGCGCGAACGGGCACTTTGAAGGGCGTGCAAAGATCGTTCGCGATCTCTTCGAGGCGGCGACCGCGCCACTCGCCCGGCTCATGCACGGCGGAGCAATCGACGATGTCGCCGGCGGCATCGCGGCCCGCGATGTAGATCCGGTGACTCTGATCCGTATAGCTCGACCTCACGGCGTCGACGTAGCCGGTGATGACCGTGTCCTGGCCGATGCGCACACGGCACGCCGCGCCCGTGCGCACGAGCTGGCGATCGGGCTGGCCGGGCCATCGCTCCGAGACCTCAAGCTCGAAGCCGCCGGCAAAATTCTCGATGGAGCGGCGGATAACGACGCGGGTCCAGCCGCCGAAGGCGCGGCCAGCGATCTCCAGCGATACCAGGTCGGCCGTCTCAGGCATCGGCGATGACCTCGATCTCGCGGCCGCCCGGCACGAAGCCGGGATGCGCGATCCGGTTGCGCCGCGTGATGTCGTCGGCGCGCGCGGCGACGATGGCGGGATCGTCGCCATAGATCTGCCACGCCATGGTGAGCGCGGGCCGGGTCGCCGGTGACGCGATGCGGGCAAGGCGCGACAGATCCGCGCCCCGCGTCGTGATGTCGCGAATGCTGGCCGCGCGCAGGGACTCGAGCGCGCGATAGCTGTCGTCCTCGCCGGCGTCGCCGGCACGGATCATTTCATCGTCGAGACGCTGGGCGAGGTCGCGCCGATAGGCGATCGCTTCGTCGCGGTGCTCGAACTCGATGTCGGCCGTCTGGCGCGCTTCCTCGATCAGCGCACCGCGGCGAACGAGGTCGGCGATCGCCGCCTGGTTCTCGGCTTGTCGTTGCCGGTTCGCCGTCGTGAGCGGAACGGCCGGGAGCGTCGATCCCCAGCTCCCGATGGAGCGATAGGCGCGCACGCCGTCGCGCGGCGACGCGAACAACGGGCCCAGGCCGCCAAGAAGGCCCATGACGCGCCTGCCCAACGTCTCCGGTGCGCCCACCAGCGTCGTCAGGTCGTTACGAAACGACGCCAGCTCACGGTCGAAGCCGGGCACGGCCGGCCCGCCGAGTGCCAGATGCGGCGCGCCGCCGCGCACCCAGTCCGCAACCTGGCCCAGCAGGTCGATCGCCGCCTCGCCGACGAAAGAGGGTTGCTTGTCGGTCGAGAATCGCCGCGCGAAGTCGTCGACGACGGCGTCGCCCGCGTTCGTCGCCGCGTCGCGCACCGGAACGCGCGTGTCCAGGACGCCGGCCGGATAGCGGTTTTCGCCGGCGAGGATGAAGGTGAGCGTGAAGCGGGCGGATCCGCCTTCCTTCGTCGAGAAGCGGCGCTTGCAGCCGAGGCAGAACACCTGCATCGCGCCGAGCCAGGGATGAATGAGCTCGGCCGGTCCCGGTTCGCCGCAGGCGCGGTAGAGCTGGTCGGCGCGTGCGAGATAGTCGGCGCCGATGACCATCGCCTCGATCGTGAAGGGTTCGGACTTGCGCCCGAGATCCTCGACGTAAGCGTCGTCGCGCTGCGGATAGCGGTGGATCTCGGCGCGCCGGCCCGTCTCGTCTTCGGCTTCGAGCGCAACAAGGAACGGAACGCCGCGGTAGCTGCCGGGCCGCATCTCGCTGAGCGCGCTCATGGCATCACCATGGTCGGCCCAAGGTCGACGCCGATATCAGGTCCGGCGCCGTTGCTCGACAGGCGCTCGACACGGGTGCCCGGCGGCGCGTCGACGAACCGCACGACGAGTTCGCCTTCGAATGGCTGCGCACCTGGTCCCAGGGCCGGCGCAACGCCAGGTGCACTGGCCGGCGGTGTGGCAAGCGCCGGCACCGACGCCGCGACTGGTGGCGCCGCGCCCGCGACGGCCGCGTCGAAGCCCAGACGCCGCCGCACGAAATCAGGCAGGACGCCGGCGATCGCCTGAACCTGCTCTCCGATCCATTGCGCGATGCCGCCCCAGACCCGCCGGATCGACTCGACGGCGCCGGTGACGACGCCGACGATCCCGTCGAACAGACCGGTGAAGAAGCCGCTGATCGGCTCCCAATTGCGGTAGATGAGATACGCGGCGCCGGCGAGCGCGGTCACGGCGGCAATCGTTGCGCCGATGGGATTCGCAGCGAGGACCAGGTTGAACGCGGCCATCGCGCCTTGGCCCGCGCGAAGGGCCGTGACGAAGTTGCCGATCGCGGCGACGACCGGGGCGAAGGCGAGCGCGCCGAGCCTGAGCGCCACGCCGCCAAGACTCGTGCCGAACAACGCTGCGGCAAGGGTGACGTTCGCGAGCGCGCCGATCAGCGGACCGCCGAGATAGAGACCGACGGCGACGGCCGCCGTCTCCGCGTAGCCGAAGGTTTCACCGGCCCAGCGCAGCGCTTCGACGACGCCCTGAAATCCGGTGGCGACGTTGCGCGCGCCTTCGACCAGATCCGGCAGGGCGTCGACGACGCGTTCCACGAACTCGCCGACCTTGACGGCGATGAGCTCGCGGTTGGCGGCGACCCATTCGGTCAGGCGCACCACCAGCGGCTGTATGACGGGTATGAGAACGGAGCCGATGGAGAGGCCGACCGTGCGCACGACCTGCCCCAGGACATCGAGGTGATCGCCGAACTCCTCCGCCTGCTCGATCTTATCCTGCGACATGACGAGCCCGAGCCGCTCCGCCTCGTCGCCCATGCGCCGAATCGCGGCCGCACCCTGGTTCAGAAGCGGGATCATCCTGGCCCCGCTTTGCCCCAGCAGCGTCTGCGCGACCTTGACCTTCTCCTCCTCCTTGCTCGATCGGGCGAAGGCATCGGCGAGCTCGAGGAAGAGCTCGTCCGTGCCCTTGATCTGGCCGCGTGCATCGCGCACGGAGACGCCGGCCGCGCGGAACCACGTCGCCATCTCTTCCGAGCCGTTCGCGGCCGCCACTGCATTTGCGGCGAGGAACCGCATCGCGTCAGCGAACTGTTCGACCTGAACGGCATTTTGGGACGCAGCGAATGCGTGGCGCTGGAACGCCGCGGTCGACATGCCGAGTCGCTGCGAGGCCATGAGGACTTGCTCGCCATACTCGGCCGTCATCTTCGTGAGGCCCAGGAGGCCGCCACCGCCGAGGCCCGCGATCGTCCCGAGACGGAGCGCGAGATTGCCGGCCTCCTGCCACGCGTTGCGCAGCGCGCCGCCCAGCGCATTGGCGCGCGTGGCGACGGTGTTGAGCCCGACCTCGGCCGCGAGCCGGCCCAGCGCGGCGCCCACGGCGCGCGGGCCGGCGGTGAGGCCGTTGATCGCCTGGTTGATCCGGCGGATCGGCGCCGTCGCCTCGTCGACAGCGGAGACGATCAGAGAGAGCTTGAGCGTGGACGCCATGGACCCCTATGCGCGCCGCAGGAAGCGTTGCGCCTGCCGGTGCAGGAAGAGCAGGCGCCCGCGCGTCAACCGGCCGATGTCGTCGGGCCCGAACCGGAAGACGGCGGCGATTTCGCCGCAGAAGTCCCTCCATTGTTCGGGCCACCCGATAAAAAAGGCTCGATCAGCTTGTTGAGCCGCGCAAAGTCGCCGGCGCTCATCGCCTTGATCGACGATGGAGGCACGTTGGCGAGCGCGGCGATGATATGGATGCTCTTGCCGACCTCGCCCTTGGCTTCGTCGGCCGCCATCAGATCGCCGGCGGTGACTTCCTCGCGGATCTCCAGCTCGTGTACGACGGCGCCTTCCACGCCGATCGGCTTCGTCAGTCGGAACTTCACGACAAGGCACTCCTCTGCTCCGTGCACTGCCGCGCGTGGATCAGCAGCTTGAACTGCCCTTGCTGACCCTGCAGGTCGGTGACCTGAGCGACCCAGGCGTTCGACAAGATGAACACCGGGCCGCTGTCGCATTCGAAGGTGCACGTGGTGTCGACGATGTCGTAGAGCTCCTTGAGGCTGACGTCGGCGCCGTGCGACACCTGGCACTCGACTTCGGGCACAAGCGCCTCCTCGGTGAAGCCGTACGGCTGATTGCCGACGACGGGATTGCGCTGATTCCCCATCGCGTTTCGGAGTGTCGCGCCCGGCATGCTCTGGATGAGCTTGCCGCCGAGGCGGATATAGACTTTCCCGGTGCGCTGATTGGACATTGGTCCTCCTTACAGCCGGAACTGGAGCAGGCCCGCGAACACGCGGAACTGGTTGACGATGTCGGGCGGGATCACGGCGTTGACCCGGTTCGGATCGTTCGGATCGCGCTCGACGCGCAGATCCTGCATGAACTGCTCGATGTTCTCCGCAAGGCCCGCGGCCTCCCATTCGCGGAACAGCGCGATCAGCTCGTGCCGCAGATCCTTCGGGCGCGCGACGGTGAGGCCGCCCGGATGGTCGTCGCCGGCGAGCTTCATCCGCGGGAAGCGCAGCGCGATTCGCGTGCGTACGGAAAAGCGCAGATACGCGACCGTGCGCAGCGTCTCGACGTCGAGATAGGACGGGTCCGGCGCGCCGAAGGCATTCGTCTTGTAGGTCGTGATCAGGCGCTCGATGCGGACGATTCCGCCTTCGTCGACCGTGCAGGTCGAAATGCCATGATGCAGGAGCGTGTCGCGCTCCTCGCGCGTGCGACGCTTCTCGTGCGCCGGCGGCAGGACGCCAGGCAGCGCGAGCGTCTGTCGCGGCCGGGCGGGGTCAGGCTCGAACGCATCGACCGCGCCGACCACCGCCGCCTTGATCCAGGGCGGCGTCGGTTCATTGCCGGCGTCAACGATCGTGACGTGCGGGCTGTTGCGGCTGTCGCCGAGCGTCTGCAGCGTCGCCACGGAACCGCGCGCCGCCGCGAAGGCATGGCCTTCCTTTGCCACCATCGCGCTGAAGCGGCGGGCAAGCTCATCTTCGATCGACGCCAGCGTTGCCGCAGACGTCCAGGGAAAGATGATCGTGTGGTACTGCTCGTCGCCCATCGCAGCGATCGTCGCCGCCAGGGAAGGATCGCCGGCGCCGTTCGCCATCGGCGTTATCGTCAGCGTCACGCCCGCCGGCGTGCGGTCGCCGGGGTAATAGTTGACCCGAACGTCGATCGCGTTTCCGAGCTCGCCCTTGTGACGCGCCGTGAGGACGATCTTGGTCGCGTCGACGCCATCGACGGCCGCCGTCACCGGAAGATCGCCGTTGGCGTTGATCGCGCTCGCCAGGGCAGCCGCGATCACGTCGCCCGCCTGTCCGGCAGTGACCCCGACCTGGACGAGAACGCCGGCGATGTACACGTTGAGCGTGCCCGCGGCCGTGGCCGGCCCGCCGATCTGGATCGAGCCGGTCGCCGCGACGCCGGCGTCATTGTCATCGACGCCGATCGCGTAGGTCTCGGTGAAGCTGTTGGCCTTGCGCAGCGCCTTCAGCATTTCGGCCAACATCGAGCCTTTGCCGAAGAACTGGATCGCCTCGTCGATCGAGATGATCGGCGTGACGACGTTCTGGGCGACGGTGCCCGTGCTGAGCCGCTGACCGAGCACCAGGATCTTATGCCGCTGCAGCGGCAGGCCGCGGAGCGCCCGGCTGTTGTCGATCTCGACATACTGTCCGGGCGTGCGGATATCGATGGGGATCTGCGAAAAGATGAAGCCGTCGAGCGGCATGGTCTAGCTCCTCAGTTGCCCTTGGCCTTCGTCTTCGGTGCTTCGGCGGAGATCGCGACGTCGCCGTCGGCGAACCGCCGGTACCAGTACGGGTGCTCGTCGACGAGCTCACCTTCGCGCTTGAGCTCGGTCTTGCCGTCTGGATGGCGGACGGGCGCGGCCGTCGTCGGCTTCACGAAGATCTTGCTCAACTCGTGCCTCCTCAGCTCTGCGGCAGTGACACGCTGTCTTCGGCATCGCGCCTGTCGGCGGCGAGCGGCAGCGGATCGTTGGGTTGCGTGGTGAAAACCGGGATGTCCCAATCGGCATGAAAGGTGACGAAATTGCCGATCGGCTGCGTCGCGTCCGGCGGCGCAATTTCTTCGACGAAGCGGCAGGTGAACTCCTGCGACATGATCGAAAGACGCTGGTTCTGGAACCTGCCGTTGAAAAGCTGGCGGCACGCGCCCGGATAAAGGGGGCGCGACAGATCAAGGTCGAGCTTCTGTCCGGCGAGCAGCTCGCGCGCGTCGCGGACCATCTGGTAGGTGCCGATCTCGGTGCCGGCGCCTTGACGCTGCGCCGCTTCGTTGCGGTAATTCTTTGCGATCGCCATGACGGCGAAGATGGGCTCATACTCCCACCTGTTCGCGCCGGCGTCGGTCGGCGCCGGGCAGCCGACAAATGCGACCACGAAGCACGGGAATTGCTTGACGATCTCGGCAAGCGACGCCGGATTGTCGAACTCGCCGCCATAGCTTGCGACGGCGCGCACGTATCCGCCGAGCGCTGCGCGGTTGTCCCAGATCCGCTTGAGGATCGCGTTTTCGATCGCGCCGATCATCGCAGCGCTCCCGTCAGGTAGTCGCCGAGGATGGCGTCGATCTCTTTCTCGTCATCGCTCGACAGCCCGAGATACGGGCGCGCCGGAAGCCTGGTCTTGCGGCCCCGGCCGGCGTTGCCGCCGAGCTGATGAATGGCGGCATAGATCACGTTCGTGCCGACCTCGACCTCGCGCCGGCCCGCCTTCGAGGTGATGCTTGCGCGCAGGCGGCCGCTGTCGATGAGCGTCTGCCCATCCTCCTCGATCGCGCGGCGCGACGGCTCCCACGCCGTGCCGTCCGGCGCGCGGCCTTTCTCGAAGCGGTCGAGCGTTGACGTGATCAGCATGGAGCCGATCTCGTCCATCGCCGGCGTGAGGTCGCCGAGACGCAGGATGAGCGAGTTGAAGCGATCCTTGATCGCTTCGGCACCCCGCAGATCGACATGGAGCGCAACGCCGGACATCAGAAGCCCGACAGCCTGCCGCGGGAGAACATGGGATCCGGGCCCGAAAACTCGACGCCAGCGCCGGGCGGCCGCGTTTCCGCGACCTCCGCGCCGGCCACCTGGAGAACGAGCGTGCCGTCTGCAATGTCCTTGAGCCGGCGCAGCGCATCCTCGTAGTTCTTGCGGACGAGCTCGGGCGGCTCGTGCACATGGAGCCGATATCGCGCGATGTCGCTCGCGATCGCGATCAGGATTGCCGGGACCGGCGCCGCGACGGGCACGGCGTAGCGCCCGGCAAGATAGCCGTCGATCAGCTCGTCGGCATCGGCCAGCGCCTTCGCCACGATCGCAGCATCGATCGCGCCCGCGGGCTGATCGGCACGATCGGAGAGCTGGACGATCTCCGTCTCGCCGAAGCGATCAATCAGGTCTTGCTGCGTCGCGTAGGACATCGAGGCGGGTCACCTTGCGGGTGCGGCGCGGCCCGTGAGCCGCGCCGACCGTTGCGTCCAGGCGGGACTACTTGCCCTTGCCCTCGTCGGACTTGCTCTTGCCTTCGTCGGACTTGCCCTTGCCTCCGTCGGGCACGTCGATCTCGTCGACGATCAGCATCGGCTCGCGCTTGAGCAGTTCGAGCTGCTGCTTCGTGAAGGCATCCGCATCGTAGAGCTTCGGAGTCTCGGAGTGGGCAATGCCGCAGCGGCGGAAGCCCTCTTTCTTCGAGACGATTCGGATCTTCTTCGCCATGCGTCAGGTACTCCTTACGCGAGCCACGGGCAGACCATGAGCTTCGCCGTGCCCTTGTAGACGTTGGTTGCGCCCGCCGCGCTGCGCTCCGCGTTGAGGATCTCCAACCCCTTCGCCTCAAGCGACGGCGGCACGACGAGCAGGTTCGGGATGATGCCGAGCGGGCGGCCATGGTCGCCCTTCATCCCCTGAAGCGCCGCGCGCGCGGCCCCGTAGTTCTCCGGGGTGAGGTCCTGCTTGGAGCCCCAGGCGAGCTGCCACAGGCCGAAGCCCGCGTTGACGCGCGCGTCGACCCCGTATTGAAACTCGCGCTTCTTGAAGACCTCCGGATCCGTCGGCCGATCGAGCGCGACGAAGTCATAATCGCGACGCTTCTGCCAGATGATCGGCTTGATCGCGCGGTTCGTGGCCAGAAGGAACCACGGCGTGCCATTGCCGCCGTCGGTGTTCGCGACGGATACGGTGTTGCCGTTCTCATCGATCACCGGGTGGTCGGTGTCGAAGAAGTACTGCCCGTCATAGCAGGGCGTGCTGAAGCCGGCCTTGAGCAGGCCAAAGACGACCTCGTTCGGATGCGCGGTCGTCGACTGGCCGAGCTCCTGGAACAGCGGCTTGTAGACGCCATACTGGTCGTCTTCGACGTCGTTCCGATCGACGCCGATCGTGACTTCGAAGTTCTTGTTCTTGATCGTGTAGTCGTGCAGCGCCAGGCTGTGCACGATGCGATCGCCGAGCCATTCGCGGAAGCGCGGCACCTTGCCGAGCCAGCCGTACTTTTCCTCGCGCGCCGTCGACGGCACCGTCGTGGCGATCTCCTCGTACTGAGACGGCGCCATCGTCCGGCCTTCGTTGAAGGCGGTCTTAAAGGCCGTGTACAGGATCGCCAGGTTGGCAGAGTTCACAATCATGGGGGATGTGCTCCGTTACTTGATCTCGACCCAGACGCCCTGCGCGTCGACGTCCACGACGCGGCCCGCCTTGCTGCGGGTCGTGCCGCCGTCGGTCTTGGCGACCGTGTTGTCGTCGACGATGTAGCAGTCGGTGCCGATTTCGGCGGCCGTGATGGCGTCGGCGGCGGCCGAGTTGTTGAAGCGGAAGACGCCCTTCCGAACCGGCACGGTTTTGGCGCCGGCCGCACCGCCGGTGTTGTCGACCTGCGCTTCGGCACGACCGTCGGCGACCAGGCCGGTCGCGGTCGTGCCGGGCTCGGCATAGCCGCCGTTCAGGACGACGAGGGCGCCGGCGTAGATCTTCTTGTTGGCGCCGACAGGACGCTCGAACAGCACCCCATCCTTGCGCGGCGTATTGCGGTCTGCGGTAAGTGCAGCCATGGCTGGTTATCGCGCCTCCTGCGCTTTGGTCTTCTTGAAGTCCTCGGGATTGATGCCGAGCGCGCTGCAGACGGCGAGCTCGTTGGCATCGAGACCCTCCGCGCCGGCGGGCGGGGTTCCGCCCAGGTTGTCTGCGCCGGGCTTCAAGACCGGCGTCACCTTCGCGACGTAGTCTTCGAACGCCTTCATGTCGCTCTGCGCGAGGGCCAATCCCCAGTCGCGGAGCGAAGGCTGCAGCTTGCCGTCCTTGATGGCCTGGTCGACGGCAGCCGTCGCCTTCTCCTTCTGCTGCGCCGATTCCAGCTCATTGATGCGGGCATTGAGCGACGCGATCGTCTGATTGAGTTGCGCCACTTGTGCGGCGCCGTTGCCAGCCGCGGCAGCCGTCGCGGCGGCAGTGGCAAGAGCTTTGTCGATGTCGGCGGTGCTCGCCGTCTCGGGCAGTCCCACGCTCTTCGCGAGCGCGGCGTTGCGGGCGACGATCGCGTTCTTGATCTCTGCGAGCGTTGCCGTCTCGGGAAGACCCATCACGGCCGCGACGCCCTTGACGCTCGCGGCCGTCGTGGCGCGCTCGCCGATCATCTGCTCGGCGGCCGCCAGTACCATCGTCTGATCCGCGTTTGCGGGCAGACCGAAAAGCTGTACGAGCTTTTCGAGAAGTTCCTTCATTTCGTGATGCTCCTGGAATGCGCCGGCGAGCGCCGGCAGTTGCTGAAAGTTCGGGTTGTTGGTGAGTGCGGCGCGCAGGATCTGCTTCACCTGGCCGGCCGCGTCGTGAAAGAAGGTCGGGCTGATGTACCGGTATTCGAGGCTCCTGATCGAAGCGCTGGCCCGCTCGGTCCATTTGACGCGCGCCCAGATCCCGTCGGCGCGCGCCTGCAGCTCCTCGATCCAGCCGGCCGCCGGCGCCGGGCCGCCTTTCGGGGCGGCCAGGTCGATCGCGTGGTCATAGTCGATCGGCAGCGGGCGGTTGTTTGCCATCGAGACCGAGACGATCGCCTGCGCTGCCGCCTGGTCCGGGACCTTGTAGGGCCCGCGGCCATCGACCGTCGGGATGGTTCCGATCGGCACGAGCTTGATCCACTCGGGCGGTTCGCCCGAGGGCAGCACCGATGCCAGGGTTGCGAGCAGCCGATCCACGCCTTGAGAGCCTCGATATGCGGGCGGCCCCTTGCCGCCGGACGCGAATGGTGCGACCGTAGAGACCCCAGCGCGCGGTCATAAGGGCCAACGGTGTGGCCCAACCCCGCCCGATACCCCCCAAATCGAGCCTGACTCCCGCCGGCTACCCACAACCAATGGGGGCGGCCGCCTGGGGTTACCCCGGACGCGGGTTTTAAAGGGGGATTAAAGGGGGCAGGATTCGCCTCAAGCCCTGGGGCGGGGAAGGCTAGGGGCCACGAGTCCTAGCCCTTCTGGACGGCTGAATTTCATGAATCGGTTAACGCCGCCCGAACCGCCCCCCGGATCTGGGGCCGCATGGCCGGCTCCGGGCCCATCCGTTGGGGGGTTGTCGCCGGCAGCCTGACGGCCTACGTTCCAGGTTGCGCGGGTGACACGGTGACATTCTCGCGGCCGTAGCACGGCCGGCCCCCAGGGACGGCTGGAGCGCCATGTGGGGTTCCTCGCGAGGCCCCACCCCGCGCGCCTCAATCCTCCAAATCCAAATCCGCTTCGCGGAGCACGCGCCCGCGCCGCCGCAAGGCGCGGATCTCGCGCTCCGGTTGTTCGACGCGTCGGAAGCTGGTCACGAATGCGGCCCGGCCGCTGGCGGTGCGCTTGGCCGCCACCTTGTAGATACGTCCCGCGCGCTTGTAGAAGACGACGGTGGACGCGCCGTCCTGAATGACCAGGCCGCGGGCGATGATCTCGGGCAGAAGCCGATACTCGTCGAGCGTGAGCTCCGGATGCACGCGGCGCTGCTTCGCGATCGTGTCGCTCGACAGGTCGATCCGGCGCACCTTCGAGCCGATCGCGCGCGTGATCGCGTCGTCAATCCAACCCACCGGCGCCTTGCCCTGCAGCTTGCCCGTCACCAGCTCGTGAAAGTCGGCGCTGTCGACAGCAATGCGCGCCGCCTCGTTGCCGAGGAAGGCGGCGTCATATTTCGCCGGGTCCGGAAATCGCGCCGCCGCGCCGACGTTGTACGCAAACCCAGGGTCGATGCCCTGGGGCACGCGCACGATCTCGCCGGTGCGGGCGTTGCGCCACGGCCGCGTCGGCGACGGCGGCGCCTTGTCGCTGACCTTGTAGCCGAAGCGATCAAGATCGCGATCGGAAAGCTGCTGAACCGTACACCGGCAGTTCCAGCCGTTGGGCGGATAGTGATCTTTCCACCAAGGGTCATCGACCGGCAGCACGGTGCCATGCCACTGCCGATGCTCATGCCGCGTGCGCTGGTCGAGCACCGCGACATAGCGCAGATACGGCCGGCGCGCCTTGTTGCGCTCGATCTGTGCCCATTTGCCCGCCGCGTAAGAGGTGCGCAGATTGACATCGAAGATCGTCTTGAGGCGCCGCGGACTGCCGAGCTGGACGTCTCGCGTCCGCCCGGTCTTGGGATCGGTCATGGGCTTGCGGCCCCACCAACCCTTTTCCTCGAGTATGGGCCGCAGCTCCCGCTGGAACTGCTGAAGCGTCTGCCCTTCGGCGAGGGCTTTGTCCACGGCGGCGCGGATGTCCTGCAGGATGTCGAGCCGCATCGCCTTGGCGACGGTGAAGGCGCGCGCGTGCTCGCCCTGCCACACGTCCTGCCATGCGAACGATGGCCGATAGCCTTTGGCCCGGAAGAAGCGGAGCGCCTCCTCGGGCGGGAGCGGCTTCAGCTCAATTTCCGCCATCGCCGTCGCCGATCGGTGCGTCGAACTCGCCGGCGAGACGCGCCGTGAAGCCGGCGCGCGCGAGGAGATCGGCAACCTGGTCGGGTTTCATATCCTTCAGCACCTCCGCCAGGCGGTCGCGGAAATCCTCCAGGCTGTCCGCCTCGGCGAGGAGCTGCTCGATCGGTTCGACGAGCGGCGCCATCATCCGCTCCCAACCGTCGAGCGACTCTTCCGAAAGCGCGTCGAGCCCATCCGCCGGCGGCTCCTGCGCCTGGAGCGCCGGCCGGCGCGCGGCCATCGTGGCAGGTTGATCGGAGGGAAGACCGAAGGGCGACGGCATCGCCGGCGGCACCAGCACTTCGGCATCCTTATCCGGATCGGGCAGGCCTAGCTTGTCGCGAATGACGCTCGTCTCGACACGCAGGCCCATCGGCACGAGCTTCTCCAACGCGCTCACCAGGCCCGGGATGTCCTCCTTCTCCGGCCGGCCGATCCGAACATCGGGATAGCGCTTCTGCGGCCCGAAGTTCAGATCGATCATCGGCTTTACGAGATCGCGCTTCAGTGCCGCGGCGAGCTGGCGGGCGTCCGCCCGCTCGATGTCTTCGCGTACCTTGTTATGCTCCTGCGAAACGGCGTGCCCGCCGGACACGGCGTCGGTGGTGGTGGTCTGGCCGAGCACCACCTTGGAAATCTGATAATCGAGATATGTCGCGAGCTTCTCGAAGACCGCGCCGTCGCGATTGCCCTGGCCTTCGATGAACTCGATCATCATCGATTGCGGGATCATCGCGGCCGCATCGGACGCGATGTTCGCGATCGCGCGCAGCAGCGTCGCTTTTTCTTCCTTCGTCGCGCTCGGGTGATACTTCCCGATGCGCAGCGGCATCCCGTAGACCTCGACGAAGCGCACCCAGTCTTTGAGGTCGTAATTTTTGAACAGGTACGCCCAGCCCGCCACGCGGGCGAGGCCACCGCGGATGGGAAGCCCGGACTTCGCCTTGATCTGCGTGACGATGAACTTGAACGGGGGCAACGGCGTGAGACCGAAGTTCGGCACGCGCCCGGCCTGCAGCTTCTCCTGGTCGGAGCTCTCGACGCGCAGCATCAGCGTCCGGCCGTCGTTCCGATCGAAGCCGAACCAGCGCGGATCCCGCCAGATCAGCTCTTTCGGCATCCACTGCCGCTCGCTCATTTCCCAGACGATCTCGACGACCGAATAACCTTTGCCAACGGCATCGAGAATGTCGAACAGGCAACTGTCGATGTCGTCGCGCGCGAAGAAGTCGCGCACGAAGTCCGCCATCCTGACGTCCTGCGGATCGTCGGTCGCCGCAGTGATGGTAATGGGAAGTTGCGCAACCTGGCGCTTGCGGGTGCTGAGCACGGCCAGGTAATGGGGATCCTTCTCCTCCATCCGCTCGGCGAGCTCGAGATAGGCCGTCGCGTCGCCGTCCTCGGAGTCGCGCAGCAGATGGGCGAGTCGTTCCGGCGTCAGACCGATCGATGGATCATCCGAAGTCACCGGCCGTACGCCCGTAATGGTCGCCGTGGCCTCTTCGCGTTTGAGCCGCTCCAGGTCGAGCGGCTCGCCGTCGGGTCCATAGAGGATCGGCATCAGTAAGCTCCCTCGCGGAATAGGCCCGAGATTCGCGCGTCCTCCGCGTCGTCGGGCTGCATGCGCCGGCGCGGATCGCCGCCGCCGCGCGCTGCGGTGTACTCATAGACGATCGGCGTGCGATACGACGCGTAGATCATGAGCGCCGCCGCGATCGCCGTGTCGCCGTGGCGCGCGCGGCCGTCGCTGCCGACCCGCCGGCGCGTCGCCGGCACCTGCGCCACGCCGTTGACCAGCTTCAGGTCGCCGAAGTCGTCGATGACGTCGAGATCCGTCGGCACGGCGATTGCGCCGTCCGCGAACGCCGCTTTGAGCTTCGGCATGTGCTCGCGATACCAAGCCTCGGAGAGCTTGATCTGCTCGATGAGGTCGGAGCCGTATTTCTGCCATGTGACCTCGGCGAGATAGGCGCCATTGCCCGTGGCATCCATGGCGCCGCCGGCGAAGCGCGGCAGGCGATCCAAAATGTAAAAGAGGATTTGCTTTTGCTGCTCGAACGGGACGTTCACGAGCTCGACAACGAAGGGCGCGCGGCGGAGCATCTCGCGCGTCAACTGCGCCGGCCAGATGACGGTGCGGTCGACCGATCGGCCGAAGTCCTCGCCGAAGAACGAGGGCAAGTTCGGATCGAGGGTGGCCAGCAGCGGCTTGAGCGTCGCCTCGCACCACGCCTTGATGTCCGCTTCGCGGGTCTGCACGGGCTGCTGCGCGAAATCCGTATCCTTGATCAGGCGCACTACCGGGATGGCCGCGTCGGCGCGGGCTTCGACCAGGACGCGCGGGATGAAGGTGCCGCCGCTCTTGCGCGGTATGCAGAACAATTCCTCGTCGCGGCCTTCGGTGTCCGTGCCATAGCTGCCGACGATCAGGTCGTACCAGCGCTTCTTGCCCTCGGGTGTCGGCTTCTCCCGTTTCATCATGCAGACGCGCTCGTACAGGCCGTTCGCGACGGCATCGTCGAATGTGTAGCGATGCACGCTGTACGGCCACTTGCCTGCCTTCGTTTCGGTGATGATCACGTTGAAGGCGTTCTCCACGCCGTTGTGCGAGGAGATGATGCGGATCTTGCCGCCCCAGATCAGGAGGGCATTCACGGCCGCAATCACCTGGCCGACGTCCTTATGGAATGCGGCCTCGTCGATTACGACGATGCCTTGCAGGCCGCGGATGCTGGCGGGCCGGCTCGACAGCGCGTGGATGCGCCGCCCCGAGGCGAAGTGGATGCGGTAAGCATTGATGAACCGGCTGTCGCCCGATTCGTCCCTGTCCTCGAACAGGTACTCTTCGACTTGGACGAGTTCCTTCGCCACGACGCGGGCAAAGTGGGCGCAATAGCCGATGAACTCGAGGCCCTTCTCCTTGGTGTCGCCGATGTAAAAGACGTTCTGTCCACCGTCGGACTTCCTGGTCGCGGCGATCAGCGTGTCATCGAGCGCCTCGGCAAAGGTGATGCCGGTGCGCCGCCCCTTCTCGCAGATCTTCAGATCCGACTTGTCCTCAAGCCACGCGCGCTGATGCGCCATGAGAATGCCCTCGGCGAGCGGATCGAAGTCATCCGGGAGCTGCGCACTCTGCGGCAGATCTTTGCGCGCCACGACGCCAACAGGCGCCGCAAGCTCCGGCGCCTGCCAACGATCGGTGGAATCGGTCGCGTTACTCACGACGTTACCGCCGTCGGCTTGCTGGGCGTGGCCAGGCCCAGGACCTTGCGGCGCAGCTCGCCGGCGCGCTCGGCGGAGAGGCCGCCCTCGCGCGCGGCCTCGTCGACGACTTTGGCGGCCTCCTTCGCGACCTGCTCGCGGATCTTGATCTCGCGGTCGATGGATATCTTCTCCGCCGATTCGAGATCCTTGATCGCCTTCGCGATCAGCATGATGTCCATGGACTCGACCGCCGCGGTGTCGTCACCCATGGCGGCAAGCTGCTGAAACGCGACCGTCCGGAGCATCTCCGTGATCAGGCGGCCGATCTTGCTCTCGGGCTCGTGGCCGAGTTTCCCGACCCACACTTCGGCAAGCTGCTTGGCCTCGCGCATGCGCGCCGCCGTGCGCTCGAAATTCTGCGCGTAGCGGCCGAGCGCGGATCGCGACGGCAGCTCTTCGGCCGGGACTTGATGTTCGTCAGCGAGCTTGCGCAGATGCGCGATGATGTCGTCGAGCGTGAACCGCCCGGTCTTCAGGAGCTCGTCGACCTCTCGCTTGACCGGCCCGGGAAGGGCTTCGACCTTGGACTTGCGCCCCATGGCGTCACCCCTTCGGGCTCGGCCGCTTCACCCCAGGATGCGTCGCGAGCCCTTTTGCGACCTCGCACCCGCGCTCGGTCGCCTTCGCGATCATGAGGTCGGCGATGATGTCGACGTGGATGAGGCCCTGTTCGCGAAGCCACGTCAGTTCGCCGCGGATCTGGTCGCGCGTCGCTCGAATGCCGAGTTGCGAGACGGCATCGTGAAGGATGCTCTCGTTCGCCTCATATCCCGGCGTGGATTCGAGGAGCCTGAGCAACGACAGGCGAAGATGCTGCCGCCAGAGATCACCGATCATCGTGACGCCCTTGCCGCTTGCGCCATGATGTCCTCATGGCGTTCGAGAATGTTGTCGATGCGATCGAGTTGCTCGCGCGTTGCCGCCAGACGCTCCGCAAGCACCTTGATCTCGCCGCCGAGCTGCGACATCGACAGCGCCAGTTCGTGCATCGTCTTCGCGTCAGGAAGCGCGGAGACCCGCGCCTCCATCTGGATTAGCCGTTTGTCGATCTCCTCGACCGCCTCCGCGGCGGCCGCGACCTCCCGCTTCGTCGCGAACTTGGTCGACAGCCACAGGACGACAAGGGCCGCAACCCACGCGCCTACCATGGCGACGATCGAAAAGAACGACTCCCAGTCTCGGATCGACCAGTGATCCATCACGGCACCATGGAGGACTGGATGCAGGATCCGCCGCAATCGAGCGCGTCGGGGTTCTCCCGCAGGACATCCGCCGGCAGAAGGAACCCGCATCGCACGCAGTTGCGCCGCCGCCCGCCGCCTGGTCGTAGCCGCGGCAGGTTCTCTGCAAGGCGATCCGCCGCGTCCTGCATGCGATCGATTTCGTCCATCAGCGCTTACCCGAGATGGTTCCGATGAGCGTTCCGAACAGGGAGCCGGGCACCTTGCCCGCCCTGATTGCCTTGTCGCGCGAGCGCTGGACGGCGTTCACGCCGACCACGGATAGGGCGACGCTCCACATCAGCGTCATGGCCTCGATCAGGTTCTCCAGCCCGGTCAGCAGCATGGTCCCGGCGTCGGGCTTCCCGAAGATGGCCAGCCCGGCCGAGACCAGGACGCCGAGGCAAATCGTGATGGCCTCGGCCGTCCATGTGTAGGCCATGCAGTAGCCGAACGTCGGCCGCCAACGGCGCACATACGAATCCTCCGATTGGGCCTCGGTGCGGATCGTCTGGTTGACCTGCTTGAGCGCCGTCTGCCAGTCGTCGCTGTCGATCCGTTCGAGCATTTCGACATGGCGGTTCGCTTCGGCGATCTGCTCGGGCGTGATCTCCTTTTCGGCGATAGCGCCTTTCACGTTCCCGAGCGCTTCGGACGCGATTTTCGCAGCCGGGTGGTCGACCTTTCCAAGCGCGCCGGCGACGACGTCGACCAGCAGAGGAATGCCGATTTTGGCAAGGAGGGCACCGATCCCGATCATTCCGCCCCCTTCGCCCAAAGCAGAACGACCATCACAACGAGGATGGCGAATCCGGCAACGATGGCGAGCGCACCGCGCGCGGTCTGCAGATTATTCCGGGCTCGCGCCACCGTTCGGAACCCGGCCAGCAAGCAGAGGACACCGACCAGGTTCAGGAAAAGAACGGGCCAGGACATCGTCACGATCATGCGCCCCTCCAGCGCGCGGCCCGCTTTCGCACCCAGCGGACGAGCCATAGCGCGATTTCGAGCAGCTTCACCAGGAAGAGCACGGCGATCAGCCACGGCCCCCAGGTATCAGCAGCAAATCGGATAAGCGCAAAGACAAAGGCAGCGGCGACCAGCACCGCCGCCAAGATCTCACAGAAGTCGATGACGATCTCTCGCAGCACGCTGCGCCGAAGCCTGATCATGCGGCCTTGACCTCGGATTCGTCGGCGGCCTCGATCGTCACCTCGACGATGCTGTCGCCGACGAGGCGGGCGATTTCGGCCATGTCGCGATCGCGCAGCCGCAGGCAGCCGTATGTCGGCACGAGGCGGTCATCGCCGCGGCCACCATGAATGAACAACCCGGTGCGCTTGCCCCTGACCCGCGCCTGGAGCGCATCGCCGCTGGCGCCGATCAGCGGGATCGCGATCGCGCCCATTCGATGATGCGGCGGATCGAACCGCACCACTTTGGCCGGTACGTAACCGCCGAGCGGCGTGTCGCCATAGGGCAGGATCGGGTCGCGGCTCGGGTTCCCTTCCTTCGCCGCCCGCTCGTTGTCCGCTTTGCCGAGACAATCCCCAGCTAGAAGGGTAAGGCCGCCCGCGTGATAGAGCGTGAACGTGCCCGCGCGATAGCGGTTGTCGGGGAGCCTGGCGACGAGCAGGAACATGCCCGCATCATGGGCGGGCGCCCCGCGTCATATCAGGGCCACACGTGTGGCCATCCGCACGGAAGGAGGATGAGCGCAGTCTCCGCCCGCGACCGTGCGGGCGTCAAGACGCGCGGAAGAGCGGCAGCTCCTGCGGCTTTGAAGACGCGTCCAGCACGCGTTGAACGGTTGTGCGCGAGCACCGGATCTTGAGCGCGATGCGCTCTTGCGTGTGACCTTGGGCATGCAGCCACTTGATCAGGTGCGTCTTCGCGAGGGGGATGTACGGGCGCTGTCCGCCGAACCGTTCGACGATCTTGCGTGCCGCCTCGGCGCCGACGATGCGCGCGAGCTCCGTATCGCCGTCGGTAATCGGGATATTGAACCGGGCGCCGCCGCGCTCCAGCGACAGGGCCATGGCCGCGTCCAGGCCGGCGACCTCGGCGATGTCGGCGAGCGGGGACGGCAGCGGCAGCCCGAACGGCTTACGCACCGACACCATTGTCCGCCCTCCGGCGCCGCTCCCAGAACGCCCGCCGCTTCGCTGCGCGCGCGGCGGCCCTGCGCACCCACGCGCCCAGCTCGTTCGAAAGCCGATGGAGCTGATCGAGCGTGCAATGCTCGATCGTGGGTTGCCGCGGCGCCGTGTTGTTGTGGATCCAGGAGTCGAGCCCGATCGCTCCGTGAACGTCGATCGCGTCGAACGCCGCGAGCCGCGCCCATTGCGCCCGCAGCAGCGCTCGCATCGTGATGATCGGATCTTCGTCCGGATCGGGCGCGAAGTCGACGCGCAGGCACCACGACTTGAGTGCCTCGATTGCCTTGGATGCGCGGTCGGGCGACAGGAACTGTAGCGCGTCGACGCCGGTCTGCCGGCGCACGAATGCAGCGAGTGCGGCCTCTTCAGGATTGCGGACCTCGCCCAGATTCCACAGCGCGATCCAGAGCGCCCGCAGCTTCTTCGAGGTCGGGTCGTCGTCCAGCGGGCGCGCGCCGGCGCGCTTCGGCGCCTTGTGCCGGCCGGGATTCCAGCCGAGAGTGCGGAAATGGTCCAGCACCGCCTGCCGGCCGCGCGCGTCCAGCTCGGCCGCCGAGGCGACGCCGCACAGGCGCTGCAGAATGGCGCGGTACGAATCGTCCGTGAGGGCCAGGTCCTTTTTTGCCGCGTGGATGAGCGCGAGCTCGCGGCGGCGGGCGATGCCGGTCATGTGCGGTGCCTCCGATAACGCTGCGTAATCCCGAGGCGGTGCGCTTTGATTCTCACTGCCTCATGCGACCGGCCGAGATCTGCGGCGATCTCATGATGGCGCCGACCCGCCGCCCGGCCGTCTCTAAGCCGCTCGATCTCCTCCGGCGCCCAGGGCGCTCCCTCGCGCGGGAGCGCTGAAACAGTTTCATGTGGAACAGTCATGCGCAGCTTCATCAGGTTCACGGCTCCCTCCTTGACCCGCGTTGCGCGCGCCGACACATCCACCAGCGGCTGTGCCGCCACAGAACCGTGCCGCCGCAGACCCTGAACGTTTCGCCCTCGAACCGGACGATGTCGTCCCACGTCAGTCGCGTCTCGACCTCGTCCCACTCGAGGAAGCCGACCTTACTGGCCAGCAGCTTGCCACCCGCGCTGCGGAAGAAGCGTGTGAACTCGTCGACGATGTAAGGGCGGTAATAGAACTTGACCGTGTTGATGTAGCAGCAGTGCGCATGCACCAGATGCGGGCCGGGTGCTTTCGTCGGCAGGGGTTCCCAGATGAAGAGCAACCACGGATGCGTCCGTGGCCAAGAGGCGAGGCAATCGGACAGATCCGGCATCGGCCCGCGCATGATGCGTGACGAATGCACCCACGCCAGCCCAGGCCGGCCGCACGGCGCGCGTTCCTCAGCGAAACGAACCGGACGGTAGTTCGGTGGAAGAAGCGCCCGCGTCATGCGCTCAACCTCTCCGCCTTCTGCGTTTCGATCCACGACAGCAGACCGCTCACGTCCACCTGCCGAACGATCTCGACCGACGCGCAGGCGTTGTCACGACGACAGCGCCAAACGAAGCGCATCGTGACGATGCCGGTTTTCGCCAGGTAGAAACGTTGCGTAGGGCGGAGCATATAGCCCTGGCTGGTCAGCATCTCGTGCATCGCGCTCAGATTGGGGTCTTCCTTGACGATGGGCGCGACTTCCATCGCCGGCAGATAACGGCCGCGGCGCAGCTTCGTGCGTCGTCTCATGAGTCGATGTCCCTCCTCGTGCGGATGTCGTCGCTCACCACCGTCTCGCGGCTCACCAATGCGACGATGTCGGTCCAGGGCGCGCCGAGCTCCCGCGCGTAATCGATCGCGGCGCCCACGACCTGGAGCGGGCTGTCGGGCGGCACGTGGGGATCGCGGCGATCGAGCGCCGCGTGGGCGCGGGCCAGGGCGGTGCGGAGCCGTGCCTCTGCCGGGCTTGGCTGATGGGGATGACGACGAAGCCGCGCGTAGCACGTCGATGCGATCGCAAGATCGATGAGCGCGTCGCGGAGCTGCTGGAGCCGCTTGTCATCGCTCATGGGGTCACCTGCATGGAAACCGGCGCGCCGGCGCGCGCCGCGGAGAACTTCCCAACTTCGCGCCCCCAAGAGTCCCAGCCGGGGCGCATCGAACGCGCGAACAACTCGCAGCGCCATGCGCGCGGGAACAGGCGTTCGAGGATTTCGTACTGCTCGTCGGGCTTGCGGCTATGCTCGCGGACGGCCGCCTCGATGACATTGCGGATCGCCCGCTGCGCGCCGCTCATGCGCGGATTGCCGATGACGCCGATGAGGAACGGTTCCGTGGCAGACCGCAGGATATAGCCCGTCCCCATGTGGTTCTTGCCGTGGCGCGTCTTCTTGAGCCAGGCGCCGCCGGTCCGATAGGCAAACCCCCAGGCGCGCATGACCTGGAGCGCGTCTGGGAGCATCGGCCAGGTCGCCCACATGAACAGAAGGCAATCACGCGACGCGAGATGGCCGACGGGGAGTGCCGCGATCTCCTCAGTGGGCATGCAGTCGTAATGCGCCTGGGGCGACTTTTCCTCGCCGTCTTCGGAGCGAAGCTGGAACAGCCATGGCGGGTCGGCGAGGATGACCTCGTACCCGAACATGCGCAGCGGCGCGAACGGCCAGGTCACCGTGAGCCTCCGCCCGTGCCGTTGACGGCGGCGATCGCAGCCTCGCGCGCGGCGCGATATCGGGCCAGGGCGCCGAGCACTGCGTCGTAACTCCGGGCGCCGCGGGAGGCGGCCAAATACGCCTTCCACGCGTCGTTGACCTCTGCCCGCAGGGCGCGCGGCACGCGGTACCAGTGCGGCTTGCACATGAGGAGATGCCGCGGCAGCGACTCGCTGCAGCCGGCGGCAGGGCACTGATGGTGCCTGCTCATGGCACGGCGCCTCCGAAGATCTCGGCCAGCCGGCCGGGCAGCCAGGCACGCTCCAGCTCCGCCCAGCCTTCGAGCTCGGCCAGTGCGCTGGTCGAGGCCAGTGCGAGCGCTTCCGGCTCGCTGCGGTTCGGATAGAGGTAGATCGCGTGACTCAGGATGAAGTTGGCGAACGCCAGCGCGACGACGCGCGGCGGCATGCGGTCGAACGCCAGCGCGAGCGTCTTGACCAGCGCGGCCTGTGCCTCGACGGGGGTCGCGCGCGGCGTGACGGCTGTGCCGGTCATCAGCGTGATCCTTCCGTCATGAACCGTTCAACAGCCTTCTGCGCGTCCCGCGCCGACCGGAACGGTCCCCATTCGAAGTCCGACGAACCGTGCGGCCAACCGACCCATTTGCCGTCGCCGGGCCGCATGAACACGACGCCGGCGGCCGATTCGAAGACCCCAGGGCGCGTCGGCCGCCAAGTCACCCGGCGCGGATGGATGCTCACATTCACGCGGCCTTCGCCGTCTTCGGCGCCTCCTCGGCCGGCTGCGTTGCCGCCGCGCCCGTGAGCTTCGTGACGGCCGCGACGTGCTCGGCTTCGACGGCAAACGGCTTCACGAAGAAGTTCTCGACCTGCACGACCTCGATGTGCGGGATGCCTTCGATCCGGTCGGGTTCCTTTAGGATCGCGTTCTTGTCGATCGACACTTCGTACCGGAGGAGCCGGCGAGCACCCCGTTCTCGCAGGGCCTTGATCACGTCGTCTTCCTTGCCCTTCGCGACCTTCACCGTGGGATTGCTCCATCGCCAGCCGATCACACCCTGCGACAGTTCCACAGATCGACGCTTGCCTTCGAGAAGCGCATCCTTGTTCGCCGAAGCCCATGCAGTGAGGGCGACGAAATGAGACATGATCCGGGTTGCGAAAGGTGCTGCCGCTGCGGCTGCCACCGCCTTGAGCTGTGCGATGTCGGCTTCCAGGCGAGCGGTGATGTCGTCGATCGCCCGCTGCGCCGCGCCGATCTCCCCGATGAGCTGGTCGGCCTGCTCGCGGGTCTGCGGCACCGGGGTCGCCGGTGCCTTCAGCTTCGTCGTCTTCCTGCGTGTCATGAATCCCCCTTTGCCTACGGTTGTTTCGCCAGCCCGCGCGCCCAGCCTGCGAGGCAGAGCAGCGGGAGCACGGGCAGCGCGCAGATGAACGAAACGACATGGGCGACGCGGCGAATGACGCGCCGGAGCGCGCGGCGTGTTGCGATCTTCATTGCGCCGCCCCGAGGATCTCGCGCGCGAGAGCGATCGACTCCGCGTCGCCTTCCAGGCAGCCGCGCAGGAGTGCGCCTTGCGCAACGGTCGCGGCTGCGAGCTGGCGGATCTGCTGCGCGACGGGCATGCGCGGATCCGCGCCGGCATGGATTGCGCGGCCCAAGCGCACCGCGCGCTTGAGCTTCGCGACGGCGTCCTCGTCGTCGCGCGAGCGCGGTGGCGTCCATACCGGATTGCCGAGGGTGCCATTGTCGTTCACGTAACGGCAATCGGCCGCCGATACGCCGGTCAGGATCTCACCGTCGGGCAACCGGACGGAGAGGCTCCAGCCGCCATTGCGCTCTTGCGCGGTGGCGATGTGGCCGACGACGTCGGCCGACATCACGCGCACGCGCGCATCGATCCGGGGAGTGTTGGGAATCGACGTCATTGACCGTGTCTCCGAATGAAGGCTTCGGGATCGCGGGCGGCTTCCGCGTTCAGCCTGGCCGTCATTTCGACCGCGAGCGCCTGGGCCTCGGCGGCAACGTCGTTGCGCGGCGCGCTTCCGAGCCGCTGCGCTTGAAGGCACGCGAGATCCCGCTCGCAATCCTCCTGCAGGTTCCTGATGCGGGCGGCATACGCCGGGTCCTGCGCCATGCGGCGCTCGATCTTGCGGACGGCGTGAAGCGCGGTCGTGTGGTCGAACTTCCCGAACGCTCGGGCGATCATGGGCAGCGACGCGTTCGGGACGGTCGCATACGCGAGATACATCGCGACGTGCCGCGCTTCGACCCAATCGGGTCGACGCCGCGGGCTGCGCATTGCGGCGACCGGCACGTGATGCGCCGCAGCGACGCGGCTCTGAACGAGTGCAATCGGCCGGCTCATTGCAGACCTCCGGTTGTGAGCTGAGGTGAAAAAAATGGCGGCCGGCCGGACTCGGCCGTCCAGGCACGGCACGTCGCCGAATGCGGCAAGAGCAGCTCCATGCACCGCCGCGGCGGCCGGCGGAGCGCCTGATGCATGGCGCGCTCCGCGCCGGCGACGAACTTCGTCACTGCCGGATCGTTGAGAGCCGCCTTCACACGGATCGCACCTTCAAGCAGATCGACGATCCTGCGGCCTTCCACGTCCACGACCAGCCAGAGCGGCAGCGGCGTCCAGCGCCAGAGAAGCCACGCCGCGAGATCCCAGGCATCGCCCACCCCGTGCGGCCAGTGTTGCGGCGACGGCCGGCCACACTCGAGGCGCGCGGTCGGCACCGCGTAGATCTCGGCGGCAATGGCCGTCGCCACATCGCGCATCGTCGCATGCGCCATCACCGCGTCGAGCGTCGTGGGCCCGAGAAGTGACGCGCTGCTCATTCTGTTACTCAGCATCGTCGACCCCCGTCGCGGTGAGCGACCGCCACGCCGCCAGCAGATGCCCGGCGGTTACGGCGCTCTTCGCGCCGGCGGCCGACATGCAGGCGAGCCGGATGGTCTTCGTCAGGCCGCGCAGCGCACCAGGTTTCGCGGCGATCTCAGTAAGCACCTTGAGCTCGTCGGCGCCCGTGATGTTCCAGGCCGCCGCGATCGCCTTGACGTCGTCGCTGCGCGGGCGCGTAAGACGGACGCGCCGGCCGATCCGCGAAAAGAGCGGCGCGAAGGCTTCGGAGCGCGATCCGCCGCTGATGCGCGTATAGATCTGCTCGTTGCCCAGCAGCGCCACACCGACGCCAGCGAGGTCATGAATGCGCCTTACCTGTTCCAGCGCCTGGTGCGTCAGCGTCTGCGCGTCATCGAGCACGAGCAGCCCGCCCGTGCCACGTAGACGGGCGATGATCTCGCGCTGCAGGCGCGCGGGATGAAGCGGCATGTCCTTGAGTTCGAGGGCGATGCCGATCTCCTGCAGCATGGTCGGAACGGAAGCCGTCGCCGGCGTGCATTCCGCAACGAAAACGTTCGCATGCTCGCGCTGGTACTGGCGCGCGGCGGTCGTCTTGCCGAGCCCGGCACCGCCGTAGGCGACGACGATGTCGGCACCAAGCTGCGCCCAGGCGAGCGCCTCGTAGACCCGCTTTGCGGTCGGCGTCTCGATCCACGACGGCGCGACCGGCATCATACCTGCGAGCGCTGCGCGCTGCGCGCGGTCGTTGAGCCACGCCGTGAGCTTCGTCGCGACGGTCGTGTTGTTGCCCTGATACGTACCGGCCAGGAATTGTGACAGCGCGGTCGCAGAGATCTGCGCTTCCTTCGCGACCCTGTTCTGGCTCAATCCTTCGTCCGCCATCGCGTCGAGAACGCGACGCCGGACCTCGCTGAAATCATCCGCCGGCGCGGCCGTCCCGCCGACGACCTGCAGCGTGGGCCCGGTTTGTGCGGGGTTGGTGGTCATGCTATTTTTCCTCCGTCGTCACTGTGGCACCCGACCATTGGGTGCCTGGTTGCGGGCGCGTCGCGGTCCAGGCGGCGCGCCCAATGCGTTTTCAGCCCGCGTTCCGCCGCTGCAGCAGCGACGAGATCGTGGCGCTCAATCCCTTCTCGAACTCGGCTTGAGGCACCGCCGGCGCGGCCTTTGGTGCCAACGCGGAAGCGGGCCCGGCGAACATGGCCCGCACGACTGCAGGCTGCGGCGTCGGCGTCTCCTGCATGGTCGGCAGCGCACGCGCGACATCGGTTGCGTCGAGCCTGCGTTCGGCATCGAGCAGCGCGCGCTGCGCCTTGAGCCAACTCTTGCGCGCCTGCGTGTGGCGGCGCGCCG
>NICF_comb_assmDRAFT_10000620_pt1 | contig 29697 bp, 28 predicted proteins | sample NewIslPassag4_SG_FD_11279 | JGI IMG/M metagenome (IMG submission 11279)
GTCATGATTTTTTCCTTTTTTTCTTTCACTGAATCGGAAAATGTACTTTCAAACAGTTGGATCACTTGATCCATATATAAATCCAGATTCGGCACATCTTCAACATAAATATTTTTTTCTATATCAATTTCCTCAAGAATTTTCTCTACATTTTTCATATGCATCCGTCCAATCTATTCATGGTTTTCTAACATTATTTTACTTATAAACCACATTGTTGTAAACCTTGACTACATATTAAAATATATGTATTGTTAAAAGTAGTATTGAAAACTACATTGTGTAATAGGAGGTACATTATGCAAAAATTTATCCGCGAACCGATCAATAGTTTAACCCATTGGTTTGGTGCATTACTCGCTGTGATTGGTTTAATCGCTTTAATCGGAAAGGCTGAACAAACCGGATCAACCCTTTCGTTCATTGCTGTATTGATTTTTGGAATTAGTATGATCTTGCTTTATACTGCTTCAGCTACCTATCATATGGTCATATCAAAGGAGAAAGTGATTGCTTTCTTAAGGAAAATTGACCATTCGATGATTTTTGCCCTTATTGCCGGAACCTATACCCCATTTTGCCTGATCAGCCTTAAAGGGACATTAGGATGGACGTTGTTCGGCATAATTTCCTTTTTGGGATTGGCTGGGATCCTATTTAAAATGGTATGGTTTCATTGTCCACGGTGGCTCTCCACTCTTTTATATATCGGGATGGGCTGGATTGCCATTTTCGTCATTTACCCTTTAATGAAAGTGATCGGGACTGGCGGAATTTTGCTTTTAATCCTTGGAGGTCTTTTATACACCATTGGTGGAATCATTTATGGGGCTAAACCTGAATTTTTGAAGTATAAAAATTGGGGATTCCATGAGATTTTCCACATTTTTATTTTATTAGGCAGTTTAGCACACTTCTTATGTATATATCTTTACGTCCTTTGATTTTATCTCATTTTTACGCTTTAAGAGTTACCAATGACTTAATTGCATTCATGACATTCGTGAGGGACTTGAAATGTATTTTCCACCACCATAAAAAAGGACATAACCAGCTAAAATCCGGTTATGTCCTTTTTTGATCCCATCACGTATTATATTGATTCCTTTTTCAATCCTAATCCATCTTCCTCAGCAGGTATCCCTCTTTTTATAAAGAAGGATAAAATTAGACCGACCACTGCTATGATGGCAGAAAGCAAAAAGGCATCGTTGATTCCTTCAAGCATTCCTGTCTTTTGGAACTCCACGATCATATTTCCAAGATCTGATTCATTGATACCTTCCTTTATTGCTTCAGCCTTGAAGCGACCGAAATAACTTTGTTGTCGGATGGACATAAAGGATATGATCATCGCCGTCCCAATGGCAGCAGACACCTGATTGAGCGTATTATTCATTGCCGTTCCATGAGGATAGAGTCTTCTAGGTAATTGGTTCAGACCATTAGTTGAAACAGGCATCATGACCATTGATAATCCAAACATTCGGACAGCGTGTATAAGAGCGAGCTGGATAAAACCTGTTTCAAAAGTAAGGTGAGAAAACATAAAGGTACTGAATGCAAGAATCGTTAATCCAATGATCGCTAAAATTTTCCCACCATATTTATCAAATAATCTCCCTGTAATTGGAGACATAAGCGCATTGGTAATTGCCCCCGGAAGCAACATGAGCCCTGATTCCATCGGTGAAAATCCCCGGAGCTCCTGCATATAGATTGGCAATAACATAATTCCTGAAAACATTGCCACATTCACGATTATTGTAATCACTGATGCCAAAGAAAACATTGGATATTTAAATACTCGGAAGTTTAACATCGGCCGTTCCATTTTTGACTGACGTCCAACAAATAATATCAACGCCAAAATACCTATCATGATCGTTCCATAAACAAATGGATCATCCCAACCCTTTTTGCTGACAAAACTGAATCCATATAATAGTCCTCCAAAGCCAAAGGTTGATAACATTAATGAAATTTTATCCAGATGGATATCAACTTTACCTTTTTTATCCTTTAGAAGGAAAAATCCTGTAATTAATATCGTAAGGGCGATCGGAAAAACCATGTAAAACAATGCCCGCCATTGGAAATGTTCCACAATCCAGCCAGAAAGGGTGGGTCCGATGGCCGGTGCAAACATTAATATGAGGCCAAATACCCCCATGGCCCTTCCTCTTTTTTCTATCGGAAAACTAATAAGCATGACATTCATCAAAAGAGGAATCATGATGGCTGAACCCGTTGCCTGAACCATACGTGCTCCAATCAATACAGAAAAAATAGGAGAAAAGGCTGCAATGGCTGTACCTAGTGTAAATAAAGACATGGCTGACAAAAATAATCTTCGGATTGAATATTTCTCTATTAAGAATGCCGTTGTTGGTATTAAGATCCCATTAATGAGCATGTAACCGGTTGTCATCCATTGCACCGTTGCCGTATCGATTTGGAATTCCCTCATAATGGATGGCAAAGCTACATTTAGTAATGTGTTATTTAAAAATGCGATAAATGCCCCTATCATTAAAACGGCAATGATTCCATAAGGAGGTTTCGTTCCCACTTTTTCTGTATTCTCCATTATCTCCCCCCTAAAATATTTACTAATGAAAGATCTAAAGATTTGTAGAAAACATATTAAAATATCTTTGAAAACCATTCAACTATATTGCTCATGATAGGTAAAGAATGAATCGACAAAAAAAGAGACCGGGTAATCCCAGCCTCTTCTCAGATGAAATCAAAAATAGATGCGGATAGGGAGACTCGAACTCCCACGCCTGTTGAGGGCACAAGAACCTGAATCTTGCGTGTCTGCCAATTCCACCATATCCGCATTAACATAATCACTACATTATGTGATTATAGCACACTTTTTTTAAAATGGAAATATTAATTTTATGTAACGAGCAGAGAAGCACTTCTGTATGGAATAGGCACAATGATGATAATGAAATTCCCTCAACAAGGGAGCAATCATATTCTATTATAAAAAATCAAGGGCTGAACCCTGTCGATTTGCATCGGAGTTGTCCAGTCCTTTTATCTTCTTGATTTTGGATTCAAAGCATCTTTAATTCCTTCACCTATAAAGTTGATTGATAATATCGTAAAGGTAATGGCTAATGCCGGTGGTAACCACATCCACATTTTTGAAGACAAAACATCTGGTTCCCGTGCATAGGAAAGCATATTCCCCCAGCTTGCTTTATCTGAAGGTACGCCAAATCCAAGGAAACTCAATCCAGATTCCGCTACAATCATGGATGCAAAAGTAAGGGTAGCTTGTACAATTATAGTTGATAAAACGTTCGGCAACAAATGCTTAATGATGACTTTTGATGGCCGACAACCGATAGATATGGCAGCCAACACATACTCATTTTCCTTTTCGGCGAGGATTTTACTTCGGACAACCCGCGCTATTCCTCCCCAGCTAAGCAAACTGATGACTGCGATCAAAACCCATATACCGTTTACTTTCCCAAATAAAACAGCATTCAAAACAATTACGAAGACCAAGAATGGGAATGTAAGAATAAAATCAGTAAAACGCATCAAAATATTGTCTACGACCCCGCCAAAATAACCAGCAATTGATCCTATTGTTGTTCCTAGTAAAATAACAAAAAATGTACAGGATATTCCAATTAATAGAGATATTCTACCACCATATAATAAACGGGTTAAAACGTCCCGTCCCCCTTTGTCCGTTCCTAACCAATGTTCCGAAGAAGGCGGTTTACTTAGTTTGTCCAAATTTAATTTCGATACATCGTGATTTGTAAGAACAGGGGCTAATATACATACAGTTGCAACAAACAATAGGAATATGAGACAGAACATTGCTAATTTATTTCTTACAAATTTTCTCCGAGCAATGGCCCACGGCGACATACTCTTTGGCTTTGTTGGTTTTAGCGGTGCTTTTTCATAAGCTGTTTCCATGTACCATTCCTCCTAATCAATCCGTATTCTCGGATCCACTACAGCATAAAGTAAATCCGCTACTAAGTTCCCAATTAATGTTAATGCTGAAAACATCATCGTTAAAGTCATGATGACCGGATAATCATTTTTTGAAATAGAATCAATAAATAGCTGACCTATTCCAGGGTAGGAAAAAATGGTTTCCGTAATAACGGCCCCGCCAACAATATTCACGATATCAAAGCCTAAAAAGGTTACAATAGGGATCACGGAATTACGCAAAATATGTACATTATATATTTTGCTTTCCCTAGTTCCCTTTGCCCTTGCGGTTCTTACATAATCCTTCCGGCTGTTTTCAATAATATCGTTTCTCAAAAATTGGGTATAACTGGCCGTGCTCAATAGTCCTAATACTAAAGCAGGTAACAAAGTATGGTGGATTCTACTTAACCAATATTCCAACGTCCCTGGTTCCACAGAAATATCGACGGAACCAATTGATGGGAACCATCCTAATTTGTAGGCAAAAAAGTAAATGGCAAATACCCCTGCAAGGAATGACGGTAATGCCAAGCCAACATAGTTAAAAGTTCCAATTGAATGATCCAATACCGTGTAAGGTTTTCGTCCTGCTGTTATTCCCATAGCAAAGGCTAAAATATATGTAATAATAATGGATGTTACGCCAAGGAAAAGGGTGTTGGGCAACCGTTCCATTATTAAGACATTTGCAGGAACTTTATATGGAATGGATTTACCAAAATCTCCTTGGACGAAATTGGTAATCCAGCGGAAATATTGCACGTGATTCGGATCGTAGTAACCAAGCTTCTGTCTCATTGTTTCAATGTACTGGGGATCCGTATTATATGGATCGATTTCCCCCGTAAAGGGGTCCCCTGGCATGGCTTTTGCCAGGGTGAACACCACAACTGAGACAAGGAAAAGCATTGGAATCATTGTCAGTATTCTTCGGAGCGTATATTTTAACATATGCATTCTCCTTATCCTTGAAAAACTTCAATTCTATTATTTTTCTGGCTTAATCCACCATTTATGAGGATCTCTGTAACCAAGTACATCCAATTTGACGTCTTGTACACGTTTGTTGACTCCCCATGCGGTTTGAGTTTCCATGATCGGAAGCATCGGCAATTCTTCGTTGATAATCGATTGCCATTTTACGTACAATTCTTTACGTTTATTTGCGTCGGTTCCGACAACATCGATATTAACAGCGTCTTTCATGAGCTTACCGGATTCTTCAGTGTACCAGCGAGGATAGTTGAATACAACATCGTCACCCCAGAGTCCCCATGGATCCGGATCGGTACCTGTGGACCAGCCACCGAAGAATACTTCAATTGCCGGATCATCCTTTTGAACCATATCATAGTACAATTGAGAATCAATCATGCTGACTTCCGTGTTCAAACCGATTTCCTTCCAGGCATCAGCAATGGCTTGTGCACGGAGAGGGAAGGTCGGGTTGGTTGTTTGATAGTGTGCGAATTTGATGACGAACTTGTTGCCATTTGGATCTTCGCGCCATCCATCATTGTCTTTATCGACATAACCAGCTTTATCTAGCAATTCTTTAGCTTTGTCAGGATCATAGGTATATTTATTCGGTAGCTCATTGCTTGTTGCAGCGATCCAGTGGGTTTTCGGAATTACAGTGTCAAGCGGTTGTGCCAATCCACTGAAGAAGGAGTTAATCCATTTTTCACGGTCGATGGCATAGAGCATAGCTTGACGCAATTCTTTGCTTGCATATTTGTCTTTATCCATGACAACTTTACCATCTTTGAAGGTTCCGAGTTTGAAACCTACATAGTAGTAGGACAAGCCATCAGTAATTTTAATATCAATGTTGTCATAAGCTTGGAATTCTTCTAGGTTAGCAGCAGGAATTTGTAACAGGTCAACCTTTCCGCCTTTTGTTTCAATGCCAAGAACGGAAGTGTCGATAACTTTGATGATGATTTTTTCGATGTATGGTTTGCCATCCCAGTATTCTTCGTTACGGACAAGTTCTACGGACTCACCCGGTAATACTTTGCTGAACTTATACGGTCCAGTTCCGATGGAACCATTACGTACTTTTTCAGAAGAAGCCATATCTTTAGGATCTACACCTTCGAAATGGGCTCTGGACATCGGTGTTACCCAGAGGTTATCGAGGTTGTTAACAGCAGCTTCTTTAAAGGTAACTTCGATTTCATAGTCATTGACTTTCTTTAGACCAGAAATGGAATCGGCTTTACCTTCATTGAATTCCACAGCACCTTCAATGGTGTTGACATTGGACCAACGGGCATGTTCAGGGCCGATTTTTGCAATGGTTTCAATAGCAAAAATCCAGTCATCAACAGTTAATTCTTTTCCATCATGCCATTTTACACCCTTTTTAAAGGTGAAATAGAATACCTTGTTATCGTCTGTTTTCCACTCGGCCAAATGAGGTTGAGGTTTTAAGTTTTCATCGTAGGTAATGAGTGATTCATGGGTAAACCCTAAGATATCGGAGTCACCGGTACTTTCGGAGAAGATCGGATCTAAAAGCCCATCAAACTCGGAGTTTGTGGCGAAAACCAATGTACCGCCTTCTACCGGACCCTCATCCTTAGGTTCTTCCGTTTTTCCCGGATCGGAACCTTTATTAGAATCATCTTTACTGGTGTCCTTCCCTCCAGAGCAGGCTACAAGGAACATGGATAATACGAGCAAGAATGACATTAATGTCAATAAGGATTTCTTTTTCATTCGTTTCCCCCCAACTGATTAATAGTTTCAAAGTGACAAAGAAAAAATCAGCTCTTTTTTACATTACTCATATAAAATACATGCAACTTTATGCCCTGGCTTCACCTCCTTAAGGGTAGGTTTGATTTCAGCACACTCCGGTCTTGCAACAGGGCATCTCGTATGGAACGGACAGCCCGTTGGCGGATTGGCCGGTGAAGGCAAATCCCCTGTCAATACAATTCGTTCCCGCTTCTTCCCAGGGGTCGGTTCCGGAATGGCCGAAATGAGAGCCTGCGTATATGGATGAAGCGGTTCATCATAAATTGCGTTTTTATCGGCGATTTCGACGAGGTTTCCTAAATACATGACCCCGATTCGATCGCTCATATGTTTAACCACACTTAAGTTGTGGGCAATAAACAGGTAAGTTAAATCAAAATCCCTTTGCAATTCTTTCAATAGATTTAAAACTTGTGATTGGACAGATACGTCCAACGCGGAAACAGGTTCATCAGCTATGATTAATTTTGGTTTTAAGGCAAGGGCTCGGGCTATACCAATCCGCTGTCTTTGCCCGCCTGAAAATTCATGGGGATATTTGTAATAGGCATCTTCCGGTAAACCAACCTTTTCCAAAAGCTCCAACACATATTCCTTCATTTTTTTGCGATCTTTTTCCCCATAGTTCCGTAAAGGCTCGCTGATGATGTCTCCCACCATTTGCATCGGATTTAACGTTGCATAGGGATCTTGGAAGACCATCTGAAAATCGCGACGTGCTTCCCGTAATTCCTTACCTCTAATTTGTGTAATGTCCTTGCCATCAAAAATGATTTGCCCGCTGGTTGCTTTTAATAGCCGTAATATCGTTCTTCCCGTGGTGGATTTCCCACAGCCGGATTCTCCCACGAGTCCCAAGGTTTCTCCTTTCTTTATTTCAAAGGAGACATCATCAACGGCTTTTACATAACCAACCGTTCTCCGGAAAAAACCTCCCTTAATTGGGTAGTAGGTTTTCAAATTCCGAACTTCGAGCAGATTCTCTTTTTCACCTGGATTTTTTCCCTCATAAACAGTTAGATCTCTTTCTTCGATGCTCATGATGCGCTCTTCCCTTCTTTTGGCCAGCTCGATTCATACAGTAGGCAGGCAACTTCATGTCCATTATTCCCTTCTGGTGCTAATTCTGGTGTTACAGTAAAACACTCAGGCTTGGCAAAGGGACATCTATTGGCAAATTTACAGCCAACCTTGGGCATATTTTTCAAAGACGGGACAATCCCTTCAATGGAAGATAACTGTTCCACATCTTCTTCAAGCCTTGGAATCGATCCTAACAACAGTTTTGTATAAGGATGTTTTGGATCGAAGAATAAATCTTCAACCGTAGCTTTCTCCACTATTTTCCCGGCATACATGACCAGGACATTGTCACACATTTCGGCGACAACACCGAGATCGTGGGTAATAAGGATGATGGACATATCGTTGGCATCTTGAATATCTTTTAGCAATTCAAGAATTTGCGCCTGAATGGTTACGTCCAAAGCCGTGGTCGGTTCATCCGCAATCAATAATTTCGGTTGACAGGCAATGGCCATCGCAATCATGACCCGTTGCCGCATTCCACCAGATAATTGGTGGGGGTATTCATCGACAACTTGTTCCGCCCTGGAGATGCCGACACTTCTCAATAATTGAATGGCTTCCGCGCGGGCTTTCTGTTTTGATATTTTTTGGTGATTAAAGAGTACTTCCTGAAGTTGATAGCCAATCGTAAATACCGGATTGAGGGAAGTCATAGGTTCTTGGAAAATCATCGAAATTTCTTTTCCGCGAATTTTATTGATTTCTTTGACCGATAACTGGTCGATCCTCTTTCCTTCAAAATAAATTTCGCCTTTTTTGACCTTTCCAATTCCCGCTGGCAAAAGGTGCATAATCGATAAAGATAGAACACTCTTACCGCACCCTGATTCACCTACGATCCCAAGGATCTCTCCTTTTTTTATTGAAAAGGACACATCATCGACGGCATTGTAATATTCACCATCAATGTTAAAGGCGGTTTCTAGGTTTTTTACTTCCAGCAAAGCCTCGTTCGCTGTTGCAACTTTTTGATTATCCATAGGCCACCTCTATGTTTTAAATATTCAAACTTTTTAGTTTAAACAACCCCAAATACTTTCGTATATGGTACAAATTCCATCAACCTACAATCCAAAGGGGAAATATGAGATTGGATATCTTTTATAATTTAAGATTAATATTATTACAATTATGTTTCTTTTTCAATACTTTTTTTAGATAATTTCTAATAATTTTTTTATTATATTATATCAATATAATATATTATTTTAAAACTAAATGTAATATTGCGTTTTCTGTGAATATAAGACTTTGGATTATGGTAACAAAAAATATTTCCATAAAATTTATTTTTGTAGATTTATGAAAATCTTGTTTTAAACAACCGATTAAATATATTAAAATAGCACTTTTCGCAGCTTTTGGCAGAAATGGCAATCCATAATCGCCTATTTTACATTTCCATTCAACCATTCTTAACGCTAAAAAGACCAATCATTTCTTTTTTTGATCTTTATTTGAAAATATATTAATCGATAGTTTTTTAAAATGCAAGAAATATCATATTTATAGGAAGATTTAAAAAGATATTCCACCCCAAACTTCCTTCGAATTATTTCGACCATGAAAAAAGTTTTCAAACCCTATTGACGGGTTTCCCAAATTCCATATAATAAAAATTGAAAGCGCTTTTATTTATTTTTACAAAAACGTTTTTGTACTGTTTTATTTCTTTGGGAAGCCTTGGAAGATATCTTCATTCAAAGGGGTGAGGTAGGTAAGGCCATTTCCCAATGATTGTTGAGACTTTCACATCATTTTTCCCAAAAACAAAAACGTTTTAGTTTTTTATAGGAAATCTAAAACGTTTTAGCTAGGAGGATTTGCATGTTAGACTACACCCTTGGGAAAGGGCAATACGAAAATTGGGTTGTTTCAGAAATCGCTTTTTCACCGGACGCACTGGCAAAATGTGAATCGATCATGTACTTAGGAAATGGCTATATGGGGCTCCGTTCCGCCCTGGAAGAACCCTATTTAAAGGAAACAAGGAACTTATTTATAAATGGCACTTTTAATAGGTTCGCAGACTCCGAGGTAACAGAGCTTCCGAATGTAGCCGATGTAACAAGAATCGATCTGAAAGTGGATGGTCAGCGTTTCAGTCTTGAATTTGGAGATACTAAAAATTATTTGCGGCAACTCAATTTAAAAACAGCCGAACTGGTTCGTACTTTTGACTGGATTTCTCCTTTGGGGAAAGAATTTCGTTTCAAATTCCGCCGTTTTGTATCCTTGGACAATTTACATCTTATCGGTATGAAAATGGAGATTGAAAGCATCTCCCATGATGCGGATATTTCTTTTGAAACGGGAATCAACGCACAGATGACCAACAGCGGAACCCAACATTTTCATGAAGGTGAAAAACGAATATTTGATCGAAAGCATCTACAGCTTTTGCAAAAAACTACTGAATCGGATATCGACATTGTCATTACCACCACCCATCGGGTCACTGTAGATGAAGAGGAATTTTCAGAGCCTAGAATGGATATCCGAAGACGGAAAGTTTCCCTTCTTTATCATTGTCCGGTCAAAAAGGGCAGCAAGCTCGTTTTAGAAAAATTGACGGCCATTTATACAAGCAGAGACAAAGAATTTGATACACCGAATTATACATTAGACAATCTCCGTACCGCTTCATTAAATTCCGTTAAGGAAGCAGCTGAGCAGGGATATGAGGCATTGTTGGAAAACCATGTAAAGGCATGGGAAAACAAAGTTTGGTCTAAATACAATCTGAATATTGTTACCAAACAAGGGTACGACCAATTAGCTCTACGTTTCGCCCTTTATCATTTAACGGTCATGGCACCGGCTCATGATGAACGGATGGGAATTGCAGCAAAGGGATTAAGTGGAGAAGGCTATAAGGGGCACTCCTTTTGGGATACGGAAATTTTCATATTACCCTTTTTTACCTATTCTAATCCCGATGTAGCCAGATCTTTACTGACATACCGCTATCATGGGCTCGCTGGTGCAAGAAGAAAGGCAATGGAAAATGGTTATAAGGGAGCTATGTATCCTTGGGAAGCTGCCTGGCCTACGGATGGGGAAGTTACTCCTGTTTGGGGAGCTGTTGATATCGTCACTGGTAAACAGACAAAAATATGGTCCGGCTTCATTGAACAACATATCACCGCAGATATTGCCTATGCCGTCCATCAATATTACACCATTACCGGTGATTCCGACTTTATGGAACAATACGGTTATGAAATGATTTTTGATACGGCCAAGTTTTGGGCTAGCCGTCTTGAATGGAATGATGAAAAACAGGAATATCACATCAATGATGTCATAGGTCCGGACGAATATAAAGAACATGTGAATAACAATGCTTTTACCAATTATATGGCCCATTTCAATATCAGACTAGCAATCCAGTATTATCAAAAACTTTTGCAAGAAAATAGCCCTATAATTCAAAAATTGGAAAATAATCTCGGGCTAAAAGAGGCTTACCAGGAATGGCTTGACAAAATCGATAAAATCTATTTACCGAGCCCTCGTCCGGAAGATTCGGTCATCCCACAGGATGATACGTACTTAAGTTTACCTGTTATCGATTTGAGAAAATATAAGGAAAGCAAAAAAGTTGGAACTCTCTTTTATGATTATAACCTTGAACAAGTCAACAGATTACAAGTTACAAAACAAGCGGATGTGCTCATTCTCATCTATTTATTGGAACAAGTAGATCAACGTTTTACGAAGGAATTGAAGGAAGCTAATTTTAACTATTATGAACCAAAAACATTGCATGATTCTTCATTAAGTTTGTCAACCCATGCGATTATGGCCAATGATTTAGGATATGATGATTTAGCCTACAATTTGTTCCGTCGTGCGGCAGAAATTGACCTTGGACCATTTATGCATTCTTCTGATGAAGGAATTCACGCCGCTTCCATCGGTGGCATCTGGCAGGCAGCCATATTTGGTTTTGCCGGGATCCGTATTAAAGGAGATACCTTATCCATAAATCCAAGGATACCAAAGCATTGGGAAGAAATGGACTTTACACTTTATTGGAAAAAACAAGCGATCCGCTTTCAAATTAGCCAGTCAAAATTAACGGTTATTCCTGAAGAAGGGAAAACGATCAACTTTGAATCCTTTGGTCGAAAATACGAAACTTGTGATCCAATTGAAATTTCAATTGATCATAAATCCTAAAAAACAGGGGGAATTAAAGTGAAAAAATGGTTATCAAAATTATTTGTCATTCTATTGGCAGCGGTTTTGGTGGCTTGCAGCGGTTCCAAAGACACGACTGGAGAAAATAATAATGATGAAGGAAAAAACAATAATGGCGGGGAAACAAAAACTGAACAAACGGTTAAATTGGCTGTTTGGGCTTCTTCTCCTGCAGAATCCAATGCCCTTGAAGAGACTGTAAAAAGTTTTGAGCAAAAAACCGGCATTAAAGTAGACATCGAGGTGATCGCCGATAGCTTCCCGGATGTCATTACAACCCGCTTTGGCGGAAACAATCCTCCCGATGTATTCTATTTGGAAGCCTATTTAGCGCCAAGATTTATCAATAGCGGTGTCCTTTTGGATTTAACCGATGCTATCGATGATCAGGATGACTTTTATCAACCATTGTTAAATGCCTTTAAAGATGAAAATGGCAGATTGTTTGCCGTACCGAAAGATTATTCCACCCTAGCAACATATGTAAATACGAAACTGCTTCAAGATGCAGGATATTCCATTGAAGATGTCCCCGGCGATTGGGAAGGTTTAGTCAAATTTGCTAAAAAATTGCAGACGAAACTTCCTGAAGGTACCGCTGCCATGGTATTTGACGCTAGCATGGCAAGACATTTAAGCGCATTCCTTGCAACAGGCCTTGATCCGATAAAAGATGGAAAAGCTGATTTTACAAGCAGCAAGGCTACCCTTGACTATTTAGAAAGCATCGTCCAAGGGCAGGATGACGGATATATCTTACATCCGCAAATGGATTTAGGTCTCGATTGGGCCGGTGCTGCCTTTGGGGCTGAAAAAGCCGTCATCATGATTGAAGGTAACTGGGTATTAAGTACTTTGAACCAAGATTATCCCGATGTGGAATACCAGGTTCTAGAAGCCCCGACCATTGGCGGAAACAAGCAAACAATGATTTTCACCGTCGGTTATGCGATTGCTAAGGACACCAAGGTTAAGGATGCGGCAATTGAATTTGTCAAATATATGACCGGTGAAGGGCAACAACAATGGAGTGAAGGTTCTGGTACCTTCCCTACCCGCCAATCCGTAGCTGAAGCAATGAATTTGGATGCCAATGAAAAATTAAAAGCTCATATTGAAGGGGCAAAATACGGGACACCTTGGACTCGGGGATTATATTTGCCGGTTGTTAACTCTGCCTTTGATAATCAATTCCAAGCGGCTTTAAACGGCAGTCTATCTATAGAAGAAGCGATGAAGTTGGCTGAAGAAGAAGCAAATGCGGAAATCGAACGGCAAAAGTAAATTCAATAGGGGCTGTTTCTTGCAGCCCCTTCTCTTTTATGGAACCTAGATGAAAATGAGGTGATTTACATGAAACTGGTTCCGGACACTACTGGGACTGGGCTAAAACGCCCTAAAACGAAAAGTTCCTTTTTTTATAGATATCGAAATGGGATTAGCGGTTATCTTTTCCTAACCCCGGCCCTCCTTGCCGTTCTCTGTTTTATACTCGTTCCGATCGTTTATGCATTTATCATGATGTTTTTCAAAGTTGATATGCTATCCGGCGAGCGAACCTTTATCGGGTTAGGAAATTTTGAAAAAATATTATCCGATGCAAAATTCTGGGCTGCTTTTGAAAATACGGGTAGATATGTCCTTTTCGTCGTTCCGATCCAAACCATCATCGCAATGGTTCTAGCTGCCCTCATCAATAATAAGATCAAATTCAGCCGGGTATTTTTATCCATTATGTTCGTACCCACCCTCACCTCATCTGCCGCCATGACATTAATTTTCATGTGGCTTTTTAATAACAATGGTCTAGTCGTAAAAATCATCGAATCTTTAACTGGAGCAAAAGTCCAGTTTCTTACAAATCCGAACCTTGCTTTAGTAGTCATCATGATTATGAACATCTTTTCAACGGTGCCACATTTTATGATCGTCTTTCTATCGGGGCTGCAAGATATCCCTGAGACACTTTATGAAGCTGCATCCATTGATGGGGCCGGAAAAGTGAAGCAGTTCCTTCACATCACTGTCCCCCAATTGATGCCGGTTACCTTTTATGTCGTCACCATGGGGGTCATCGGATGTTTCCAAATTTTTGACCAAGCGTTTATCATTTCTAACGGTTCTGGAGGACCGCAAAACTCAACATTAACCTTTACCTTATATATATATCAGCTCGCCTTCTCCAATTTTGATATGGGCAGAGCTACAACATTAGCCTTCGTCCTCGGTTTCATTATTTTTACCGTTACCTTTATTATCAATAAAATAATGAGAGCGGACCAAATAAACGGGTGATCGCAAATGAAAAAGAATAATAAAAGATTGAAAATCGTTGTATATTCACTGCTTATTGGTTATTGCTTATTGACCCTTGCTCCCTTTCTTTGGAGCATATTAACCTCCTTTAAAACTTCCCGGGAAATCGCTTCAGGAATCACCTTTTTCCCGCGGGAATGGAGCTTCGATGGATATAAAACCATCTTTGCTTCCAATTTTCCAATCTGGATCCGAAATTCCTTATTTGTCGGCATTGTCGTTACTCTTTTAAATCTTACCTTTAATACGATGGCTGGCTATGCCTTGGCCCGGATCAATTTAAAGGAAGGAACCTAATTTTCCAGCTTTTCCTATTTTTGATCATGGTCCCTTCCCAAGTAACCATGATCCCGCTCTATATGGTTGTCTCAGGTCTCGGTCTTGTGGATACCCATGGGGCCCTGATACTAACAACGATGATTAATATTACGTATATCTTTATGATGCGGCAATTCTTTGTCAATTTCCCTAAGGATGTTGAAGAGGCTGCTGCCATTGACGGATTATCCAAATTCGGAACTTTCTTTCGGATTGTACTGCCGAACATGAAAGCTTCCATTGCTACCCAGGCAGTCTTCGTCTTCATGGGAATATGGAATGAATTCATGAAACCGTTATTGTTCATATCAAGTATTGATAAATATATGCTAACCCAAGGATTAAACTCAATTTCAAAACAATACATGACAGCCACAAAATGGGATGTCGTTATGTCTGGAGCCATCATATCGGTTATTCCGATTTTGATCATCTATATTTTCCTAAATAAATATTTCTTAAGAAACAGCGGTCAATCGACCGGTCTAAAATAATGTTTGTTTAATCCTTATTTAGTATAATAATTTATAGTCTGTCTGAATAATCCATTTGTTGTACTGATTTAGGAAGAGGGGATTACATGGCAAGCATCAAAGATGTCGCAAAAAAAGCCGGTGTTTCCATAGGCGTCGTGTCCCGCGCTTTTAATAATTATCCGGATATTAGTGAAAAAACAAGGCAAAAAATCTTTGAAGTTGCTAAAGAATTAAATTATTCACCAAATATTGTCGCGAAAAACCTATCGTCAAAAAAACAAATGACCATTGGGTTAATTTCTTCCGGGATGTTAGATTCTGGTGAAAAAGATAGCCACATTTCCTTTGATATTTTTAAAGGAGTCTACACAGCTACAAAGGAAAATCAATATGAGCTCGCCATCTATCTAATTGATTCCCAAGAACAAAGAGGAAAAAGTTACGCAAAATTTTGCCTGGAAAGAAATATCGGTGGAACGATTTTACAGGGTATCAGGACGGATGACCCTTACTTTGAAGAATTGCTGGATACCAATATTCCTTGCGTATTGATTGACATTGGAGTGGAAAAGGAACATGAGCTCATCCGAACCGTCTCCATAGATAATGTCGGAGCAAGCCGAAAAATCGCAACCTACCTTCTCCAGAAAAATCACCGGGATATAGCGATTATGGCTGGAAAACGGGAGGCTTATGTAAACAATTGGCGTCTTAAGGGGGTTTATGAAGCTTTCGAGGAGTTTAATTTATCCCTTCCGGAAGAAAGGATCCTTTATGGAGAATTTAGCGAAGAAATTGCCTATCAAAAGGCAAAGGAATATTTGAAAGACCATAAACCTACCGCCTTTTTATGTTTTAGCGATTTGATGGCTCTAGGGGTGTTGGATGCTGTCAAGGAAGCGGGATTAAAGGTTCCTGAGGATATATCCATTACTGGCTTTGATGGTCTCATGATTGCCGGATATACCAATCCGCCGATTACTACGATTAAACAAAACTTTTTTGAAATCGGCCAGCAAGCTGCGCGGGCAGTTCAGAGATTGATGGAAGGAAAGGAAACGGAAAAACACATCTTTGTTGATTATGAATTGATCGAGAGACGCAGTGTTTCCGCTTTATAATAAAATTGTGAATACCCTTACATTCCCAATTCCTTTCGTGTATTATATAATTTATGGAATGGAAAATGGGCATTTACAGTTATACTCACGATTTTTGCTTCTGAAAGGATTGAATACACGTTGAAATTTCCAAGATTATTTATATTTGATCTAGATGGTGTTATTACAGATACTGCAGAATTTCATTATTTAGCCTGGAAGCAACTGGCAAGTGAGCTCGGCATTACCATTGATAGGGAATTCAATGAACAATTGAAGGGCATTAGCAGAATGGATTCNTTGGAAAGGATCCTGGCTCTGAATCCTTCCTTAAAGGATATGTCTTTAGAGGAAAAGGAAAGACTTGCCGCAAAGAAAAATGACCATTATTTGGAACTGATTCATGGCATTACCCCCAGCCATGTTTTGCCAGGCATACTAGACCTATTGAAAGAGATTAAAGCGCATCAAATTTTGATCGCCCTTGGATCCGCCAGTAAAAATGCACCTATGGTTTTAAAATTCCTGGAAGTCACGGAATACTTTGATTATGTCGTTGATGCATCCAAGATCAAACGAGGAAAACCTGATCCCGAAACCTTTACGGTGGCTGCTGACTTTTTCGGAATTCCTTATGATAAATGTATAGGAGTTGAAGATTCACAGGCCGGTATTGAAGCCATCAACAGTGCCGGAATGTTCTCCGTTGGAATAGGTCCTAGGGATTCCCTTTCTGATGCCCATTACCTTGTTTCAACCACAGCAGAACTTGACTTCAAAAAAATCATTGAAGCCTACAACAATAAATAATTCTTTGATTTCGTGGGTTTCCTACACGAATATGAGAGCCTGGTTTTGGAAATCAATCGACCAGGCTTTTCATTCATCCTCTTGTTTGTATGCTACAGCTTGAACAAAAAAATAAATATTAGTATGATTGATGTGCGAACATTTCGTGAATTAAAAAAACATTTCCATCCTTGTTTTTACCCACCTTGCCTGTTTTACAATCCATTCCATAGGTAGGAGGTTGTTTTTATGGCAGTACACCCGGAGATCCAAAAATATTTGGATTCCCTCCCAAAAGGAACTGTAACAACCATCGATGTAGAAACCCAAAGGAAAGTATTGGCAACAGGATTAACCCCACCGGAACAAAGAGTTCCTGTATATCAGATTGAAGATCGCACCATTCCTTCCGGAGATTTTGAAATTCCAATTCGTATTTATACACCGAAAGAAAATGGGCCTTATCCTCTTCTTATGTATTTTCATGGTGGCGGATTTCTTGGTGGAAGCATTGAAACCGTAGATGAAATCGTACGCCCGATTTGTATCGCTAGCGGCTATAAGGTCATTTCCGTTGGCTACCGTTTGGCACCGGAACATCCATTCCCTGCAGCTGTTATGGACTGTTATAACGCTACAAAATGGGTGGCGGAACATACCGAAGAATTGAAGGGAGATGGAATAAATCTTGCCGTTTGCGGGGATAGTGCCGGCGGGAATCTTTCCGCTGCAGTAACCCTTCTCGCCCGGAAAAATAAAGATTTTTCAATTACCAAACAAGTATTATTCTATCCTTCCCTGGATTTAGATGTATCGGAATTCCGTTATCCGTCTTTATTTGAAAAAGGCGAAGGATTTGGTTTGCAAAGTGCCTCTTTAGCTGGATATTATGTTCACTACTTAAAAGGAGACGCAGATCCTAATGATCCCCTCGCCTCCCCTGTCAAAGAAAAGGATCTCTCAGGGCTGCCACCAGCCTTAATCATCACGGCGGAGAATGATCCCCTTCGGGATGAAGGAGAATTTTACGCCAAAAAATTGAAAGATGCAGGGGTCTATGTCGAGCTGAGAAGAATGGAAGGAACAATTCATGGTTTTCTTGGCAAATTTACCCACTTGCCAGAATACAGAAATGTATATGATTATGTTGGAGAGTTTTTAAAAAAGGAGATTTAATTGGACAGGAAAAAAGATTATAATGCAGACCTTCGCCATATGGTTGCGAAGGTCTTTTTATGGCTTGTTTTATCTTTCTTTGGATAAACTGAATCCTGATTGAATCCAAACTCTACTAGAGGTATTTACTTATATCCGCAAACTTCGGTAAGATGAAAATAGGTTAGAAATCAAGAAAGGAGCCCTATCCTTGAGCTTTCGAAAAATATTGATCGTGCTTTTTTCTTCCATATCCATCCTATGCTTTGGGATCGCATTCACCAACATATTCATCCAATCTGATAATTTCATGGAAAAGGAAAGCTATGATGCACTTTCAAGCCATTCCAATCGAATGATGGAAGATCATCTTACCAAAAATGTTGAAGAACAACCTCAGTTCAAACCTGATCTTTCCAAATTGAATTTGTATAGTTCATCCCTTCTATTGGCAAACCTTGATGAAAATGAGATCCTTTTTGAAAAAAATAGCCAGAAAACGATCTATCCTGCTTCCTTAACAAAAATTATGACATCCATCGTCGCCATTGAACATTTGCCTAGTTTGGAGGAAAGCATTTCCGTTTCTGAAACGATATTTCCGTACTTGGTAGAGCAAAACGCTTCCATTGCCGGCTTCTTTCCAAATGAAAAGGCAAGAGCCATTGATTTGTTGTACGGGGTGATGCTGCCATCTGGGGCAGATGCATCAATCACGCTTTGGCAAAGCATATAGCCGGTTCGGAAGCGGAATTCGTCAAGCTGATGAATGAAAAAGCTAAAGAATTGCAAATGAATCATACCCATTTTATCAATGTAACCGGACTCCATGACCCGGACCATTATTCAACTGTAGAGGATCTTTATTTGTTGTTGAAATACGCTTTATCCAATCCGGTTTTCAGGGAAATTTTTACAACAGATATCTATGCAACCCCACCCACCAACTTTCATCCCGAAGGTTTGACCTTCCATAGTACAATGTTCGCCAAATTGGAAAATCCAATATTGGAAAATGGACGGATATTAGGAGGAAAAACAGGGTATACTGATGAAGCTGGTCTTTGCCTTGCAAGCCTGGCCATCATTGATGGAAGTTATTATGTTCTGGTAAGTGCTGGAGCTGATGGAAATCTTCAAACGGAACCTTTCCATATTCTTGATGCCCTTACCATTTACCATGAACTATCGAAGCAAATCCGTTATTATAAAATTCAATCCTTGGATACATTCGGAGAAGATACATAAAAACGGCAAGATTAGCTCTTGCCGTTTTCTTTCATAGAACTTTTCGTTAAATCCTTCCAATCCTTGATTTCATGGAAAAAGGTTGCTCCTAAAATGAATATTCCCCCAATCATATCCATGATTCCTAACGGTTCCCGCAATATGAGTGTAGCCAAAAGAACAGCGGTGATTGGATCCAGGTAGCTATACACGGCCACCGTTTGTCCCTGAATTTTTGGCAACAAAGAAAAATATATCATATAAGCAAGCCCAGTATGTATTACACCCACAATAAGCAAAAAGAGGAAAGATTTTCCGTCCAAATCAAACAGATGGATCCCTTCGGTTAACATTACATAAGGAAGCATTATCAGGGATGCGATGAAGAGCTGGAGAACCGTTCGTTCAAAACCGGAAAATCCATGAATGAATTTATTTAACAAGATCACACTTGCATAAAGAAGTGCGGCCAATAATCCATAACCAATCCCTATCCAATGGTTAGAATCCATTCCTCCGAAATTTTCCAAAGGCTTTGTAATGAATATCAATCCAAGAAGGGCAATAATAATGCTTGCTCCTTTATACCAAGACCATCTTTCTCTTAACACAAAGGGAGAAAGAAACATGACAATGACCGGGGCAAAATAATAACTGATCGTTGCGGTAGAGATCGTCGTATAATGGTATGCCTCAAATAAAAATATCCAGTTAAAACCTAAAGCACCGGCAGATATGACTAGGAGGATCAGGTTAAGCTTATTTCTTTTTAAATCAAATTTCTTTTTCATAATCAAACTTGCCAAAAGCAAGACAGAGCTTCCGATCATCCCCCGGAAAAGAGCCACTTCGCTGGAAGGTAGATCTATGTTTTTTACAAATAAACCGATGCTTCCAAAAATAAACATGACGATGATAAATAAAACTTTTTCCTTCAAAGCCCAACCTCCCCCTTATCTTCCGGAATTTCCCTTATGGAGAATCCGCATATTTGTAGACATCTTCCCTAGAATGAAATCCATCAACAATGATCGTACTATCAATATTGTGACGGTCGACTACAATGGGCGTCAATAGAATTGCCGGAACTTCCTTTTTTCCATTGTAAATTTTCCGATCAAAACACCGTACTTCCTTATGGAATAAGATTTATCATATATTTATTCCATCTGCAAAGTTCCAATCCTCTCGTTTTCAAAGGAAATATAAAAACTCCAACCTAAGCAGGCTGGAGCTGATCTTTATTAGGCAGTCTCTTTTCCATTTAAAATGGCCATGAATTCCTCACCGGTGATCGTTTCCTTTTCATACAAGTATTTTGTGATTTCATGAAGTTTCTCTTTATTTTCTTCCAATATTTTTATGGCCTTTTGATGACACGTCTTAATGATTTCCAATACTTCTTCATCGATTTTCGATGCCGTTTCTGCAGATACGAGAAGGGATGTATCTCCTCCCAAGTAAGGATTATTGACCGTTTCAAGAGCCATCATATCAAAGTAGCCGCTCATCCCATAGCGCGTGACCATCGCTCTTGCGATTTTGGTAGCCTGTTCAATATCGTTGGAAGCCCCGGATGTAATGGAATTGAATATGATTTCTTCTGCGGCCCGACCACCCATGTAAACAGTAATTTTGTCTAAAGCTTGTTCCTTTGTCATCAGGACTTGCTCCGTTTCTTCCACTTGCAATGTATACCCAAGGGCACCGGAGGTTCTAGGGATGATTGTAATTTTATGGACAGGGGCGGAATGGTCTTGCATTGCCGCAACCAAGGCATGTCCAACTTCATGGTAGGCAACTTTCAATTTATCCCTTGGTGACAACACGGCGTTTTTTCGCTGATAGCCTGCGATAACAACTTCAACGGATTCCTCAAGGTCGCTTTGGGTTACCTTTTTTCTTCCAAATTTAACAGCTCTCAGGGCAGCTTCATTAATAATGTTGGCTAAATCCGCACCACTGGCCCCAGGGGTTGCTCGGGCGATCGCATTGAAATCTACATTATCCTCGATTTTTACGCCTCTTGCATGAACCTTCAAAATCTCTTCCCGACCTTTTAAATCCGGTAGTTCAACAGGAATGCGGCGATCAAAGCGGCCAGGACGAAGCAATGCTTTATCCAACGTTTCTGGTCGGTTTGTAGCAGCCAAAATTACGACACCTTTATCCGCATCAAAGCCGTCCATTTCCGTCAGCAATTGGTTCAAGGTTTGCTCCCGCTCATCATTGCTGCCTGAAACACCGGCGGTCCTGCTCTTCCCGATGGTATCGATCTCGTCAATGAACACAATACAAGGGGCTTTTTCCTGGGCCTGTTTAAATAAATCCCGAACCCGGGCTGCCCCCATCCCCACAAACATCTAGACAAATTCCGAACCGGAAATAGAGAAGAAGGGAACCTTGGATTCCCCGGCAACCGCCTTTGCCAATAAAGTTTTTCCCGTTCCAGGCGGTCCAACTAATAGGGCACCTTTAGGGATCTTAGCACCGATTTCCGTATACTTTTTAGGGTCATGAAGGAAGTCGACAATCTCTTTCAATGCTTCCTTTGCTTCATCCTGTCCAGCTACATCATCAAAGGTAATCCCGGTCTGGGCCTCTACATATATTTTTGCCTTACTTTTCCCAAAGGTCATGGCATTCGGTCCATTTCCGATTCGGTTCTGCAATTTTTTGGACAAGAAATTACCAATCAAAATAAAGACGATAAAAGGCAAAATCCAGAGAAGGAAAAAGGAAAGCAAGGGTGAGGTTTCCTTAGGTACGACCTTTGAAAAAATGACATTGTTTTGATGAAGCCTTTCTACCAAGTTTATGTCTTCAATTGCACCTGTCCTATACAATTTTCCATCCTTGGAAGAAAAAATCACATAATGATCCTTAATTTCTACTTCGTTCACATTTCCCTCTTCCACCATATCTAAAAAAGTTCCATAATCTACATTATTGATCCTCCGGTCCTGAATCGTAGGAAAGAGAAAGGAATTGAAAATCAAGATCAAAATAAAAGCTAACATTAAATTGAATATCAGCGGTTTCTTTGGTGCTTTAAACTCTTTCATTTGCCTTCTCCTTTATCATTTACTGTTTTTCCATCCCAGTATCCGTATTCCCCGTGGCTTCGAGCAAACGGGTAAATTTTTTTATTCCATTCATTATGGATAATAGGCTATCCTCATCAATTTTTTGCATAATTTCTGTAAAGAGATTGTTGAAATATTGGTCGATCTCACGGGCAATGAGATATCCCTTTTCCGTAAGCTCGAGAAGGACAACCCTTTCATCCTCCTGCTTTCTTTTCCGAAGGATGAGTCCATCGGCTTCCATTTTTTTGCATATGGGCGATATATTGGCCCCAAAAGCCCCTACCGTATTGGCTAAACTGGAAATGGTGTGGGATCCATCCTCATATAATTTCAATAAGATCTGCATTTGCATCTGGGTTAGACCATATTTCGAGGCAATGCCACTGAAAGTACTATTCAGCTGGATCCTCATCCGTTTCATATACTCAAGCATGTTTTCTCTGAATTCGTCAATATTCAAAGGAATGACTCCTTCCATCAATATTATTATTAAGTATAAATAATATTAATCATAATTTCAATGGAATATATGGAATTCTTAGCATATGCTAGCCGGTAAATATTTCCGGCTCGTTTTATTTTTGACAGGAAGGAAAAAGTGATTTAGAATAAATACGAACGATATTAAAAGGAACTATTATTAATGTTCGTGTTTTGGAGGTACCTTCATGGAAAATGTGTTTGATTATGAAGATGTGCAGCTCATTCCAGCAAAATGCATAGTAAAAAGCCGGAAAGAATGCGATCCTTCCGTTACCTTTGGAGGAAGAACCTTTCGAATTCCGGTTGTCCCTGCCAATATGCAAACCATTATTGACGAAAAAGTAGCCCTTTTTTTAGCAGAAAAAGGATACTTTTATATTATGCACCGGTTTCATCCAGAAAAACGGATGGACTTTATTAAAGACATGCAATGCCGAGGACTTTTTGCATCTATCAGCGTCGGCGTAAAAGAGGAAGAATTTGAATTTATTGAGCGATTGGCGAAAGAAAGCTTGATGCCAGAATATATTACGATTGACATTGCCCACGGACATTCCAATCGGGTTATCGAGATGATCCATCATATAAAGCAGTATTTGCCCACATCCTTTGTCATTGCAGGAAATGTCGGAACCCCTGAAGCAGTAAGGGAATTGGAGCAAGCTGGTGCGGATGCCACAAAAGTAGGGATTGGTCCAGGAAAAGTTTGTATTACAAAAATAAAGACGGGATTTGGTACAGGGGGATGGCAACTTGCAGCCCTTCACAGGTGTGCCAAAGCAGCCACCAAGCCAATTATCGCAGATGGAGGAATTCGAACCCACGGTGATATTGCGAAATCCATTCGATTTGGAGCAACGATGGTGATGATTGGTTCATTATTTGCAGGACATGAAGAATCGCCGGGAGAAAAGGTCCTTAAAGATGGTGAATTATACAAAGAGTATTTTGGATCCGCTTCTGAATATCAAAAAGGAGAGCGCCGTCATGTAGAGGGCAAAAAAATGTGGGTGAAATATCGAGGTTCGCTTAAGGACACGCTTCAGGAAATGGAAGAAGATTTACAATCTGCAATCTCCTACGCCGGGGGGAATCAATTGAGCGCCCTTCGGAATGTTGACTATGTAATTGTTAAAAATTCCATTTTTAACGGAGATCGAATCCACTTTTAACTGAAAAGCTAAAAGTTCTTTTCCCAATAGAATAAAGGGGACTCCAGCAAAAAGGATCCCCTTTATTCATCGTCCCATTTTTTCTCTTTTATCGTTTACGGAATCAATTGTTGGAGGGCATAGGCAACCCCATGTTCATTGTTCGATTTCGTTTGGAATTGGGCAATCGCCTTTACTTCCGGTACAGCATTAGCCATTGCAACGCCACAACCGGCGTATTCAATCATGCTAAGGTCATTTCCTCCGTCGCCAATACAAATAACTTCTTCCCTTTTAATGGAAAGCCGTTCTGCCAGTTGCTTAACTGCATTTCCTTTTGACACTTCAGGATGGAGGATTTCATAGAAGAAAGGAGCACTTTTCACCATCGCATATCTTTCCCTAAAGGGCTCTGGAATTTTGGAGATGGTTATGTCCAGTTTCTCGGGATCATCGATAAACATCACTTTCGGTGTAGTGAAACCCTTTGGAATTTCTTCAACGGTTCGATACCGGAGAGGAATTTCATTGGCATAGGCCTCATAAAGGGTATAATGACTGATATCCCTGTTTGGGGTATAGACGGCTTCTTTATCAAAAAAATGCATAGGAGTTTCCAATTGTAAACTCAAATGATATAAATCTATCAAATCGTTATAGGATAATGGGATTTGTGCGATGGGTTCCTTGGTACTGATATTTTGAACAAGGGCCCCATTAAAGGTGATGATGTAATCCTCCTTATCCGTCATATTCAATTTTTTTGCAAAGGGAAGGGCCCCATTGATGGGTCTTCCAGTACAGAGAACGACTTTTACCCCTCGGTCCCTTACCCTTTGGATTTCATTATACACTTCTTGAGTAAGTTCTCTTTGATCATTAATCAATGTTCCGTCGATATCAATCGCTACTAGTTTATACACATAATCACCCAATCTTTTTTGTTACTTTTTGCACATTACTTTTATATTATCATAATACCATTTCCTTTTCTTAGGAAATAGCAAAAGTATATGAAACAACTCCTGAAAAATATCAAAGTTAGAAATGGATCCATCTGTAAGAAAAAAACCGATCAAAAAGATCGGTCTCTTGTAAAATGACATTTTGGATTGTTTTATTAGATATTTTTCATAACGACATTTTGAACAACATTAGAAACTTGTTCACATTTATCTAAACATTTTTCCATCCGATTAAAAATTTCTGTCCAGATCAAGATTTCCCGTGTATCGCTTCCGTCGGTATATAGACGACGCAAGGATTTCGTGTAAATTTTATCTCCTTGTTCTTCCAAATCATTTATTTGAACAATATGGGAATGGAGATTGTCGGATTTCCGGAAATCCCGAAATTTCTTCATTAAATTGCAAACTTCTTGGGTACAAGAACGAATAAGTTTTGCAAATTCAATCGACTCTTCACGTAATGTCTTAACATCGAAAGTATAAAGCCCAAGTAGAACATCTTCCACATGGTCTACAATATCATCAATTTCCTTCCCAAGGGTGGAAATATCTTCCCGTTCAATCGTTGTAATGAATTCTTTTGCCAGCTTTTGTTCAATTTCATGCAACTTTGTGTCAGCTTCGTGTTCGACACTATGCATTTTTTCAATCAATTGATCGATATCGTTTGGATTATAGCTTAATATGATTTCTTCCAACATCTCTGCAGCCTTTGTTGCATAAACTGCCTGCTCCGACATCAATAAAAAATAATCATTCCCTTTTCTTGCCACTATGGTAACCTCCATTCATCCTGACAACCGGAGAGAAGCGTCCTTTCTTTCCACCGGCATCTGTGTAATTTTAAAAAAGAACGAAAAATAATTTGGCCATTAAGTAACCGATGATACCGCAACCTGGGAAAGTTAATACCCAAGCATATACCATATCTTTTACCACATTCCAGTTCACGTTGGAAATTCGTTTCGAAGCTCCAACCCCCATAATCGCAGTTGTTTTTGTATGGGTTGTACTGACAGGCAAACCAAATAATGAAGATACTAATAGGGAAAACATCCCGGTGAAATCAGCAGCAAAGGCTTCATGTTTGGATAATTTCACCATATCCATCCCAACGGATTTAATAATCCGATATCCACCGATACTTGTTCCGAAAGAGATCACTAAACTGATTAAAAGCATAACCCAAAAGGGGATTTCAAAGGTAGTGGCATCGGACACCCCTTGGGAAAGAAAAATGCCGAAAAGGAATACACCGATAAATTTCTGGCCATCTTGGGCTCCATGCATGAAGGCCATGCCTGAGCTTGCTACGATCTCTCCATATTGGAAAAATCTTTCCCCTTTTCTCCGATTCACATTTCTAAATAAATATTGAATGATCTTCGTAACTACGTATCCTAAACCAAAACCCATCAATGTGGACAGGAAAATCCCATAAACGACTTTTATCCATTCTCCTCCATTAACCCCATCAAGACCACCTTGTAAAGCTATGGCAGCTCCTGTTAATCCTGCTATTAAGGCATGACTTTCACTTGTAGGGATCCCAAAATACCAAGCAGCCGTTGACCATAGGACAATGGCAAACATACCGGCACAAAGGGCTACTAGAGCTTTATGGGCATCTCCACTCAAATCCACCATGTTATAGATTGTTTGGGCAACGGTGGAATTGAACATGGTCATCACAACAACACCCAAAAAGTTCATTACCGCAGCCAGTAAAATCGCGGGCCTAACCCCAATACATCTTGTAGATACAGCTGTAGCAATAGCATTCGGAGCATCTGTCCATCCATTTACCAATACGACCCCTAGGGCAAGGAGAACGGTAACTAACATAATCGGATTTTCAATCATTTTTCCGATAAACTCAGTAAAAGACAACATCATAATATGTATACCTACTTTCCATGAAATACTCCCCGTCCTTATAAAAGGGAATGTTAAAATCTTTTTTGGACCAGAATCTTTCCCTCTAAATCGAACTTTTCAATAATAAGCAAAGGAATTTCGACATCCCCTCCCTAGTTCCGACAATAATCATATTTTATCTTCTGTAATTTATCAATTAGTTTTAGAAAACTGCCCTAAATTTATAACTTGTGATTTTATGAGCATTAAGCCCAGCAAACACTAGAATATTTTACTATATCTTTTCAAAAAAACCTATAGTTTTCACAGGAAAGACAACGATTTGTTATATTAAAGCCCTTTCATTTTTTTATCATTTTATGAAAGAGATTTCATTTTATATGTGAAAACATGAATGCCCATTCAAATTTCCATTTTTTTCCTTTCTGGACTTTTTGCTGACATTTCTCTTGAAAGGAAAAATTTTAAGTGGTTAAATATTCTTCGGTCAAAAACCATTTTTAAAACATATTTCTGATCGCGTTCAAATTTTTTTCAAGAAATTACAGAGGAAAAAAGGGTACAATATACTTTGGCTCTTTAGATGCCGATCTAATCTTTAGATGGAAGAGGAGAATTTTTCGTGTACGAAGAAATAAAAGCCATTTACTCCCGAAAAAATAAGGAATTATTTTTAAGTATTTATGATAAAAATGGGAACCAAATTATTAGTTCAAAAATACCGAAGCTTATTGCCTATAAAAAGGGTGAAGAAGTTGAGGGAATGAATAGCAATAAATATGTCGTGGTGGAAGTGGAGGATGATGTTTTCAATCCCAAAAAACTTCACACTGCTAAGATGGTTCGTGCGAATCTTTATTATCAAGAATAGAATCCCGTATTTAATAAAAGGAACTTATCACTAAGCCATCGATTCTTCCCTTATGAGCGAATGGAGAACTCTTACAGTTCATAAACAAAAACCAATTGTGGATCTGGAAAAGATGCCAATATCCACAATTGGTTTTCTTATTTTACAAACCCAAAATGGCGGATGAGCCTTAACATCAACTGAAAGACTCCATACAAAGGAAAAGCTATTAACAGAATGACCAAGAAATCCCGCTCCATGTAATAAGTCGATCTACCGAAGCCATTTACAATTAGGTGGGAAACACAGTAGGATAAAGGGATAAAAAACACCTTTTCCATGATTCTTCGAAAGGATTCTCTTTTTCGAAAAATGAGCAAAAGGGAACCAATAAGGACTGTGGCAATTCCGGCTACTATGAAATAGTAATTTAATGCGAGCCGAGGTAAGGTTGTCACACCACCATTTGGGATTAAATCTTTCCCATAGATCAGGAGGTCCTCCTTTAAATCGGGACCGTAGTAGTAAATGCTATCTATTTTTTCGTCCCCTTCACGATTCAAAATCGTGGTTAGTCTTTTAGCGTGTCCAAACCACTCATCCCAAGTCGTATTCCAAGCGGTTATATGATAAACATTTCCAGATAATTCCTCATCATAACCTCCATGGATAAAGTAACCGGTGACATCATCTCTGAAGTTGACAATCACCTGTCCAATGCTATTTTCCTCAAAACGGACTAAATCCTCCTGATACGGCAAATATTGCGGGGAAGTCAGATAGATAAAAGCGACCATCAAAAAAGTAAAAGTGATCAAAACCGTAAAAGCAATCGACAAAATTTTTTTCTTTTGTAACTGAAATTTGATCTTTTTTAAGGGACCAATATCCGCATCCGGTAAAATTGGCTTTGAACTGGACATTTTTTCAAATTGTGTCTGACATTCCTTGCAAGTCTGGATATGCTCTTCCACAATCTTTCTCGTATCATTACTGGCAAGATTTTCCACATATAGAGGTAGTATATCTTGGATAACATCACAAGTAATTTTCATGGTCTCCCTCCATCCGCCCCTGGATTTTTTTTCTAGCCCGGTGATAGGTGACACAGGCCCAATTTTCACTTTTTCCAAAAATCTGGCCTATTTGTTTGAAAGAAAGTTCCGCAAAAACCCGGAGTGTAAACACTTCTTTATAAGGTTCTGGCAAAGAATGCAAAATTTCATGAACTTTCATTGCTGTTTCTGAGGAAAGGATTTTTTTCTCAAAGCTTTCCTCTTGGGGAACTTCCCCTTGCAGTTCCTGATACACCAATCGCTTTTTCTTCCGGAGATGGGAAAAATAGGTGTTTTTCGCAATTTGGCAAAGCCAGACCCGAATATCGCTTTCTCCTTTAAACTGATCCATTGACTTCAAGGCCTTCATAAAAGCTTCCGACGTAATGTCTTCAGCAACATGCTGATCTTTACATAAAGAGTAAACAAATAAAAAGACATCTTTAAAATATCTTTGGTAAACTTCCTCGACCTCTGCCACCCTGTCACCTCCTTTTCATCAATAAGACGCGGATGCAAAGAAAATCTTACAAAAAAATCCCACTTTTTCTTCTCTACAATTTCAGCAGATTGAAAAAACCGTTTTCAACTAAAGGATAACAAAAAAACTTACACTAAAAAAAAGAAGATTTTTAGAAAGACCTCCTTTTCCTTTCCCTGAAATATGGAAAAATATTTATTTGAATTTACCCCAACACACTAGTGTCGCATTAAAATAGTTATATTTGATTTACTATACAGAATATTTGGTTATTAAATTTTTTCATAAAAAAACCTTTATAATGGTTTTGGTAGTA
>NICF_comb_assmDRAFT_10000623_pt1 | contig 29655 bp, 18 predicted proteins | sample NewIslPassag4_SG_FD_11279 | JGI IMG/M metagenome (IMG submission 11279)
AGTCGCGCCGACATGGTGGTGGGAAATCGTCCCACAGGCTGATGGCAAAGTTCAGTTTGTCAAGCACGTGGTGAGCGAAAAGCCAATGAACTTTGGTGCAGGAGTAGGGGATGTTAATGGGGATGGTCGTCCGGACATCATTCGTCCAAATGCGTGGTTCGAGGCCCCCTCTGACCCTCGCCAGGGGTCCTGGATTGAACACCCCATCGCGCTGGGCGGAGCCAAAGAAGGGGAAGCCGAGCACACAGCTCAGATTCTTGTCCACGATGTAAACGGCGACGGAGTCAACGATCTCATTGCCAGCTCTGCGCACCGCTACGGAATTTACTGGTACGAACAAGTCAGGGACGGGCAGGAGATCAAGTTCAAACGCCACGTCATCGACAACACATGGAGCCAGGCTCACTCGCTTACGCTGGCCGATATTGACCTGGATGGTGACCTCGACCTCGTAACCGGTAAACGGTTTATGGCCCACAACGGCGGCGACCCCGGTGCTTTCGAGCCCCTCGGCGTGTACTGGTACGAATTTCAGAGTACGCCCGAAGTGAAATGGATCAAACACGCCATCACCTACAACCAGGGAATCGGTGCGGGGCTCAACATCCCTGTGGTGGATCTGGACGGAGATGGAGACCTCGATATCGTCGTGACGGGCAAGTGGGGTGGTCCCGTGTGGTTTGAAAACCAGTTGCGTTGAGCCTGGCCGCTTTTCCTGCCGTACACCAAACAGTTGTCGTCTCGCCGCTATCGTCATGCGAACTTGACGTGAGTCGTATTCATCATAACCCAGCGTTATAGAGTCAATGGGAGGGTATCTGGTATGCCAACCACAAGAACCAGCCGTCGAACATTTCTCCGGTTGTCCCTGGTTGCTTCAGCCTCCGCGATGGCTCCCCTGTACATTCCGCGACATGTGCTGGGCACGGAAAATGTTCCCCCAGCCAATGAACGCATTGGCATTGGGGGCATTGGTATCGGCCGCCGGGGACTGCAGTTGTTTGATGAGCTTCCCTCGCTCGGACGGATCGTCGCAATTGCCGACGTGAACCTCCCACGTGCGGAAAAGACTGCGGAGCCCTACAAGGCTGCCGCTTACCAGGACTACCGCAAATTGCTGGAGCGGAAAGATGTCGATGCGATCATCACAGCCACACCCGACCACTGGCGGGCCATCGTCTGCATCCACGCGTGCCAGGCGGGGAAGGACATCTATGCCGAAAAACCAATGACGCTCACGATTTACGAGGGACGGAAAATCGTGGAGGCGGTTCAGAAATACAAGCGAGTCTTCCAAACCGGCAGCCAGCAGCGTTCGATGGCGGCCAATCGGCTGGGATGTGAACTGGTACGCAACGGACGCATCGGTAAAGTTCACACGGTCATAGCAGCCAACTATCCCAGCCCCTGGGAATGTCATTTCCCAGGCCAGCCGGTACCGCCCGGCCTGGACTGGGATATGTGGTGCGGGCCTACAGAACCCGTTCCCTACCACATCGACATTTACACCCCGCGCGCACGACCAGGTTGGATCTCATTCCGGCCCTACTCGGGAGGCGAAATGACCGGGTGGGGGGCCCATGGGTTGGACCAGATCCAGTGGGCTCTAGGCACCGACGATACCGGCCCGGTCGAGATCTGGACGGAAGGTCCCAGATTCAATCCCCCCACCTACACCGAGCCGGAATCCCGGGCCCGGGGTGACAAAATATGCAGCCAGCCCAAAGTGTTTTTCAAATATGCCAACGGTATCGTCGTGAAATTCGACAATGGTCCGCCGGGAGGTGCCGTTTTCATTGGGGATAAAGGACAGATCACTGTCGACCGGGGCAAATTCACGGTAGAACCAAAAGAGCTTGGTGAGCCGCCCTATGACGATTTCACAGTCCACCTGCCAGTCAGCAACCATCATTTATTGAACTGGCTGGAATGCATCAAAACACGTGAAAAGCCGGTCGCGCATGAAGAGATCGGCCACCGCTCAACAACGCTCTGCCACCTGGGAAACATCGCACGCTGGGTCGGCCGACCTCTCAAGTGGGACCCCGTCAAAGAGCAGTTTGTAGGCGATGACGAGGCGAACCGATTCCTGGACCGCCCGCGCCGCAAGCCGTATCTGCTGCCTGAGGTCTGACATCCCACACAACGTGCGGGATAACCCCGTCAACGGCCGCCTGTCACTTTTTTCCGGCGGCCTTCTTTTTTCTTGCGGACTTTGCCGGACGCGGTCTTAAGAACAGGATGAGCAGAACGAGTGGAGCGGCAAACAACAAAAGTTTTGGCCGGATGACGACCACCAACAAAAAGCAAGGAATCGCCAGCACAAGCCACCGTGGCAACTCGAGAATGCGGTAGTATGCAAGCCAGAGCAGGGCCGTGACCGGCGCCATCCGCCAGCAGGCAGATTCACACATGATTTCAAACGAATTGCGCGGTGGGCGAAAGTGAAAGAAAATTGCTCCAAGACACAAAAGAATCGCCAGCACACCAAGAGCGTGACGACGCAAATGAATGGTCGGATCGGCGGATTCCTGTTTGGTGGAAGAGGCCATTTCATGGACGTTCAAGTCTTGAGGCCGAAGCACATGGCACCGCATTCTTTATTGTGCCCGATTTCGGACGCCGTTCCAACCTCGCCCAGACGATAGATACCGTGCCCCGCACTCTGGCCCGAGTTAACCCGACCGCGCGTAGCGCCGGCACCGTATCACCCGGGCCGGGGCGATCGTTCACGGCAAGCAGCATGGCTACGAGATCGGATCAGGGCTCCAGCACAATCTTGCCCACCAGCGTTCCAGCCCCACGAAGAGTGTTGTCTTCCTGGAGTTTGTGAGCTTCAGCCGCTTCCGCGAGCTTGAAAATCTTGCCGATAACAGGCCGGAGCTTCCCTTCCTCCAGCCACCGGTTGATGTCTTCCGCCGCCCGGCGCTGCTCTTCCGGCGGGGCGTTGAACATCGCAAACCCGTAGGCCTTACAGTCCTTGATGTAAAACGGTCCCACGGGAAACGGCGGTCGGGACTCCCTCCCTGCCATGAGGATCAATCGGCCGCGCATGGCCAGCAGTGATACAGCCATTTCCAGATTCTGTTCCCGAAGCGTCTCGAACCAGACGTTCACACCGTTGGGGGCAAACCGACGGATCTCTTGCTCCTCGTTGTCTTTCTTGTAATTGATGACAAGGTCCGCGCCCAACTGGCGACACAGTTCTGCTTTTTCATCGCTCCCCGCCGTGGTGATCACGCGGGCTCCGACGGCCTTGGCCATCTGAACAACACAGGATCCCACTCCGCCAGTGCCGCCATGCACAAACACGATTTCCCCCGGCTGAAGTCTTGCATCGCGGAACAATCCCAGATGGGCCGTGATGCCTACGAGAGCTATCGCGGCCGCCTCCCGATCAGAGACCGTTGGAGGCGTAGGGTAAAGCCAGCATTCGTCGGCTACGACGTACTCCGCAAAAGTTCCCTGTCTTCCCAGAAGCCCCTGATTCGAACCCCATACGCGGTCGCCAACCTTGAACCGCGTCACTTTCGCTCCCACAGCCTCCACCGTCCCGGCAACGTCACACCCCAGGATATAAGGCTTTGGAATCGGCATCGGGACGATGCCTGCCCGGATGTAAGTGTCGATGGGATTGACAGAAACGGCCCCCACGCGGATGAGCACCTCGGTATCGCCGGGCTGCGGTTGCGGCAACTCCCCGTATTTGATGACTTCTGGAGGACCGTAGTGTTCGATATAAGCCGCCTTCATAAGAACCTCCTCGCTGCTTCTTTTGGAAGGCAATCCATACTTCGGCTGCCCACAGAGTTTCGACCGAAATGTTCAGCCACGATTGACACTCACCCTGTTCCTGGACGGATATGCAGACAACAGCACCCCTCGCCTCCCGGCTGCCACGTGTCGGCAGAAAACTTAAATCCAGCCTCCTGGAATAACCCGTAGTCCACTTCGGCGGCAATCCGACAGAGGGTGGCCACAAGATCGTCCGGCAGCCCCGCCTCCACCCAGGCCTCTCGCAGCGGACAATGGTGGAATTTGATGTCCAAACGCGTGTCATCGTGGGCAAGGACTTCAGGTTCGAAAAGTCGTCCCTCATCGGGCAGATGGCCCAAAAATGCCTCACGCACCCCCGCAAGATTGGCGGGAGCGAACTGGCGGAAGGCCTGGCCCCGCTCCTGCCCGCGGCGGTAAATGGCCCGTTTCATAATCTGCTCAGCCCGCTCCGGCCCAAGTTCCCGGGATAGCTCCTCGTAGATGTGGTAATAGATCATCGCTCGGTTTTTGTAGGCGTCCCTTAACTGTTGACGTAGTTCTTCGATTTCGCTCATGGGTGTCTCCTTCTTCGGGGCTTCTCCAGCTTCTGATAACCGTTTTTTCCAGAATTATAGGTCCCGAGGCCGGGCGGGAAACATGAGGGCCGCTTTTGCCACCGGAAGAGCGTGTGCGAAAAGTGTCTTTGTGATGTTCATATGAACACATCAATGCAGGTTGACGAAGATAGGGTACAGATGTACACTATATACGTGATACGTGGAGGTGACAGCATGGCTAGCATCGATGTCTTGACATCTTCGGCAGATGCTCTCGCGATTCCTCAAGGGAATACCTCTCTGGGAAATTATGCAGAGCATGCGAAAGCCCCTCCGGTTTTCCCACAGGCGGGGGATTCTCGGAGTGTCCTCGTGGCCGCCCTTCGCCGGCAAATAGAGGCGGTTTCCCGTCGGCAGACCTACCCTCCCTCTGAAGGGATTTCCGCAGGCCTTCCAGAGGTGGATGCCCTCCTTCCCCAAAAAAGAATTTTTCCAGGTGGTTTTGTTGAATGGTTGATCCCTACGGAAGGTACAGGAGGAGAATGCCTTTCCTTGCGAATGGCCTGGTCTATCGCGGTTCACCGGAAGGGCTATCTCGTCATTGTGGACCCAACTCAGGAAATCTATCCCCCAGGCCTGGTGTATCTGGGGATCGATCTTCCACGAACAATCTTTCTGCACCCCGCTTCTCCAAAGGATGCCTACTGGGCCATCATTCAGGTTCTTCGCTGCTCTGCTACAGGGGCCCTTTGGGCGTGTATCGACCGCCTGGATACCAGAACCGCTCGTCGCTTTCAACTCGCCGCTGAGCAGGGTTCCACCGTGGGAATTTTCGTTCGCCCGTTCCCGGCCATCAACGAGATTTCCTGGGCCCAGGCACGCTTTCTCGTGCAACCTCAGCCGGCAGCCTGTGCTCAGGACACTTCCCAGCGTCGGCGTGTCAAGGTGATTGTGCTTCGGGCTCGCGGTCAATGGGAAAACGTTGCAGGGGAGGTGCTGATCGATGATCCGGCGGATCCTCTGTCTCAGACTTTTGGAACCTCATCTCTCTCCGCAAGTCCATCCCTCAAAGCAGCATCCCTCCGGGCATAATCCCTCTTACAGCACGGATGAGAACAATCGAGAATCCCTTTTGTCGCTTCTTGCGGAGTTCTGTACTCGATATACTCCGCACATTTATTTCGATTCGCATTCTCCGTCTGACACATTATTCCTCGATCTTACTCATGTGCCTCACCTCATTAACGATGAAAAGTCATTCGTCATTCACCTGATAGCGGAATGTTATCGCCAGGGATTTCATCCGGTTGTGATCGCGATCACCGAAACCGCGTCGGCCGGCTGGGCCTTCACTCATTTCACCTCCCTTCCAGCCAATCACCGCATCTCCCAGGGGCGGATTGTCCCTCCGGGAAAAATGCGAGACTGGCTCCGTTCCCTCCCTGTGGAAGCCATTCGAGGCAAAGAGGAATGGCATGCTACCTGCCATGAACTCGGATGTCATACGATTGGAGACGTTCTCCGCCTCCCCCTTTCCGAATGGGAAGAACGCTTCGGAAAAGACTTTGGCCTCCGCATTCAGCAACTCTTGGGAGAACGCGAGGAAATTCTTCCTCCATATCGCCCCTTACCCAAATTTGAATACAGTGTCTGCCTTGAATATCCCACAACATCGGCCGACATTATCGACGAACATATATCGGCACTTTTGCACATATTAAGAAACGATCTTCTCAAAAAAGGGCAGGGGGCCTTGGAGTTAGTCATAACGTTCTTTTGTGACGATGCAAAACCTTTATCCACCACGATCACTCTCATTCATCCTACAGTCAATGCTGAAAAACTGTATGGTCTTTTTCAATTACACAAAGAGCAGTTACGTTTACCAGGGCCTGTCACGCAAATCTCGGTGGCGGTCACGTGTACTGCCTCCCTCGAATGGGGTCAATCGACTCTCTTTCATCGCCCGGCTGCCTCCTCATCCCGGGAGTGGGCCGAACTTCTCGAGCGATTGGCTGCTCGGCTGGGGAAGGAACGCGTTTCCGAGGCGATCTTGGAGCCAGATCACGCGCCCGAATATGTGACCCGGTGGAAGAGTTGCTTTGATCGGCGGCGAAAGCAGAAGAGTACTTTTTTATCCTTCGCCATTCTTCCGGGAGCGCGTCCCTGGCGGCTTTTGAACAAGCCTGTCCCCATTGAGGTGGTCATGGGAATTCCTTCAGGGCACCCCTATCGGTTCTTTTATCGCGGCGCATATAAAGAAATCGTGCGTTTCTGGGGACCCGAGCGAATTGAAACCGGATGGTGGCGTGGTGACACAATCCTGCGCGACTATTATCGCGTTGAAACAGTCACCGGAGAGCATTACTGGATTTATCGGTGTCTCTACACCGGACAATGGTACCTCCATGGAATATTCTGATATTCATTACAACTGGGGAGTTTCTATGGATTACCATGTTCATGTCAAAACGAATTTTTCTTTCCTTCAGGGAGCTTCCCATCCGGATGAACTGTTCCGGCAGGCTGCGGAGCTGGGGCTGAAAGGATTGGCCATCACCGATGAAGCCAGCGTGGCGGGAGTTGTTCGCGCCCATATCACGGCAAAAGAGCTGGGGTTGAAACTCATCGTGGGTGCTGAGATTCACCCGCAGGACAGTTTACCGGTTGTTCTGTGGGCCACCGATCGCCGTTCCTACGGTCGGCTTTGCCGCCTCATCACAAAAGGCAGACGTCAGGCCGAAAAGGGCCAGTATAACCTCACTTTTCAGGATATTGTCGAACACAGTGATGGCCTTCTGGCGGGGGTAATTCCAAAGGCGGCCAATGGGCAGCCCCTTCTTTTTCATCTTCAACAGTATGCAAAGGTCTTCTCAAAAAGAGGATATCTGTTGGGAGAACTATCCCTCGGCCCGAACGACCGCCGGCGTCTGGAGTGGCTGCAAAGCCTGTCGCAGCGATCCCGTTTGCCGCTCGTAGCTGACGGGAATGTGTTTTATCATCATCCTTCCCGTGCTCCCTTGTATGACATCCTTACGGCTATTCGTATGGGAATTAGGGTCACTGAACTGGGGGAACAGCGGTTTGCCAATGCCCAGAAATACCTGAAATCGCCCGAGGAAATGCGGGCGTTGTGGCACCGCGCGCCGGACGCCTGCGAACGAGCCGCGGAAATTGCCGGGCAGTGCCGCTTTTCACTTGATGAACTTCGGTATGAATATCCCGAGGAATTAGTTCCCCCTGGATACACACCGCTGGAGTATCTGCGTTTTCTTACGTGGGAAGGGGCCCGCCAGCGCTATCCTCAGGGAATTCCCGAAAAAGTTCGTTCGATTCTTGAACATGAACTTCGCCTTATTGGGGAGCTTCACTATGAGGCGTACTTTCTCACTGTGTGGGATCTCGTCCGTTTTGCTCGGAGTCGGGGTATTCTCTGTCAGGGCCGGGGATCTGCGGCCAATTCAGCCGTCTGTTTCTGTCTGGGAATCACTGCTGTGGATCCTGACCGGATGGACCTTCTGTTTGAACGTTTTGTCAGCCGGGAACGCAACGAAGCTCCCGATATCGATGTGGATTTTGAGCACGAACGACGGGAAGAAATTATTCAGTATATTTACAACAAATATGGACGGGAACGTGCCGGGATGACAGCCGAAGTCATCACCTACCGTCCTCGCTCTGCGGTCAGGGATGTGGGGAAGGCCCTCGGCTTTTCGCTGGAAGAAGTGGACCGCCTTGCCAGCACAATCGAGCGGTTCCACGAGGAACCCGATCTCCTTGAACGATGCCGTGAAGCGGGGTTTGATACGCAGTCTCTTGCCACCCGACACCTCGTAGAATGGGCCACCACACTCGTGGGATTTCCCCGACATCTCTCTCAGCATACCGGCGGAATGGTCATCACGCATGGACCACTGTGTGAACTTGTTCCGCTCGAAAACGCGGCCATGCCGGATCGAACGGTTATTCAGTGGAATAAAGACGACCTTGATGAACTGGGCATTCTCAAAGTTGATTGTCTGTGTCTGGGAATGCTGACTGCTATTCGCAAGACATTTCAGACAATCAAAAAGCACTATGGTCGGGAAATCACTCTCGCCTCGGTTCCCGAAGGAGATGAAGGGGTTTATCAGATGATTCGCCGGGCCGATACGATGGGCGTCTTTCAAATTGAAAGTCGTGCTCAAATGAGTATGCTGCCCCGGCTTCAACCTCGCTGCTTTTACGACCTCGTCATAGAGGTGGCCATTGTGCGTCCTGGGCCAATCCAGGGGAATATGGTTCACCCCTATTTACGCCGCCGTGCCGGTGAGGAACCGATCACATATCCCAATGAGGCCATTCGTGAGGTGCTGGGCAAGACCTTGGGTGTGCCCCTTTTCCAGGAACAGGCCATGCGACTTGCCATGGTGGCTGCCGGTTTTACTCCGGGAGAGGCCGACCAGTTGCGCCGGGCCATGGGAGCATGGCGGAGACCGGGACTCATCGATGCGTTTCGCCGCAAACTTATCGATGGCATGCTTTCCAATGGCTTCAGTCCGGAATATGCCGAAGCGATATTCCAGCAAATTCGTGGCTTTGGGGACTACGGCTTTCCAGAATCACATGCAGCCAGCTTTGCCCTGCTGGTCTATGTTTCTGCATGGCTCAAATATCACTACCAGGCGGCCTTTACGGTGGGACTTCTCAACAGCCAACCGATGGGATTTTACGCTCCGGCCCAACTCATCGAAGACGCCCAGCGACACGGCGTCGAAGTCCGGCCGGTGGATGTCAATTTCAGTTTCTGGGATAGCGACCTGGAAAACGCGGATGCACCGACCAAACTGCTGACCGGAACCATTCTTTCATCTGATTCTTCTCAAACAAAGGAAGGGAATCCACGGCCGTTGTCAAAGGAAATACCCGGAGAAACTCCATGTCCGTGGCATGCTTCTCCCACCCCTCATTTGGAAAGCAATACAAACAATTCCCCACCCTGTCCCGAATCCACGTTCTTTCCCGTAAAAGCCATTCGTCTGGGATTTCGCATGGTGCAGGGTATGCGACAAGCAGACGCCGAAAAAATTATCGCGGCCCGAGTGCACGGTCCCTTTACAAGTCTCAGTGACTTTGTACAAAGAACCAAACTCAGCAGGTCTGCTGTGGTTCGCCTTGCCCGCGCAGATGCTTTCGCTTCCCTGGGCCTGACGCGCCGCGAGGCCCTCTGGCTGGCTATGAAGATGGCTCCCGACTCGCCTTCCCTCTTTACCTCCACCGCTGAGACGTGTTCTGCTCATTACCCACCGGAGCAATCCTCCCATCAGAATATAAAAGACCAGTCTTTCGAGAAGTCTCTTCTGCCTCAAATGTCAATGGCTGAGGAAGTGGTGGCTGATTATTCCATGCTTGGCCTGTCTTTAAAGGCACATCCTTTACGGTTACTCAGATCGGAGCTTGACCGTCTTCGTGTTACTCCGGCCATCAAATTGCAGGATATTCCTGATGGTTATCCTGTGCGGGTGGCAGGAATGGTTCTTGTGCGCCAGAGACCCTCCACCGCTCGAGGAATCACGTTTATGACCCTGGAAGACGAAACAGGGATGATCAACCTGATCATCCGCCCTGATGTGTGGCAACGGTGGCGACTCGTTGCTCTCAACGCACCGCTCATCCTCGCAGTAGGACGGCTTCAAAAGCAAAGCGGGGTCATTCACGTCGTCGTCATACGCCTGGAAGATCTTTCCAGCAAACTTGCAGGATTAGAAGGACAATCTCGTGACTTCTGCTGATATCTCTTTAATTGTGGCACTATTCGCTTGAAAAAAAGCCCATTCCTTATTCGGAATGGGCTGCTCTTCGTTTAATACAATTCGCCGCTCAGCAATGCGGAGCCACTCACGGAAAACGCTTCATGAGTGCTTCCGCCCGGGCACGAATCTGAGCATTGCGACAGTGTTGCAGCACGGTTTGCAGAGCCTCTTTCAAACCCGGCACATTCCGATTCAGTTTTTCGGCAATGGTAACCACCGCATCGCCGGCTGCCTCTCGGATGTCCGATTGTGCCACCAACTCCGCTGCCAGGGCGAGGGATTCCGGAGACGGATTCCGTCTTAGAACATCCAGAACCAGACGACGTTCCTCAGGACGTTCCGAGACGGAAAGTGCCTTCCGACACATTTCCAGGCGTTCCTGGTCGGGAACCCGGAACTGACGCGCCACGCGAATATAGGCCCGAATCAGCCGTACCCGATAACGGGGAGCCGCATTGCTCTCGATCAGCGACCAGATGACTGGAGCAACCTCCGCGGAGAGCCAATTCCCCAGGACGGCCGTCGCAGCATCCTGCAAATCGGCGTCTGAACTTTTGGCAGCTTCCGCCACGGTAGCCAATGCCGTTTTTCCCCCTAAAACGCCGAGAAGTTCAAGCAGGTTAGCCCGAGCCGAAGCGGGAGCCGATTGCAACTGGGCAGCGATGAGTGCCGCCACCTTTTCCCGATCTCCAGCCCGTTGACAAGCCGTTCGCAGGGCTTCCATCAGCACAGCCCGTTCACTTTCCGACTCGGTTTGCACCAACTCTTTAATGAGGGTCACAATGTCATCATCTCGAGCTACTTTTCCTAACGCACCCACTGCAGCCGCGCGTACTTCACTATCGTTGCTTCGCATCGCCTTGCGAATGGTCTTCAAACCTTCGGACGCTCGCCGCTGGCCCAACGCATTCAAAATGACGAGCAATTTGTCCTTGGCTGCACCGCTCGCCGCCTGCACCAGAGACTGATTGACTTCCTTGCCTGGCAAAATCTCCAGCGTCTGACGAGCTTCCGCCGCTATCTGCTCGTCGGTGTCAACACTTGCCGCCAAAAGTATCGCAACGTCAGAGGCATCACCGATCCTGGCAAGTGAACGGAGAGCCGCCTGCCGCACTGCCCGCGGCCCTTGCTGGGCAAATTGCCGAACCGTCGGCAGTGCCTCTTTCGAGCCGATGTCCGCCGCCACCTCGAGGGCGACTGCGGCACGTGTCTCCGGCAGTTTGCTCACCGCCTCGGTAAGGACAGGGAGAGAAGAATTAACAGGTAATTCTCGCGCTACCTGCACTGCCAGTTGGAAAAACTTTTCGTTGTCAGAAAAGACCTGTTCCTTCCACAAGTCAATACCGTCGGCGCCACGAGCGATGATCGCTGCCTGCAGGGCGGCCACGCGAATCGATCCCGGCACGTCCGCGGATCGCACCATATCCCAAAGCCTCAAGGCGAGATCCCGCTGACCAGCCGCGTTCAAACGTTCCGCACATGTCAGGAGCGCATCTGCCACGGCACTCCGTGCTGACGGCCGATTGTCCTTGAGCGCCTTTGAGAGAACTTCTGCTGTCTCGGGTGTGGCGATGCGCCCCAGCGCGGACGCAGCAGCATCCACAACAGCCAGGTCGGAATTCTCCAAAAGAGGGACGATCAGCGAAATGGCGCCCTTATCCCGGCGATTGCCAATCGAGTTAAGAATACCCAGGCGCACGCCTCCGTCAGCCTTCGCAAGGGCCTCTCGAAGAGCCTCATCGACCGCGGGCGAGGGAATCGGTTCCAGCGCATACCGTGCGTAATGGGAAAACTTGGGATCGAGGAGCATTTCCTTCAGAACGGGCACGACATCCTCGCCTCCCAGAACCGCCAACCGCTCGCACGCTACCGCTTTGTCGTGATCTGTTGCTGAGGGATTTTTGAGGGCCGCAACCAACTGAGAGACGTCCTGCGTGGTCGCCAAATCTTGTGCTTCAAGCACACCGGCGGCGAACACCAGAAACAGCCCCAACCCGAAACGCAATACAGTTGTGGCACGCATTGTTTCACTCCCTGTTTGTTAAAAAATCGAAAATCAATGTCGATTTTTGCCGAAGTCGTACTCCAGCGAAAGTTCCTCAAATATGCCAGGGTTCTCGCAGTGCCCTGGAGCGGAGCCGATTGGCTTCGTCATCGCCGATGAATTCTTCCTTGACGGGATCGAACCGCACCTTGCGCCCCAGTTGCCACGCGATGTACGCGGCGTGACAGGCAATGTGCGACTGCGCCACGACACTGGCATTGGAAGCCGGCTGCTTGCGGCTTTTTACACAGTCCAGAAAATCGCGGATATGCGTTGAAGGATCGGTTCCCGCCATCGTGAAAACGGGCATTTCCGATCGCAAGGATTCCGGAAAGACAGCGACCTGGCCACTGTCACCCGTTTCCACCCAGCCTTCGTCCCCCTCAAAGCGAACACTGCACGTGCCCAGGCCCAACCACCCGGTATCACGCATGATCAGCTTGACCCCGTTGGCGTAGGTGGCATGGACGTGATTTCCCTGTGGCTCGTATTCAATGGGGGCTGTGTCGTCGGCCTGGTTCGCCCACTGACAGAGGTCAACCGTGTGTGATCCCCATTCAAGAATACCGCCCCCGTGGAAATCGAAGAACCCGCGCCACCCTCCATTAACATAGCGCTGGTTGAAGGGTCGCCACGGACAAGGGCCCAGCCAGAGGTCCCAATCGCAGACATCTTTCGGCGGCTCCGGTTCCGCAGGCAACCAATCCCGCGTGGTCCGGGGATCCAGGGTGTTGGCATGAACCGTATGAAGTTTTCCCAACTTGCCGCTGTGTACGAGGTTAATTGCAAAGATAAAATTGCCGATATTCCGCCGCTGGGTGCCGGCCTGGTAAATCCGGCCATACCGGCGGATCGTGTCCGCCAGGGCCCGGCTTTCGGCGATAGTCATCGAACAGGGTTTTTCGCAGTAGATATCTTTGCCGGCCTTGGCCGCCAAAATAGAGGCCATCGTATGCCATCGGTCACCTGTCGCGATCAGGACGGCGTCAATATCGTCTCTGTTGAGTACGTCAAAGAGATAATGATAAGTTTGGCAATCGTTGTTTTGATAATGCTTATCAACCATCTCTTTGACCATCCGTCTTCGCTCGCTCTGCGGATCGGCCACAGCTACGAATTGCACATCGGGGTTTCTTAAAAAGCATGACAAATCGGTCCTTCCCCGCGGTCCGATGCCGATCCCACCCATCACGATTCTTTCACTCGCCGCGACGCTGCCATTAAGCCCAAGCGCCCGGCCGGACACAACCAAAGGAACTCCCATGCTTCCCGCAAGCGAGGCGCTTCTTGATAAAAACTCACGCCGATTTAATTGTGAGTTGTGTTTAGATTTACTCATCGCTAAAATCTCCCTTTTTTACAATACTCAACTACATTCCCAGGTTCGGTTGTTTTCCCGTAATACTCTCTCACATTTCAAGCCAACGCCGCCTATCACGGCGTTTCTTTGACGCCGCTTTTACATGTGAAGTACTGTCTAATAAAGCGTCGCGTCCTCGACTGATTTGAGCTGCTTCGCGCGCCCAACACGATCCTCGACGTAAATTGATTACCCTGTCAGGCGTTTCAGTCCTTCCATGCGAAGTCCGCCGGACGGAGCCCTTTTTTGTAATTATTGTAACCGAAGTAATTCGGCTCATACGGTCCCACAAAATCGACGTTGGCCTTTTCTGGAATGCGATCCTCCAGCCCGACACACCAGTAGGCTGCGTTGACCACCAGGCGACGGAGTCCCTCACTCTTAAAGTCTACGGCAGCGCCCACTGTCGTCGTGAATACCCGTCCTTTTTTACCGGGCGTGATTTCATACGTTCTCACCCAAGCCACGGGCATCATCGGGTCGTTCTTGGGACCGGTAACCGGCGGATCGGAAGGATTCATTCCCGCCAGCACTTGCCCAAGCACTAAAGGCCGAGAATCACCCGGCAGTGGCAGCCGCACCCGATAGACATCACTTGGTCCCCAGATGTCCTGGCAGCCCCTTACGATGGGATCGTTCTGCGCGCTGGGAGCGATCACGCCGCGTGTGCTTTCTTTATTGTGTGCTCCATGGTGGGCGATCCACGTCTCGCCCAGGACAACCCGGCCGAACCCGCCCTCCCAACTGGGCTCCCTGGAGTTCCAGCTAAAACGAGCATAAGTTCTATTCCGAGGAATTTGGAAGGCATGGGTCGCCGTCCGAATTCCAATAACAGGCTTTCCCTGTTCAAGATAGTCCACAATATACTTCATCTGTTCATCGGGGAGGTTACGGAACCGGGTAAAAATAATCATCAAGTCTGCTTCTTTCAGCGCCTCCAATCCGGGAATATTATCCTGCACGTTGGGGGCGATTTCTCCCGTTGCAGGATCGATCGCAAAGGCACCGTGCACGTGAAACCGTGATGCTTGGCGAGGATTTTTCCGAGCATCGGCAGGGCTTCTTCGGACCGGTATTCTTCATCGCCTGAGATGAGCACAATGTGCTTACCCGTGCCAGGTCCAGTCTTGCCCTCATACACAACCCATGGCTGCTGATCCGATTTGTCCGCCGAGAAAGCCAGGAAATTCCCACCAAGCCATAGTGTGGAAACGATAGCTGCAAGCAAACACAGGTCAGTCAAGCGTCTCATCGGTGCCGTCTCCCAGTTCTCGTGAAGTTATCAAAGAAGAATTTGCTCGGGTTTTACACGAGATAACTGCGGTGGTTGGTTTTACGCGGTTTCAAGGAAGATGGAGTACCTCGCGGCCTCTCCCCTGTTGAATCAACGGAATGTAATTCTCGAGAAATTCCACGGTCGCCGGATCGGTCAGATCCACGGCCGCTTTTCTTTCCGACGACAGGTAGGCCGCCATCGTCAGTTTAACCACCTCACGGCCGAAATGCCAATCCATGAGCGCTGGCCGCCCGGTGAGAATCGCGTCGACAGCGTCGATATTTTCATCCACATAGCCATAGAGGTCCGCTTCATTAGGCTGAACGGTGAGCAGCCCTCGCGTGGCCTGTTGCTTTTCCAGGGCCGCTTCCGCGTCGGCAACGGCTGCCGCTGCGACGTCTCCCACGAACACTTCGAGGGGTGAGCGAAGCGTATTGAACTCGAACGCATATCCAGGTCCCAGACCATCGATCATCACACGCAGGCCCTGCTTGTCGTACATCCACGAGACCGTGAACTGCGCTTTGCTGAGAACGTTGGTTTCGGGATTACGGAAGGTAATCAGCCCGGTTGCAAAGTCATCCGCGGGAGTTTTTGTATAATCGACCCCGAAGCGCGCCTTGAGCTGCTCCCGCCATTCGGGTCGGCCCCATTTCAAAAGTGCAAGATCCGCCTGTACAGACACCGGCTGCAAAAATCCCAGCGGCTTTCCGGGCGGGGTCAGAAGGTACCACGCGACCGCCACGCTGTGGCAGCCCATGTCCGTCATCACACCGCCGCCCTGCTGCGTGGGATCCCAAAACCATGCGGAGTGTGGACCTGCGTGCTCCTCCGAGGCCCGCACGAGTGCAAGCGGTCCCATTGTTTTCATTACCGGTTCGAGCTGCGTCCTAGCCGCTTTGACGGCCTTCATGTGGAGTTGATTTTCATAATAAATGAGCGGCACATCGAACGGTTCCAAGCGCGCAATCATCTGACTGGCTTCCCGGAGATTCCGAGCAAGCGGTTTATCGCAGATCACCGCCCGGAGTTTCGCCCCTTTCTCCAGCGCCTGGGCTATTTCATCGACGATGGCAACTCGGGCAAAATTGGGGGCATAAATGGCTACAACATCGACATGATGGGCCATTTCTCGGACACTGGAAAAGATTCGCCCTTCCCCCAATCTTTTTTCGCGGACGTACTGGGCAATTGCTTCCGGTGGCCGGCGTGACACAAGGCCCGCCACCTCCACTCCCCGGACCTGTTCCAGTGCTCGCAGTTGAAACCGCGCGTAAAAACCCCCGCCGACCAGCCCAAATCGCAGCGCACTCATCTTTGTTTTCACCTCCACCAACAAAAAGCAGATGGACAAAAAGGCAGGGAAATGCCAAAGTTACCTGCGGATGGACGACTCGGACCGCCAATCGTTGCCGCTTATATTACGGCACGGCTGGCGGGGCTTCAAGCTTTCCCAAAAGACGGAACCACGACCGATATCATCCCTGAAGCCTCAGAAAATCTTCAATTTCGTGCCGAAACGGCATGGATGGCTGTGCCCCTGCGCGCGTCACCGAAATAGCAGCGGCCGCTGATGCCCATCGGAGGCTGTCCACCCAGTCACGTCCCTCAGAAATGGCTGTCGCCAGCGCCCCGTTAAACGCGTCTCCGGCTCCAGTCGTATCGACGGCTTTTGTTGGGAAAGCGGGAATGTATCTCGCCTCTCCGGCTCCCGCGAAAAAGCAGCCGCGAGCTCCAAGAGTGAGAACGACGTTTCCAACGCCCCGATCCAGCAATCGCTGAGCCGCAGTCCGTGCATCCGCTTCGTCTTCTATCTTCGGCAGATCCAAGAGCCTCGCTATCTCATGCTCATTCGGTGTGATGATATCCACATCGGAAAGCAAATCGGCGGGAACGTATTCGGGAACAGGCGCCGGGTTGAGGATGGTCGTCACACCGAATTGTCGGGCACGCCGCAGTCCAACTTGAACAGTTTCTACGGGAATTTCAAAGCAGGTCAGCAGGACGGACGCGTGTTCGAAAACGGAATCAGGCACGGCCTTGACGTCTGCCGGCGAAAGCGCGGCGTTGGCACCCGATGCCACCGCGATCGCGTTTTCTCCACACTCATCCACCATGATGAGCGCCACGCCCGAGGAGATGCCATCTTTTATGTTGACATGCGTTAGATCGATCTGATCTTTCTGTAACGCTGCCAGGCTTTCCCGCCCAAAAACGTCGTTTCCTACTGCTGCGATGAGCGTGACCGGTTTTTCGCCCGACCGAGCCGCAGCCACCGCCTGATTGGCCCCTTTTCCACCCTGGTTCTGGTAAAAGGTGCCACCGATAACGGTCTCACCTGGCTGGGGCAAGCGGCGGACCTTGACCACAAGATCCGTGTTCACGGAACCCAACACAATAACGCGGTCTTTCATTCAGAGTCTCCTTGCCGGCTCCACACGCTCGGGACGATTTTACTCGCGGGGAACTCTCACGAGAACCGGCCCTGCCGGGAGAAGACACGATTTACTTTCCGATGCAGAACCGCGAGAAAATCCTGGAGAGGATTTCCTCCGAATAAACTTCGCCCGTGATCTCGCCAATCGAAGAGAGGGCCGAGCGGAGCGCGGTCGCGATCAAATCCTCAGATTCCCGCCCGTGGATGAGCTCCTGTGCCTGATGAAGAGCATCGGCTGCCCTCCGTAAAGCGTCTCGGCATCGCATCGCAGTGACTGCGACAACTCCCGCGCTTGTTTCCTGTTGCGCCAAAAGGCGGTTTACGATTGTATCTTTGAGAATCTCAAGACCGCTGTTACAACGGGCACTCACCAGCAACGCGCCTGCCGGCCATGACGATGATCGCCCCGTTGGCAGCAGATCAGCCTTTGTCAGCACAAGAAGCGTCTGCGAGTTGTGAGTATCCGAGTCAACGGGGACGGTCTGGGGGGAATATTGGGTAGCGTCCCAGCAAAGGAGCCGTAAATCGGCCATCTGCGCTGCCTGTTGGGTGGCGACCTGCATCTTCCCTGCGATGGCGGAATCACCCTCACCGGTTAATGCATTCATGTCTTTCGTGCTGTCGAGCCCAGAAGGCGCCACCTCGGCCGACCAACTCTCCAGGCCGGCAGTATCGACCAGCTCAAAGCTGACACCACGGTGAGAACAGACGGCCGTGAGGTAATCGCGAGTCGTCCCGGGTACTGGTGAGACAATGGCTCGCTCTGTTGAAAGAAGTCCGTTAAAAAGCGTGCTTTTCCCGGCGTTTGGTGGCCCGACCAGAACTACGCGGGGAAGTTCGGTATTTCCCCGTCGCTTTTCAAATTGGCGTTTAATTTCCTCGAGCGCCGTCCGGGCGGCGGTGACCCGGGTCTCCAACTCTTCCCAGGATAAAAACGGCAAGTCCTCCTCAGCAAAATCGAGGCCCGCCTCCACATCCGCCACCAGATCGAGAAGCTCTTCCCGCAGCGCCCGCAAAGGCCCACCGATCCCTCCTGCAAGTTGGTGAAGCGCCGTCTGAAGTTCGCGGGCCTCACGGGCTTCAACGACCCCCAACACTGCTTCCGCTTGAGTTAAATCGACTCGCCCGCTCAAAAACGCCCGCAGGGTAAATTCCCCAGGTCGGGCAGGCCGGAGCCTGAGTCTGGCTATGATCTCGTGAGCCAGCGGACCGCAACACACCGTGTGAAGTTCGACCACCGGTTGGCCGGTATAACTTCGGCCGGAAGGCCAGGAAAAGACATCGCAAGGCAAACGAGCGGGCAATCCTTCCCAGTCCAACCAGGTCGCGAACACCATCGGCTCGAGGGGCTGCTCCACCGGGAGGCACTCCTCGCAGATGACACGTCTTGCTGCCTGCCAGGCCTCGGGACCCGAGATTCGAATGATCTGTCGGGCGCCACGTCCAAAGGCGGTCGCGACTGCAACGATGGTGTCGTGGGCTTGCTGCCACATGGAGTTTGTGAGGGATCAGACCCGCGTGCGTTTTGCCGGGCGACGCTTTTCACGAGGCATCTTTTCCGCGTAACGCTTATCCGCGGCTTTAACGAGTTCCTTCAGCCAATCAGGAATGGAATCCTGTATTTTCTGCCAGGCTTTCTTCCAGTCGCGTTTTGGCTTCCTAGTTTCGTCCGGTTTCCTGACCGTCTTCAGCAAAATCTCACGTTCCGCCATACCCCATAAACTCGAGGCGATAAAATACAGACACAGACCACTGGGAACTTTATAGAATAGAATTCCCATAAAGATCATCATGAAATTCATGACTTTCTGCTGGACTGCAGCTTGCTCGTCCGCAGGCGGCGGCATCATCCGCTTCTGCTGCCACAGGAAAATGACTATCGTAAGAACAGGCAAAAGATTGAAATACGGGCCCAGCGCAAACATCCCGTGCCCGCGGTTGAACCACTCCGGCCAGAGAAAGCTCCAGTCGAACAGCATGTCGGGTGCCGCCAGGTTGGAACACCAGCGAATGCTCTCTGAAATCAACGGTGCCTGACGCAATTGCACATCAATTGCGAGGGCCTTGTATAAACCGATAAAAATGGGCAACTGAATAAATAAAACTAAACATCCCGAAAACGGGTTGTAATTGTGCTGTCGGAATAACTCCTGCGTTGCGCGGTTACGTTCCTGCAGGTCTTTATACTTTTCCTGAATCTTTTTAATTTCCGGCTGCAGTTCCTGCATCTTCTGGGCATTGAGAGCCTGCTTGCGGCTAATGGGAAACATCAAAAGACGAACGACGACCGTGAGCAGGATAATCGCCAGACCATAGTTGAACACTATATAGTCGTGAAAAATATGCAGGAGCCTGGTCATCGGGTCGGCAACAAACCAGAACCAGCCGTACTGGATCAGACTGTCAAGCTGATAATGCGCCAGAAGATCAGACCGCTTCGGCCCCGCAAAGACGGTGAATGTATGGGAAAGTCGTTCGCCCGGTTTGAGCTCTGCTGGAACAGACTGCAGACGGCAGGATACGTTGGTGAGATATTCGTAGTTCGGTTCCACAGCTCCAATACGAATCGGCCGGGCGTCACCAAACCAAATGTCACCTGGATGTTCCCGCTGGGGCAGAAGAATCACGGAAAAATACTGGGCGTCAACCCCAAGAGCTGTGATCAACTGGTTTTCCGTATCTTTCCAGGGAGCACCCCAGCGATCCCGTGCGATCGCCGAACAGGCGACTAGTTTAATCCCGTTTTTACCAAGGCGGATGGCCACATCGCGAAGGCCTACCGCACTCCAGCTATTGCTCATTTTCCGTGCATACCAGGCCCCCTCTGTAGGCAGACCGTTGGGCCCATCCAGTTCATAAGCGATGCTGGTCGGGTTCTTTCCCACGTTGATAGCCGTGATCTGAAATGTGAAATGATACGAGGGATCGTCGTGATCCTCCTGCTTTCCCGGTCGCACCCGCGCCAGTTCGTAACGCTTGACAATGACCAAATTCTTGTCCGGCAGCCATTGAGCAAAGCGGACACTCTCCCGTGGGGCAACAGTGTCTTCATTCGACGCGGTCGTCCACGTTTCAGGTTTGGTCGGATCGGCATCCTCAGGGAGCAGGTACCAGTTCTCGCTTTTCAGGTGAATGTCCGGTAATTCAGAATGAAGCCACTGAAGGTACAGAACCTCCTTCTGCAGTGGATCCGTCGTTTCCTGCATCCGTTCTTCAAATCGAGAGCGGACGTCGGCGAGGCGTTCCTTGCCCAATGCAGCCAGCGTCATTTCGAACGAGTAGGGGCCCCCTTCCTCTCGACGAATGATCGCCATCGGCGTCCTCCGCAATTGTGCCTTGAGGGTGAGCAGTTGATCTCCCCTCCGGACAGCCAGGGACACCGTTTGGCCCGGGTGTGTCTTGTCCATTATCTCCCGGAACCCGGCAATTCCCTCAACCGGCTTATCATCGATGCTTACGAGCACATCACCGGGGCGGATCCCCGCCAGAGCGGCCGGAGTACCGGGGCCAACAACGTCCACGCGAAGCGATCCTTTGTCCAGCGGTGGCTCGAAAAACAATTCTCCGAGATACCCCCCGCGGGCTTCCGTATCGCAGTACCTGGGGCTGTTCAGTTCAAGCCGGGAAATCGTTGCCCCACGAGTCGAGAGGGTTACCAGCATCCGATACGGGCTTTCCGGATCCAGCGAGCCCAGCGTGACGTAACGAACGGGCGGCTCAGGCAGAACGGTCTTTCCAGTCTCAGGAGATTCTTTTTGGACGGAAGGGGCGGTCGGCTTCTCGGACGTGGCAATTGACGTCTCAACGTTTTCACCGTTTTTTTTGCCCCCGATCTCACCAGAACCCGCTTCTTTTTTCTGCTCCTTCTCCTGAGAGACTACCGCAGGCAGTCCTTCTGGGGGGTGCGGCGCCCAGAGGCTCCCAAGATAAAGATTTATGACGATGATCAGCATGGACACGGCCAAAAAAGAGAAATACCGTGCCCACATCCGATTCTGGCCCTGGTCCAGCATATCGTTTCCTCGAACAAAACACCCAAGTTATGAATCTGAATCCCCCGAACTGGCAGCACGAATAGGACACTCACCGTCCATGGCGAGTCGCCCTGCCTTGTCCGACCAAGATCACTTTACGCATTTTTGCAGAAGTGCTGCTGCCGGCTTATGATCGCACCAGTGTCGTTTCACCGAAGGTTGCACCCGCCCACCGGTTGTGAAAGTAACATTCTATCCTCTTTCGGGCACGGGCCAAAGGCAAAAATCACGTACTTCCCCGCCCGCCCCGACAACCTCAGATGGGGGTCCTCTTCCGATTGGGTTGTTCCAATGGCGGGGATTTTCGTCTCAAAGCCCGAAAAAAACTAATCAGCGTTGATCGGTTTTTGGGCCCTAGGATATCATACGGAGTCTATTTCGAGTCCTTGCCCTAAGCTTCTTATTTTAGCGGGATTGAAAGACTCCGTGCATGGGTCGCGGCGTGTGGAGGACCGTGCGCGTGGGAGGTCAAACCAACCTATTTCAGCATCTTCTGGTGGAGGAGCAGGGCACCTTTCCTGCGAATGAAGAGACGGGCGAGCCCAGGTCGAGAGTCCTGCCCTTCGCCCCAAAATCTCAAGGAGGACGACTGCCTCCGGTTTTGCCCTGGGCACTGGCTTTGACTGTAATTCTAGTCTCGTTTTTGGGGATCAGCACCCTTCCCATGATCGGGGAAGAACCCCGACGAGGTCAGGTAGCCCGGGAAATGTATTGGGCAGGTGACTGGTTGGTTCCCCGCGAACAGGGCCAGCTCTACTGTACGCGTCCACCCCTTCAAAACTGGCTTATTGGCGCCATCGGGGTGTGGCGAGGCACGTTCGACGTTTGGGCGGTCCGTTTGCCCAGCGCGCTGGCGCTCGTGCTTGCCGCCGCGATCTGCTGGACCGTCGCCAAGAGGCAGATCGGGCCGGTGGCCGGCACTGTCGCCGGGATTGCCTACTTGACCACCGGTCAATCGTTGACAATTGGCCAACTTGGAGAAACAGACTCACTTTTCGCCGCCCTTCTTGGCGGTGCCCTTTTGATGTGGATCTCCGGCCAGAACAAGTCAGAGGGCGGATGGCATTGGGTCATAGCCGGTTTTTTAGCGGGCCTGGCAGCACTCACAAAAGGGCTCCAGGCTCCTGTCTATTTCGTGGTGTCGACCGCGGGTTTCCTTCTCATTTCCCGACAGGGAAATCGCATCGCCGGCAAGCGATATCTCGCGTCCATGGGAGCCATGGTACTGCCCATTGCCCTATGGAGCATTCCGTACTGCCTGAGTGCGGGCTTACAAGCCACCCGGGAAATATGGTTCGGCCAGGTAGAGGAGCGTCTCGCCACACGGGGATTTTTCGCTCATTTTGTATCTTTCCCTGTCGAAACGACCGGGGCTATGCTTCCCTGGTCCTTACTGTTGGTGGCGTGGGCGGATAGACCCTTTCGCCGCTGGGCAACCAAGTATCGATCTCTGATCACCTATCTGATGGTTTGTTTAACAGTCGGATTTGTTAGCCTCTGGGTCATCCCCGAAGCCAAAAACCGATATTTTTTGCCGCTTTACCTGCCCGCGGCTCTTCTTTTCTCGTTACCGTGGCAATATGTTTCCGAGACTTCGGATAAAGCCAGCAACTTTTCTCCCGCACAACCGCGAGGTTTCGTCGTCTTTCTCAGATTGCTTCAAGCCCTGGCAGTCCTTGGGGGTGCCGGCGCAATATTCTTCTGTTTTGCCAAATTCCTTCCCATTTCAGCAGACGCATGCGAGAAACTTCAACTTCCACTTCTATCGACCGCTGTCATTTGTGCCCTCGCCGTTCTGACGATTGTGGCCATTCAATTGACTGTGAGAAACCCGACGTCATCCAACCTCGCTTCTTCGGCCCTCGCCATTGGGCTTTTTCTCGGTGTGGGGCATCGGGTAGGAATTCTGCCTGTTCAGCGACAACTTCTCTGGTCGCCCCGCGAACAGATCCAGAGTCTCGCCGGCGAGCTACGGGCGCCAGAAAAGTTGAGCAGCCTGGGGCCTGTCCCAGCGGCTTTTCGCTTCCATTACCCGTATTTCGTTCGACAGCTCCCCCGAAAAACGCCAGTGGAGGGCCTGCCCGATCCCGTGTTTTGTCTTACGGGAACAATGTACGCATCACAAGCCCGCCTTGTACCAAAGAGGTCAACCCGTGCTTCAGTTTTCCTGGAACGGTCGTGTGATTGTGTGTCCTCGATTGTCCTTCTCCTGGGAACCTCGGAGAGTCATCGCGCTCGGTCGTACCCCCACCCGAGATCCTCAACCGGTGGTTATCGTTGGCGAGGCGCTCCCCAAGGCAAAAACAGAGATGCCACCCGACACGGCGTTTGCCCGGGCTTTGGAAACGGGCCCAGGAACCCATCCTTAACACGACCCAACGAGAAGCGGTTTGTCAGGGTACCTGAGAGCCTCCTCCTAAGGTAGAGAGTGCCAAAACGGGCATCTCACGGTGGTAGCGTTTTTCCAGTTCCGCTTTGACCTGCAGCCCCCGTGTATTCACGAAATTGACAAAATCCTCAAGGGGTGCCACGAGTGCGAGCGGCGAAAGCTGACCGGCCGCCTGGTCGAGCATTTTCTCAGACGGGGCACTGGCAATCTCGAAAGCGAGCTTCCGGCCGGCCTCCAACGCATGCATTAAATTGCGGAATTTCTGGGCAAATTCTTCTTTGAATTCAATTGCGAGCGGGTCCACGTCCTGTGTGTTCAGAGCGGCTACCTCCTGTTCCCAGGTTGCCAACTTCTCGCTGGGATTGTGAATTCCGGCACCCCCGACGAGCATCGCGGTTGGGTCGGCCCCACCAAGGGCTTTCATCGTCGCATCGCGCAATCCTTGAAGGTAGGCGGCTGTGGCCTCTCCCCTTCGAGCCAGCTCCTGATCCACCTGAGGTTGAGGAGGCGGTTGCGGTGGTGCGACGGCTTGCTCCAGAAGTGGAGTCGCCGGCTGGGGAATGAGGACAGGACGCTGCCACGCCAGAAAGATCACCACCAAAACCAACGCAATAATGACGACCAGCAATAGGACGAACAGGCCTCCGAGAATAAACCACCAGACATGCGACGAGGCTTTGGTATTCCTCTCCTCAACGGCAGATCCCCTGCTTGCAGGCGGGAGAGGTTCTTGCCGAAGATCTGCGCGGTCGACGCCCGACGACCCCGTAGCAACGCCTTGATTGAGAATTCCACCTGCTTGCGATCCGAAATGGAAAGCACCGCTAGGTTTCCCTTGTGGGGCAAGCTGCCAAACTGCATGACAGTGGGGACAGCGAACCCGAGTCACTGAAGTCCCAGTCGGGAGCCTTGAGAGCTTGCCACACTGGGGACATCGGATCGCTTCCGAACTTCCCTTCACTTCCATCGCAGCCCACTCCGTTTCCCGGGAAAGGAACCGACCGCACCGACAACTCTCTGTCTATCATGATAACACCCGGCTGGTCGAGGAGTATCGCTCCGGTGTGTTTCTCTCTCTACCTTCTTTGGAATGGTGACGTGAGTTACAGGACCGATCGACAAACCCTCCGCCAGCGTTGCAAGCCTCATTTTGCGATCCGCTGATCACAGGAGCACATCTTCTCCAGTAACTTCGGTGCAGTATCGGTCCGTTCCATCGAGTGCCGATTCGATAGGGGCTTTACCCCATGAGGCAACTTCAGAGCACGTCTCAAAAAGGTCCTCCAATAGTTGTTGATACGTCATGCGATGGAGTCGGCAAAGTTCGTGGTGTGTTCGCAGGGCCACCAGGTATGTGGTGAACTGGGAACGACAGGAAACTGCCTGTTTGAACAAAGCGAGGAGTTCCTCATGATAACGAGCACGGCGTTTTCTCGCCCTGTGCCAGCGGGTGAGTTTACTCCGCAACCCCTGCCAGTTGACATGAAGCGCGATGCGAATAGACCGAAGCGCCTCTCGGCCTTCTTCTGTCAGTGGATGTGGCTCGAGATTCGAGAATCCGCCGGATTCAAGGCAATCCAGAAGTTGCCTCTTGTCGCGCGCTGCCCGTTGCATCAGCCGCACGAAACGCATCGGTCGAAAATTGCCGAACCCCGCCCATTTGAGATCGCTCCAGACGTCATATCCCAGGCTGCCATCAACATATTCTGGATCAAACCGTGCCCGAAGATCGGTAGCCGCCCAGAACAGGGGTATCAGGAAGTGGTCGAGCATGCGTCGTCCTTCTTCGAGCGATCCGAACACACGACCGAGCAACCTGGCCCGCTCGCGCAGGAGTGTTTCCCGGGCGTTGCACCCCATTTCCGCAACCCACAACTCGTCCACCTCCTCCGGCCAGAGAAGAGCCTGGGCATTGAAATAATCGGTGTGGTAGGTGCGGTTGAGGCAAATCACCGCCTCTCCTACCCGCATGGCGACCGCTCGAGTAATCAATCGAAACCATATTTTGGAAGAGATTTTCATCGGCAGGTCGGCGAGCACATCCCAGAGGTGATAACCCACCAGATCGCGTACCCTTTCGAGGGGCGGCGCAGCAGACTGCTGCTCATACAGCTTGACGTCGTTGGGATCAAAATAGCCTCCGTTGTACCAGTCTTCCAGAAAGCGGAGGTCAACGCCCAGATAATAGCGTTGTCGAGGTTCCGGTTGTGGCCGTGCGAGCGCAAACCGCCCCCAACGCAAAAACTTGATTCTCCCCCGCTCCATTGGGTCGTCTGGTAAACCTTCATCGCTGCACAATTCGGGAGGACATTCCTCAGGATGATCGCGAAGGCGAACCAGCGCCGTCCCTAAGTCCCATTCAAATCGATAAACGCGATCCCACAGAGCTTCCAGGTGTTGGTCCTGGTTCCATTTCCGGTAGTTTTCCATGAGGTCCAGATCGGCCGCCTGGGCCACATTGAGGAGCCGCGATTTGAAAAGGCTGGGGAGCAGCATGAGGAGCAGCCCCCCGATGAGCATGCCGCCCCCCACGCACAGTGGCATGAAAATGGCTACCTGAGCGTCATACGTACGAACGCCCGGTATGAAATTACCGAGATACCCTAACAGAGAGACCAGCGCCGTGGCCAGCGTATAGCGGAGACTCCGGCGGTAAAGAAAATTTCCCGCCAGGTAGAGGGCGTCCATCACACTGAAAAGGCGATAAGCAGCGGAAAGCCAGTTCATTCGTGCGGCCGACCTCCCAGAACCATCTGAGCCTCCCCCGTTCGATGCCTTGCCCAAACTTCCTGCACCGGGTTTTTGCGGCCCCCTGATGCCGCTTGTCAACCATAATGCGCAGGCGCCAGGACTGTTGTTGCTTGCGTTTCTCCACGCACCTTCCACTATAACTTAACGTTGCTGTCATTTCACGTTTTCCAGAAGTCCCACGGGGACCTTTGCCCTGCCGCATAGAAGCTTTCATCCGGGCGCGGTATCCCCGTTCTTTTCCTGTCGTTGCAGGTTCTGACAATCGGCTGCCGCCTTGAGGTGATCAGAAAGACAGATGCAAGACCAGATCGAAACGGCTCAAATGTCCAGCAAGATCCGACGTCCCGCCGCGGCACTTTCTTCAGCCTTGCGAATGGTGCTCAAAACGAAACGCAAATCATCGATGTCGCTGGCGCGCTGGACCAGGCTGGTCGCTGCCCGATAAAACTGAAGAAGCAAACGCTCTTCTATAGGCCGTTCATGATCAAGAAGTTCCTGATGGCGTCCTGCCTCATCGAACCAAACGAGGGTCGTAGGGAGATCTACGAAGGCCACACCGCGTTCGCAGACCACCTGAAGCTCAGCTAACGGACGATAGCTCACCGCCTCATGCCAGTGCGCCGGGATGTAACGACCACAGCTTATCTGCGCGGTTGGTCCCCTGCCAAGCTGCCCCGGTGGGCTGAAATCAAGATTGAGCATCAGGTAGTCGAGGTCCCCTTTGTCTGGACAATGATGAAAAACCCCCATCACACTGGTCGCCTGTTCGCCCACCACGAAGCGACACCAGTCGACAAGCTCAACGAGATCGAGTCGAATGGGATCCGCCGGTTGAGGCCCTGATGTGCCATTCCCTTTGAGGTAATGAGAAAGACGCCGGTGGCAAAAAAGAAGGCGTGGCGGCCCCAACCGCGTCGCGATCAATTCTTTGAGTCGAATCGTGGCAGGAGCGTATCGGCGGTAGAACTCCACCATGAAGGCCACTCCCGACTGAAACACGGCTTCTCGCAGTTCGGTAACCTCTTCAAGTGTCAAGGGAACAGAAGCTCCCAAATACACGGCCTTACCGAACTCACAAGCCGCCAACACTGGCAAAGGCCCCAACCATCGCGGGTTGAGGACAAGAACGGCATCCACATCGGATCGCCGGCAGAGTGCCCAAAAACTGTCGTGGACGGCAAGACTCGATTCCCGCGCCGCCATCCGTGCCCGCTGAGATACCGACTCGAACACAGCCACCAGGTTAAAGCGATCGCTGAGGACACGGAGAGCGGGTAAATAGCGGCGTTCCCAGCCTTCTCCCAATCCTATGACTCCCAATCGCAATTTCATCAGAGGCTATCCCTGATTCCTGTGGTCCAACCTTCCGAACATTTCGGGAGTTGCCCGAGGCACCGTCCGGCTCCAGCACCCGGCTTCCATCGTGTGAGGCCACCGGAGCCAGCAACTTCGGAAACAGTCACAGGACGACTTCATGCGTCTCGTGGACTGCGGGGCCTCCCGGGCCGATTCCATCAGCCCCGTTCCTGGCCTTTCGATGACTCCGTCTCATATTTTTTCGGGATTCCAACCGGTCGGTCCTGCAGGAACGGCCCGCAAAACAAGGGACGCCGTCAGCGGCCACCCATCGCAATTTTGCCGTGCCGTATCCCAGCTCGACGTGCTACGCGAATGCGCACTATTCCAAATCCCAGAGCGGTGCAGAATGCTCCACCAAATGCTCCATACCCGCATTCTTCGGTGCATCCGCAAAGGTGGGCTTCACCCCGGTAAACGCCAGGTCCGCTATCAGTTTGCCCTGCGGAGAGCGGCCCACAAGCCGGGACACAAAAAGATCACGGAGTACATATCGGCCATCGTTATCCAAACCGGCCACCTCACTCACTTGCGTGATCTTCCTGGATCCATCTTCGGTAAATCGGGCAATCTGAATGACGATGTGAATGGCCGACGCTACCTGTGCCCGCGCCACGTACACAGGAATTTCTACATCGGACATGAGCGAGAGCGTCTCCAGTCGAATGAGAGCATCCCGCGGAGAACTCGCGTGAATGGTGGAGAGACTGCCAGAATGGCCACTCAACATGGCCTGGATCATATCCAGCGCCTCGCCACCGCGAACCTCTCCCACGATCACCCGATCCGGGCGCATCCGAAGCGAATTGCTGAACAGATGTCGGATCGTCAAACCGCCACGCCCCTCACGGCCGCCGTGCCTGGCCTCCAGATATATCGTGTGCGGCTGGACGAGACGCAGTTCCGAGGTATCTTCAATAACGACGATTCTCTCGTCTGGGGAAATGGCCCGTGATAACGCTCCCAGAAGAACTGTCTTCCCAGTTCCCGTCCCCCCGGAGATGAGGATATTCTTCCGCAACTTGACACATATTTCCAAAAATTCCCTGGCGATCTCGGACAGGGAGTTGAGTCGAACCAAATCTTCTAAAGTCATCGCCTCCCGAGTAAACTTGCGAATCGTCACGCAGGGTCCAATGCGGGAAGTTGGCGGAAGGATTGCGTGGACACGCGAGCCATCCGGGAGACGGGCATCCAGGACCGGATGCTCCTCGTTGATCTCTCGACCAACCCACTGGGCCACGTTATTGATCGCAGAAATGAGGGCATCCTCACTGGGGAATTGGGCATCCGTTTTTTGCAGTTTACCCTCGCGCTCGATGTACACTTCGTACGGCCCGTTGATCATGATCTCGGTCACACTGTCGTCCAATAAATAGGGCAAAATGGGCGACAAAAAATACCGGGTGCTGGCCTCAAAAATGGCTTCCCGCGTCATAGATGGATCCCCTCCAATCCGGAACAAGACGGGCGTGTGGAAGACTGATTGTGTCTTAGGCCGAAACTCGGCCGGATTTCGCCCGATCTCCCCGTCCCTCCATAATAGCGGAAAACTTGGCGTAGGAGCAAAGCCGTCGGAGGGTTGTGTCACCTTCACGTTAAATTGAAACAGGGGCGGGGACCTCCACAAGGCCTCAAGCAAAAGGAAAATCCAGCCGGGAGGGACGGAACGTCTCCATTGCCAGGGTGGACAATCCATTTTGCCGCTTGGGCCCCATTTGCCGGCTCGGCTCCCGTTTACTGGTCAAAAGGCAGGGGTAATTCTTGAATGGCCCATACGATATATCGACGCTCCGGCGTTTCCCAGGTGCTCACAGGATGGGGGCTCGGGAGCCGAGAGGATTGAGTGTATCGGCAGGCCACGCAGACGAAGAATTGACCTGATAATCGCGTCTTTCCTCGT
>NICF_comb_assmDRAFT_10000627_pt1 | contig 29552 bp, 33 predicted proteins | sample NewIslPassag4_SG_FD_11279 | JGI IMG/M metagenome (IMG submission 11279)
GCGCCCTTGGAGGATGAGTTTCTCGGCGTGGCGGCGCGACGCCACGCCCGCCCGTGCGATCACCTTCTGCAGCCTGTCCACATGAGATCACATCGCGTTATGAGATCGCATCACATTCTCAGCCAATCGACGCGATTATACCACACCGTCCGGAGCCGATGAGGAGGGTGTGCAGGGAAGAGGAGTCACGGAGGCCCCTGGCCGCCTATGGGCGGCCGGGGAGGTTGGAGGCATAAGAGGGCTCTCTTCTGTTCGATCGGAGACAAGCTCAGTCGAGGTCTATCGGCTGGCGGTATTTCCCGTTCCCATCTCGAGCGCTCACCATCGACCGCACTTGCTCGATCACGTGGGGCGCAAGATCGATCAGCCGGTCCAGAACGACGTTGCTGTCCACGGGAAGGAGCCGGACCTCCCCCTGGCCGACGACGAGAAAGGCGACGGGGCTTACCGAGATCCCGGCGCCGCTTCCACCGCCGAAAGGGAACTCGGCACTGGCTGCGCCTCGTCCGCCGGCCTCGTACTCCGTCCCCCCCGCGGCAAATCCCAGGCTTACGCGGGAGACGGGGACGACGACGGTGCCGTCGGGCGTCTCCACGGGATCCCCAAGGATCGTATTCACGTCGACGATGGACTTAATGCTTTCCATCGCGGTCTGCATCAAGCCTTCGATCGGGTGCCGCATCTCTTCCACGGCACGTCACCCCCTTCGTGCGGTCGCTCGCGACGTGCGAGCGCCAAGGATAATCTCACCGAGGGTAAACCGGAATATACAGGAGATCTCCCACGAGAAGCGAGTGTGCCGGAAATCGGGAACGACGCGGATCTTCGGGGGCTCAAGAAAGACGTGCTCCTTGGCGAGGGTGCCGACGACCGTGGACTTGACGGCCCAGAGCGCCCCTGTGAGGAAGCTCGTAACGGCGGCGTCGCCCGTGCCCAGCTCGGTCCGCCATTCGAGGCGCTCGATCACCCGGAGCGCCGGCCGCAAGAGCCTGAAGGCGCGAAGCGCCCGGGAAAGGACGAGCGCTTTTCGAGACGGATCGCGCTGCGATCCACGGCGGACCCGGCTTGTGAACAGGCGGGCCCCTCCTCGCCTTTCTGGCCTTCCCAGGCGGATGCGGGCTTTGAGCGATCCTGCTCCCACCAGCAGCCAGGGCCCGGGCGTCCCGCCGTCTCCAGCGCGACCATATCCAATGCCGACGCGAATCGGCACGGTGAACGCCGCCGCCACCACAAGGGCCAGGGACACCCCGAGCGCGATCCACTGCCACGGCGTGGCGGCCACCCCCTTGCGCCCAGGTTATCATCTCCTATCCTCTCCAGGATTCGAGCGTTGCTTTCAGGGGTCGACGAGTTCGAGTTGGGGTTGGGACTCCTCGGCCGTCGGGCGGGAGTCGATCGGGGGCAGGTCCGCGAGGCTTTGAAGTCCAAAGCGGACAAGAAACTCCCGGGTGGTGCCGTAGCGGATCGGCCGGCCGGGTCCGTCGGAACGACCTTTCTCTTCGATCAGTCCCCGGTCGATCAGGGAGGCAATGGCCGATTCCACTCTCACGCCGCGTATCGCTTCAATCTCGGGCCGGGTGATCGGCTGGCGGTAGGCGATGATGGCCAGTGTCTCGAGCGCCGCCTGGCTCAATGGTCCTGATCGCGACGTACGCCCGAGGGCCTCGATGTACGGAGCGTACTCCGGCTTGCTGCAAAGGCGCACCCCGCCGCCGACCCGCTCGAGGAAAAAGCCACGCTCCTCGTGGGCGTACTCCTGCTCCAGCTGGATGAGGAGGTTTCGCACCTGCGCCTCCGGCATCGAGAGGATAACGGCAAGCTCCTCGATGGGTACCGGATCGGGTGAGCAAAACAGGACTGCTTCAAGTGCTGCCTTTTTAGACCGCGTGGTGACTCCCTCCTATCTCTCGATCGTCGCCCGACCGGCGGGTTTCGATGACGATGGGGGCGAAGGGCTTTTCCTGCCTTGCGGTGACGACTCCCTGGCGCATCAGCTCAAGGAGGGCAAGAAAGGTCGCAATCACGTCCGGAAGGCTTGCCGCCCCCCGGAAGAGCTTTTCAAAGCGGATCCGGCGCACTCGCACAAACAGGCGCCTGAGCTCGGCGACGCGCTCGGCCACGTCCACTCGCTTTTGCGGGACAGGAATCGGCTTTGGAGGCTTGTACCCTTCAAGTACCTTTTGGAATGCCCGAGCCAGATCAGCGACGGTGACGCCGCCCGCGGGGTCGGTGTAGTACACCTTGGCATGCCGCGGGCGGAAGGCTTCGGGGCGCGCAAAGAGCTCTTCGCGGCCTTGACCTAGGCGAGCCAGCTCCTCTGCGGCCAGTTTGAAAAGCTTGTACTCGAAGAGGCTCGTCGCAAGGTCCAGCCTGGGATCCTCTTCCTCCTCGCCCTCTTGTGCCGGATTCTCGGGTTTGGGAAGGAGCATCTTCGCCTTGATGTAGAGGAGCTTGGCGGCCATCACCAAAAACTCCGCCGCGACGTCGATGTTGAGCTGTTGCAGCGTGTCGAGGTAGGCCAGGTACTGCTCCGTCAGCCGGGCAATGGGGATGTCCCAGATGTCGATCTGCTCCTTCTCCACCAACTGGTAAAGGAGCTCGAGCGGCCCCTCGTATACCTCAAGCTGCACCCGGTAGGCCGTCTCCACCGTCGACCCTCCTTGCCACCTCTACCGATCGGCCCTGGCGAACACCTCGAGCAACCGGTCGCCCTCCCCGGGGCGGTGATGATGGCGAATGACATCGACCACGGGTTCCTCGACGCCAAACAGCCTGGCCATGGCGGCGCCCCGCTGGCTGTGCACCGCCTGCGCATAGAATGCGCGACAAAGACCTGATCCGAGCCGGCGCCGCGCCGCGCCGTTCACGAGCGCTTCTTCTCCTCGAGCCACCAGGGCGCGGGCAAGCCTTGGAAGGAGCCGCCAGATTAGGACGATGGCGACGCGGTCGACGAGACCGATGTCGCCCCCCACTTTGCCGATATCGTGCAGAAGGCCCGCCCGCACCAGCGTGCGGATGGCCACGCGATCCCAGTTCCCCTCGGCCCGGGCGATTTCGGCCGCCCGCATCGAGACTCTCACCGCATGCTTCTGGTCGACGACGGACATCTGCCAAAAAAGTGCCTCTTCCCAAACCGACAGGTGCTCTCCCACCCATCGTCGTTCCGCGTCGCTCAAACCTCCGTACGCGGCGACGGCGCGGAAGAACTGGCCGAGGCGGCTCACCGCACGCTCTCTCACTTCGACGGCTCCACCGCCCCGTCACGGGATGCGGCCGCCTCGTCCCGGGCATTCCGCAGCCGCTCGGGGATGCGGTCGAGGCGGACCAGGTCGGCGTACGATTCCCTCTCGACGATGACGTCGGCCGTTCCGTCGGCGACCAGGACCATCGCCGGCCGCGGCAGGCGGTTGTAGTTGCTCGCCATGGAGTAGTTGTAGGCGCCCGTGGCGAAGACGGCGAGGATGTCGCCCGGCTCGAGCCGGGGCGTCTTGAGATCCCAGATCAGCATGTCTCCCGACTCGCAGCACTTGCCTGCGATGCTGACCACCTGGCAGGGGGGGTCGTCCGCCTTGTTGGCCACCAACGCTTCGTAGCGGGCTTGGTAGAGCGCGACCCGCGGATTGTCGGCCATGCCGCCGTCGACGGCTACGTACGTGCGCACGCCGGGAATCTCCTTGATGCTTCCGATCGTATAGAGCGTCGTCCCGGCCTCGCCCACGATGGACCGCCCGGGTTCGACCAGGATCACCGGCAAGGGCAGGTCCCGCTTTTGAGCTTCACGCCGGACCGCTTGCGACAGGTGGGCGGCAAACGCCTTGGGGTCCATGCTCACGTCGCCGTCGACGTAGCGGATGCCAAGGCCGCCTCCCAGGTTCACCTCGTGGGGAACGAGCCCGAGTTCGGCCTTGAGCTCGGCGAAGAAGTCAAACATTACCTCGAGGGCGGCCTCGTACGAGCGGACGTCGAAGATTTGTGAGCCGATGTGGCAGTGAAAGCCTGCGAGCCGGACGCGCTCCAGCGCGAGCGCTCGCTGGGCCGCCTGGTACGCTTGCCCCGTTTGGATGGCCAACCCGAACTTCGAATCGATCTGGCCCGTCTTGACGTAGGAGTGAGTGTGGGCCTCGACGCCCGGCGTCACCCGGATCAGGATCGACGCTTCACGCCCCGTCGCCATCGTCAACTGGCTCAGGATCTCAAGCTCCTGGAGGTTGTCGACCACGATCCGGTGCACTCCGTAGTCGAGCGCCATCTTTAACTCCGCGGGGGATTTGTTGTTCCCGTGGAAGACGATCCGATCGGGCGGAAAACCGGCATAGAGCGCCGTGTACAGCTCGCCGCCGGAGACCACGTCGAGATACAACCCCTCTTCCTCAACGATGCGGCAGATGGCCGTGGTGAGCAGGGCTTTTCCTGCATAGACCACCTTGAAGTCGGGGTACGTCTCGGTGAAACCCTCAATGTAAGCCCGGGCGCGAGCGCGAAAGAACGCCTCGTCCAAGACGTAGAGCGGCGTGCCGAATCTCTTGGCGAGCTCGACCGCGTCGCACCCCCCGATAAAGAGGTGACCGCTTTGCACCCTCATCGTACCCCGCAGCTTCAACTCGCACGAGCCTCCCTCGATCGCATCCTGGCCCTCTCTCGGTCCGATCCGCAATTTATGCACTATGTTAGCACAGCGCCCGAACGAGGGTCAACGCGAGGGTATAACGGTACTCGAGGACTAGGCGCGGCCGTTTCGGCGTCCGTTGCGATGCCCGTGGTGGTGCCCGTTGCGCTCCCCCGCCCCATGCGCCGGATCGGCTCCGCCGGCCGCTGCACCCTGCGGGCCCTCCCGGCGAGTCTTGTCGCTGCTGCTCTCGCCAAAGAGGGGGGGTCTCTGTCTTACCGAGGGCACGGGCAGGCGGACCAGCACCTTGACCAAGCTTGGCCCGTGGAACGGGATGAGCGGCCAAAGATACGGCGCGTCGAGGGAACGCGTGCGGGCAAGGAGGATGAAACCGGCCAAAGATCCGAGCAGAAAGCCGGGAAGCTCAAAAAGGACGACCAGGGCTAGCAGGAAATAGCGAAAGAGCCGGATGGCATACCCAAATTCAATCGAGGGGACGGCGAAGTAGCCGATGGCGGCGATGGACATGTACAGGATGGTCTCGGGCACGAAGAGCCCCACCTGTACCGCAAGGTCGCCGAGAAGAATGGCGCCGACGATACCGAGCGACGTGGCAAGGGCGCTCGGCGTGTGGATGAGCGCCATGCGGATCAGGTCGATCCCCAATTCCAGGAGGAGAAACTGGAGGGGTACCGGCACCGGCGGGTTTGCTTCCTTCGGACCGATAAAGCTCAGTGGCTCCGGCAGGATTTCCACTGACCGGTAAAGCGCGAGCCACAAGGGCGGAAGCGTAGCCGCGACCACAAAGCCCAAGAGCCGGATCCACCGCAGGTACGTGCCGATGACCGGGGTCTGGAAAAACTCCTCGGCATGTTCGAGGAAATGGAAGAACGTGACCGGAACCAGCATGGCCATGGGCGTGGTGTCCACCAGGATGACCAGGTGCCCTTCCAGGAGGTGCGCCGCGACGACGTCGGGCCGCTCGGTGTACCGCACTTTTGGGATGGGATTCCAGGGGCTTTGAACGATCACCTCTTCCAGGTTCTTGGCGCCCATGGGCAAAGCGTCGAGGTTCGCCCGCTTGATGCGCTCCTTCACCTTCTCGACAAGGCGCGGGTCCGCGAGATCCGCGATGTAGCCGACCGCAACGTCGGTCTTGGAACGCCGGCCCACCTTCAGCGCTTCAAACCGGAGGGCCGGGTCCCGCAGGCGCCGCCGGATCATGGCCGTGTTGAAGATTATGGTTTCGACCAGCCCTTCGTGGGAACCCCGGGTCACCCGCTCAAGATCGGGCTCGTCGATGCTCCTCACGGGGTATTCTCTCACGTCGAGGACGATGGCCTGCCGTTCTCCTTCGATAAAAACGACCATCGGGCCGGAGAGGACCTCCGTCACGGCCTCGTCGATGCTTTCGACCACGCTCACCTCGAAATAGGGAATCACCCGGCCAAGAAGCTTCTTGATGGCCCCGGGAACAGTATCGGCCCGCTCCACCGACTGCAGGGCTTGAATGATGTCGGCCGTCACCTTGTCCTTGAGAAAGCCGTCGACGAAGAAGAGGACGGTGCGCCTACCTGCCATCACGATCTCGCGTTCGAGGACGTCGAAGGTGACGCCTACTCCAAGGCGGTGGCGCATCTCCTCAAGGAGTTCTTCGAAGCGTTTACCTGTGAGCGTCCCGGTCGAATGGCTCACCGCAATCTCCTCTCACGCCCCGCAAAACGGCAAAAAGAACCCAGGCCGGCGGCCTGGGTCTTGGCGCATGCGGGGTTTATCGAACTGCAGTCGGCACGAACAGGTCGATGATCCCGATGACGAAGGCCGCTAACAGCGCTCCAAAAATGGTGACCTCCATCCCGGGAACGATGAACTGCGCTGCCCAGATGACAAGGGCCGAGACGATAAACCCCACCAGTCCACGGCGAAACGGGGAGACGCCTTTGCCCAAGGTGGACTCGATCACCCAGCCGAGCGCCGCAATGACAATGGCGGCCAGCAACGCGTTGAAGAAGCTCATCGTGCTAAAGCCCGGGAGGAGAAAGCCGACGAACATCAGGACCAGGGCGGACACGATGAAGCGTATGATCGCACCAAGCCAGTCCAACCCCATCACCTCCACCATCTAGTTTCGGCCCACAAGTAGTGTGGCGACTGCACGAGGAGTGTATCCCCGGGCTCACCTGACAGATTTACCCCTTTTCCTTGCCGCAGCTCACCCTTTGGGATGAAAGAATAGCGCCATGAAAAAACCGAGGATGACGGCGGCGGCTACCGCTCCTCCCGCGAAGGAGAAGATCCCGTTGAGAAGGCCAAACAGGCCCATCTGCTCCAGGTGGGTGATGGCTCCCCGGGTCAAGACGAACCCGAAGTTGGAGACGGGTATTGTGGCGCCGGCACCACCGATGCGGATCAGAGGCTCGTAGAGGCCCAGGGCGGTGAGCGCCGCACCGAGAACGACGAAGATGACCATGACGTGGCCCATGGTAAGGCGAGTCCGGTCGAAAAGCGTCTGGCCCAGCGCGCAGAGCGACCCTCCGACTAAAAAGGCGAGCACGTACTCCATGGCTGCTCCCCCAGTTCGTGTTCTTGTCGCACGCTCAGGCGAGCGAAAGGCCTCCCGGCGGCAGATCGGCCCGTAGGCGGTCAATCGCGCTCCAGCTCCAGCGCGACGGCATGGCAGATGGCAGGGATAGGCTCTCCTTGCTTACAACTGGTCGGGCTGTGCAGCGCGCCCGTGGGAGCGAGCAAGATCCGCTGCCAGCGTCCCTCCATCATGCCGCGATAAAGGTGCGCGCAAAAAACACCTGCGGAGCACGCCGTCCCGCTGCCGCCGGCGTGCACGTCCTGGCGGCTGCGGTCGTAGAGCAAAAGCCCGCAGTCTTGGAAGCGGTCCCGGACGGCAAGCCCTCTCGATTCCAACAGGTCGACGGCGATCGCACGGCCGACCGCCCCCAGGTCTCCGGTGACGATCAAGTCGTAGTGGGAAGGCGGGATGCGAAACTCCTTGAAGTGTGTGGCCAGGGTGTCGGCGGCCGCCGGGGCCATCGCCGTCCCCATGTCGTAGGGGTCTTTGATCCCTATCTCGATGACTTCTCCTATGGTCGCTCCTACCAGGCGGACGCGGGGCCCGGACGGCGACAGCGGGCTTTGCGGATAGCCCAGCATCACCGCGGCAGCCAGCGTCGCCGTCCATTGGGCGGTAGGCGGGCGCTGCACGCCGAGCTCCGTGGGGAACCGGAACTGCCGCTCGGCGGCGTCATGGTGCGACGAAACCGCCACCACCACGTGAGAGCCGAACCCCCCTTCCAGGCACATCGCGGCGGTGATGAGCCCCCCGGCAAAGCTCGCACACGCCGCGTACAGCCCAAGGTGGGGGATGGAGAGATCGCGCGCCGCGAAGCTACCGCTTATACACTGGCTCAGCAGATCGCCGGTGATCAGAAGGTCGACGTCGGACTCCGAGGCGCCGGCCGCCTGGATGCAGTGGGCGACGGCCTCTTTGAGCATCTTGCTTTCCGTCTGCTCCCAGCAACGCTCGCCGTAAAATGTGTCCGGAAGAACGGTGTCGAAGTACTTGCCCAGCGGCCCGTCCCCTTCCATTGGGCCCGCCACCGTAAAGGTGGAAACGATCGAGGGCCTACCGGGAAAGATGATGCTCTTTCGTCCGATTCGGCTGTGAGCCTGTGTGCCGCTCATGGAGGCATCGACCGCGGCGCGCAAGAGCATCAACCTCCAGCCCCGACGATGATGTACCGCAAGGCCGCCGAAACGAACGCGGCCAGGACGCCGTAGACGATGACGGGCCCGGCGATGACGAACATCTGCGCCGCCATGCCCAGGACGTACCCCTCCCGGGCGAATTCCATGGCCGGGGCGACGATTGAGTTGGCAAATCCCGAGATGGGAATGGCTGACCCCGCGCCGGCGAATCTGCCGAGGGAATCGTAGATGCCAAGCCCTGTTAGGATTGCCCCGACGGCGATCACCACGACGGCCATGCGCGCCCCCGCCTCGACGTCGTCCAACCCTTGGGCGACAAAGGCCCTGTGTAGCACCTGCCCCAAGGCAGAAATCGCCCCCCCTACGAAGAACGCGGCCAGGAAGTTGCGAAGGTACGGCGTGGGTGTGCGGTACCTTGCAGCATCCCGGGCGTAGCGGTTCTTGATGTCATCTCCCAGCTTGGAGCCCACCGGCGCCCTTGCCTCCTTATTAGGATTCGACCACAAAGGCGACGTGCACGTCGGCCCGGTACGTCTGGATCGTGTTGTCCTTCACTTCGCCCGTCCAGTTCTTCACCTCGACGCCGGTGATGTGGCGCACCGTCTTCGCCGCTTCGGCGACGGCGCTTCTCACCGCGTCCTCCCACGAGTGTTGAGACTGACCGACCAGCTCGATGACTTTCACGACCGGCATCTGGTCCAACCCCTCCTCAACAGGCGTCTTGCGACTTCAACGACCTTCGGAGGGTAGTATGCCCCGCCCCTCCTCCGCTATGACGCTTCCTCACCTCAAGAGGGCAATGTGCGCTCCAGGACTCGGGCCCAGTTCTCGCCCATCACCTTGGAAACGTCGCTTTCGGAGAACCCGCGTACCCGAAGCCTCTCCGCCACGGCGGGAAGCCGCGTGACATCCTCAAGGCCACGCACCTCTCCGTCGAACCCGTCGAAGTCGCTGCCCAAAGCGACGGTGCAGACGCCGGCGACAGACGCGATATGCTCGATGTGGCGGACGACGTCGTCGATGGCCGCTTGTCCTTCCTTCCTTAAGAACAGAGGACAAAAGGTGACGCCGACGACGCCGCCGGTCTCGGCGATCGCCTTGAGCTGCTGGTCGGTGAGATTGCGCGGGTGGTCGCACAAGGCCCGGGCGTTGGAGTGCGAGGCGACGATGGGACCGCGGGCAAGGCGCAGCACGTCCCAAAAGCCGCTTTCCGACAGGTGGGAGACGTCGACGATCATGCCGATCTCCTGCATGGTCCTCACCACCTCTTTGCCAAAGGGGGTAAGGCCTCCGCCCGAGTCGTCCTTGACGCCGTCGGCCAGATCGTTCCGGTAGTTCCAAACCAATCCCATCGCTCGCACGCCGAGGCGAAAGAACGCGAGCAGGGCCTCGATGCTGCGGCCAATGGCCTCGCCGCCCTCGATCGACAAAAGCCCCCAAAACCCGTTTCGCGCTTTCTGTATGTCCCCCCGGCAAAGCACCACGCCGGCAGGCGACACGCCCGTTTCGGCCGCCCGTTCGATTCCGTCATAGAAGCGATGGATCATCTCCAAGGCCTTGAGAGCATATCCCGGCCCGCGGTGCGCCGGGTCCGAAAAGAGGGCCATGAACTGGACGTTCACTCCCGCGGTGGCAAGGCGCACCAGGTCCGCATGGCCCACGCTCGAACGGCGGATCCAATCTCTTCCGGACTGGCCCGCCGCCCACAGCGTGTCGCAGTGTCCGTCGATGACCATTCTCTCTCTCCTCTCCACGAAACAAGGAAGCCTACCACGCCCGTGCGCGGTAGGCTTGGAGCTCCATCGAGCCCGAACGGCTCGAAAGGCGCATTCCCGAGTAGAGACCGCAGGCGCTGGCGCCTGCATTAGCGAGGCTCGACGATCAACTTGATCGCGGTCCTCTCTTGCCCATCGATTTGAATGTCAGTGAACGCAGGGATACAGATGAGATCGAGTCCGCTGGGCGCCACAAAACCACGAGCGATCGCGACGGCTTTCACCGCCTGGTTGAGGGCGCCGGCGCCGATGGCTTGAATCTCCGCACCGCCGCGCTCACGGATCACGCCGGCGAGCGCGCCGGCGACCGAGTTGGGATTGGATTTCGAGGATACTTTCAGCACTTCCATGGCGGATTCAGCTCCTACTTAGGGTCTGGTGCGATGTCGGCAATTTGCGAATTTACCATCCGACTCTATACTATACTTAGCCGACGCAAGAGGGAAATCCTTTTAAGCGATCGCACCTTACGGCTCGGCCCCGCTAAAAACCAGGACGCGCCCTTGGTCGCGAATGACGATCAACTCCCGCTCGGGCAAGCGTTTTCTCAGCTCTTCGAGTGTGTCGACGATGGTCTCCTCATCGTCTGTGCCCGTCAGTGCACTCTCGCCCTTCTCGTCGACGCTCAAGATCTCTCCAAATCGCTCCTTGACGACGCTGACGATGATGGCGAACTCCTCAGCGACTAGACTCGCAAGGTCACGGGCGATAACGAGCCGCGTCACTCCGCCGTGCGATCCATGGCGCACATCAAGGCGGCGCGGGACGCCGTCGAGCCGGGAGAGCGCGCCGAGGAACGTGCGCAGCCTTTCTTCAAGGGAGGCGAGCGCCGCCTCTTCCAACGCGTTGTGAAAGAGAAAGACAAGCTCTAGCTCGGCCTCGGAGGAGCTGATGTGCACCGAGCTGATCTCGGGGTAGCGAACAAGTAACGAAATGAGCAGGTTCGCGTGGCGATCGGTCTCGAAACCCCGCGCGTTCGATCCCATGTCCCACACCACACTCTTGGCATAAAGACGGGTCGCTGGTAGGGAGACCCGCCGCAAAGGGCGGCAAAAAAGCTCCCGGCAGGAATAGGGTCTGCCAGGAGCCTCGCGCTCAATGCACCGCTGCCTTTAACGAGCATACTCGACGGCTCGGGTCTCTCGAATGACGGTGACCTTGATCTGGCCCGGATACTCCAGTTCGCTCTCGATCCGCTTGACGATATCTCGTGCCACTCTCGCAGCCTCGGCGTCATCGATGCGGTCGGGTTTGACCATGATGCGCACTTCCCGTCCGGCCTGGATGGCAAAGGCTTTCTCGACCCCTTCGTAGGAGTCGGCGATGGCCTCGAGCTTTTCGAGCCTGCGGATGTAATTCTCCAGCGTCTCCCGGCGAGCGCCGGGCCGAGCGGCCGAGATCGAGTCGGCGGCCGTCACCAGCACCGCTTCGATGGACTGCGGCTCGTAGTCGCCGTGATGGCACTCCATCGCGTGGATCACCTCACGCGACTCTTTATAGCGAGCCAACAGGGCTCGCCCGATCTCCACGTGGGTACCCTCCATCTCGTGGTCGACCGCTTTGCCGATGTCGTGCAAAAGCCCGGCCCTTTTGGCCACTTTGACATCGGCGCCCAGCTCGGCCGCCATCATTCCCGCAAGGTGCGCCACCTCGATGCTGTGCTTTAGCACGTTTTGCCCATAGCTCGTCCGGAACTTGAGCCTGCCGAGGAGCTTGATCAGCTCGGGATGGAGGCCGTGGACGCCGGTATCAAACGTCGCCTGCTCGCCCTCTTCGCGGATGATGGCTTCGACTTCCTTCTGCGCCTTCTCCACCATCTCTTCGATGCGGGCGGGATGGATCCGGCCGTCGGCGACCAGCTTCTCCAGCGCAATGCGGGCGATCTCGCGGCGGATGGGATCAAACCCCGACAAGATCACCGCCTCGGGCGTGTCATCGATGATCAGGTCGATGCCGGTCAACGTCTCGAGCGTCCGGATGTTGCGCCCTTCTCGGCCGATGATGCGGCCTTTCATCTCGTCGTTGGGCAAGCTGACCACGGAGACGGTGCTTTCGGCGACGTGATCGGCGGCGCAGCGCTGGATGGCAAGGGAGATGATCTTGCGTGCCCTGCGTTCCGCCTCCTCTTTCGCCTGCGTCTCCGCCTCCTTGATCATGATGGCCATCTCGTGCTTCACTTCGTTCTCGACGCGCTTTAGGAGGAGATCCTTCGCTTCCTCGGCGGTCATGCCCGCCAAGCGCTCTAGCTCTTGCTTCTCCTTGGCGATGAGGGAGTCGAGCTCCTCTTTCTCGCGCTCAAGCTCCAGCCTCGCCTGGTTGAGCCGCTCCTCCCGAGCCTGGACGCTCTCAAGCTTCTTTTCCAAAGACTCCTCCCGCTGCGCCAGGCGTCGCTCCGCCTGCTGCAGCTCGTGCCTGCGCTCGCGCAGCTCCTTTTCGGCCTCGAGGCGCATGCGATGGATCTCTTCTTTGGACTCCAGGGCGATCTCGCGCCTTCTCGCCTCGGCCTCTTTCTCGGCCGTCTCGAGAATGCGCTTCGCCTCTTCCTCCGCCGAGTTGATCTTCGCCTCCCCCACGTACTTGCGCAAACCATATCCTGCAGCAACGGCGACGATGGCCGTGATGACGACAGCCACTACGGTGGTCATGGAAAGCCACCCCCTTTCCCCAGTCTCCGAACTTAAGAAGTTGACAGAACGCGCACGACGGGGCTGTCCCAGGGGGCGCTACGTGCAAAGAGAGCCGAGTTTCGTCGACTCGGCTCCTTCAGTCACTTTGAGCACCGATCGATGTGATCCGCCTATCCGCTTGCTTTTATCCCCTCAATACTCCGAGACAAGCAGTATCCTATCGGCATGCGAATGACTATCCACCGCACGTACACGCCTGCAAACTCCTACCCATTGTACCCCTAGGCGAGACGTATTGTCAAGGTGAGCGCCCATGGCTCCGGCCTTCGAGACAAAAGGCCGAGAGCTCGCACTTTCTCTCACGGAAAGAGCCGCGACACGACCCTGTAGACGACGTCATGCCCAAAGCCCCGCCGCTCCAGCAAGCCGTACACCCGCCGCATCGCCTTCTCCCGCGGCAGCTTGCCAAGGCGCGACATCTCCTTGGATGCCAGTTGGTACGCCCACACCTCTTCATCGGCCTCGGTGACGCCTTTGACCGCTTCCTTGGCGATCTCGGTGGGGATGCCCTTGCGGCAAAGCTCGAGCGCCAGGCGGCGAGCGCCCATCTTCTTGCTGGACGCCCGTGAACGTACCCACTGCCTTGCAAAAGCTTCGTCGTCGAGGTAGCCCAGCTCGCGCAGCCAGTCTACCACCTGGTCGACGACACCCGGCTCAATTCCCAGCTCCCTTAGCCGGCGCGTCAGGTCGGCTTCCGAGCGAGCCTTGGCCGAAAGCAGGCGAAGCGCCCGGGACTTGGCCCGGCTCAACGCCACCTCTTCTTGAACGTGGGCGAGCCGCTCTTCGTCGAGGACGTCCCCCTCGCGCAAACCCACCCGGAAATAGACTTCGGCATCGAGGTCAAAGGCGTGTTCGCCGTCGATGTAGACGGCGTACGCCTCTTTGGCCGGAAGTCTTTGCACACCGGTAACAATGCGGTATGCGGAGCTCATCGTACGCTTCGTCCCTCACGGCATTATCCGAGCCCTTCAGGCCTGTCCTCCGCGCCGCCTTCGCCCGGCGCTCTCAGCCCCGCGGCCTTGCGCACCAGCACCTCGATCTGCTCCGCGATATCGCGGTTTGCCTTGAGAAACTCCCGCGCGTTGTCCCGGCCCTGTCCAAGGCGGATGTCGCCGAAGGAATACCAGGCGCCGCTCTTTGCGACGATGTCCATCTCACTGGCAAGGTCCAAGATATTGCCCTCCCGCGAGATGCCCTCGCCGTAGAGGATGTCAAACTCCGCCTCCCGGAAGGGCGGGGCTAGCTTGTTTTTGATCACCTTGACCCGGGTGCGACTTCCGATGGTGTCGTTTCCTTGCTTGAGGGTTTCGGTCCTGCGGATGTCCATCCGGACCGACGCGTAAAACTTGAGCGCCCGGCCGCCCGGCGTCACTTCGGGCGAACCAAACATGACCCCGACCTTCTCCCGGATCTGGTTGGTGAAAATGACGGCGGTGCGGGAGCGGCTGATCGCGCCCGTGAGTTTCCTCAAAGCTTGCGACATCAGCCTCGCCTGGAGTCCCACGTGCTGGTCGCCCATCTCGCCTTCGATCTCGGCCCGGGGCACCAGCGCGGCGACGGAGTCAATGACGATGACGTCCACCGCGCCGCTGCGGACCAGCGCTTCGGCGATCTCCAGGGCGCTTTCGGCGTTGTCGGGCTGCGAGATCAACAGGTTGTCGACGTCGACGCCCACCTTAGCGGCGTACAGCGGGTCGAGCGCGTGCTCCACGTCGATGACTGCAGCTATGCCTCCCCGCCTCTGGGCTTCCGCGATCACGTGCAGGCAGAGCGTCGTCTTGCCTGACGACTCAGGCCCGTAGATCTCGGTGACGCGCCCACGGGGGATGCCGCCGACGCCCAAGGCGATGTCGAGCGAGAGGGCTCCCGTGGGGATCACGTCGACGTTGAGCTTAGCCGTGGCCTCGCCCAAGCGCATGATGGAACCCTTGCCATGCTGCTTTTCGATCTGGAGCAGCGCAAGCTCCAGCGCCTTCTCCTTCTCACTCACACTCATTGAGAAGCGTCCCCTTCCTCTCCTCAAGCCTCTTCCAAAGTGAACGAATGCCTCTCCGCGTAGATGGCTCCCGCTGGCGTAAGGCGGCTTTCGTATACGACGACGCGGCCGACGCGCTCAGGACCTGCGGCGAGCGCGACTTTTGGCGGCGCCCCTTTCGGCGCGCCTTGGAGCGCGCCTTGCTGGATGCGACCCAACGTCACGTGGGCTTGAAACGGCCGCTCCTCTCGGGCGAACCCGAGGGAGGCCAGCGCCGCGTCGACGTCGCCAGCCAGCGCCGTCAGCGCACTTTGGCCGGCGGCGACCCCCGCCCAAAGGACGCGGGGGCGCGCCCAATCAGGGAACGCTCCCACCCCGGCGAAGGACAGCGTAAAAGGCCTCCATCCCCTGATCGCCGCCTCCGTCGCTTCCGCTACGCTTTCGACCATCGGCGCGGGTATCTCTCCCAGGAACTTCAGCGTGATGTGGAACTGGTCGGGCTTCGTCCAGCGGGCCCGAAAACCTTGCGCGACGAGAGCCTGCTGCGCGGCACGAAGCGAGTTCCGCGTCGGCGCGGAAATGGGGATCGCGATGAACGTACGGAGCATGGATGACATACCTGTTGGTTCGACTCTTGAACTCGGTTTCCTCTGTAGATGAGCGACCAAATGTTCGCCTGCCAGAGCATTCAATCTGGATTGACAGGCCCGGAGGAGGATCGTCGATCCGGTCCGCCTCATGGAGCCGGTGCCAGGTGCCGCTCCAGGGTAAATCCTTCGGCGATCGGCGAAAGGCGGATGAGATCGACGGCCAGCGTCCGGACGCCTCCTTGAAGCGAGAGGTAGATCACCGCCAGGCTGATCCGCACGGGCTCCTCCGTCTCCAGCCCCCGCACCCCGGCTCCGCCGGTCGTCCCGGCGTTGACGTAGGCCGTCCCCTGGCGAAAGGAGACGCCCGGGCTGTGGCTGTGTCCAGAGAGGACGAGGGGGACGAGGCCCGGCCGGATAGCGGTACCGACCCGGTGGTTGTGGACGGCGATCACGTCGGGACGCGGGTCCATGCCTAGGAGGGCCTCGTTGATCTCGGACGCGATCCTCCTCGCCTCTGCCGGGGAGAGAGCGGCCGGTTCTTGCCTCATGGCGCCGGGATCGCCGATGCCGAGGAGCCTAATCCCTGACTCCTCGGCCAGCTGTCCGTCGAGGAGACGGACGGGCTCGATGAGGGTGAGGGATGCGACCACGTCGGGGCTTTCATGGTTTCCGGTGACAAGGTAATGGGGAACAGGAAACTCGCGCAGCGCGTCTAGGAGGCCCGCTTCAAGCTGCGTTCCGAAATCGGTCAGGTCTCCCGTGTTAACGGCAAAGTCGACATCAAAGAGCCCGGCGATCTCTCGCGCGATCTCGATGGCCGCGGGGTGATTGTGAAAATCGGTGACGTGCAGGATCGTCACATCGGCATCGTCCAAGCCGATGGGCGGCGGCAGCTCCTCGATGCGCTGGTACATTTCGTAGACGTTGCGGACCAGCGTCCGAAGCCTCGTCTCTACCTCCTCCACCTGTCCGAGCGCGTCCTGGACGGCCTCGATCACCCAGGGAATCGACTCCAGCCCACCTCGGTAGGTCGGCTTGCGGAAGGCTTGAGCGTCGTAGGTGGCGTAGGCCAAGCCGAAGGCAACTACCAGCGCGAGCGCGCCGGAACCCGCGGAGAGGCCGGCCGCTCGGCACCACGACCACGGAGCCCTCCAGCGAAAGCCCGCGTAGGCGACGAGGCCGCCGAATCCTCCGCCCGCCGCGGCCAAGGCCACAAGGCGCCACGCCGCGAGGCGCGCGAGCCGGAGGCCCTCGGCAATCATGGGCTGAAACGCTTCGATCCAGCCCTCGGTCTGGATCGATACGAGCTTTCCCAAAGCGTCGAAGTCGATGGCCTGCAAGGAAGCCACAAGGCGGCTTGGCCCCCGGTGCGTGGCCGCGCTCACCGCTCCGAGAGGCGGGAACTCCAGCACGGTCACGCCTGTCGGCGACGGAACCCAGCTGACGTAGATGCCAAACGGGCCCACGGAATACATCTGGCCGCCGAGAAGCCATGCGGCCAAGGCTCCGGCGCAGGCTCCCGTCGCGACGAGGAACAGCCAGGTCCACGGACCCGCGAGGATTCTCTTCTGGTCCGCGCTCCTTGGCCGCGTATCGCCGAAGCCCATGATACCATCTCCCAAGGTGAGAGGGTGTCCCACGCCAAGGGAGCCTATCACGGCGGGGCGCCCGCACGCACACCTCGCAAGCCATTTTCCGCGGCGAGCTCGTCACGCGTCTTTTTGAAGGACGGTAAGCCTCACCAGGTTCAGCGCTTCGCTCGCACTGCGCCACTTGATATCCTCACGATCGCCCGTGAAGCGGCGCGTCCAGGCCTTGGCTCCGGCTGCCGTCGCTACGGCAAAGCATACGGTGCCGACGGGCTTTAGCGGGGTTCCCCCGCCGGGTCCAGCGATGCCCGTCACAGAGACGGCGATGTCCGCCCGCGAGCGCATCAGCGCTCCTTGCGCCATCTCCAGGGCCGTCGCCTCGCTCACCGCCCCGTGGCGGGCAAGGGTCTCTGGCTGGACGCCCAATGCCTCCACCTTGGCTTCATTACTGTAGACGATCCACCCTTGCTTTAGGTATCCGGAGCTTCCAGCGACGTTGGTGATCCGGTGCGTGACGAGCCCTCCGGTGCACGACTCGGCGACGGCAAGCCGCATCCCCCGCTCCGAAAGGAGGCGGCCGACCACGCTTTCCAGGGTGTCGTCCCCCTCGCCGTAGAGAAACTCGCCCACGCGTGAGCGTATCTCTCGCTCGACGGGCTCGATCATCTCCAAGGCGACCTCTTTCGTCTCGGCCTTCGCCGTGATGCGAAGCCGGGCCTCGCCGACGCTGGCGTACGGCGCGACGGTAGGATTTTCGCCGTGCAAGAGGTCCTTGACGCGCTCTTCGAGAACCGATTCGCCGATACCGTAAAAGCGTAGTGTTTTCGAAAGGATGACTGAGGAGCCGCCGCTTAGCGCGAGCAGTCTGGGTACGACCTCCTCCTTCCACATCGTCCGCATCTCGCTGGGCACCCCGGGAAGGCAAAAGACATGGATCCCTTGCGCCCTTAGGTACACCCCGGGGGCCGTCCCTCTGCGGTTCGCAAGGATCTCGGCGCCCTCGGGCATCATCGCCTGGCGCAGGTTGTTCTGCGTCATCTCGCGCCCGATCCGCTGGAAAAAGCCTTGCACGTGAGCCAGAGCCTCCGGATGGAGGATGAGCTTTCGACCGGTGACGGCGGCCAGCGCCTCTTTGGTGAGGTCATCCTCGGTCGGTCCGAGGCCCCCCGTGACGATGACGAGGTCCGACCGGAGCAGAGCCTGCCCGAGGACGGCCGCAAGCCGCAGGGGGTTGTCCCCGACGCTGGTATGAAAGTAACATCCGATGCCAAGCTCCGCCAGGGATTCGGCGATCTCGGTGGTGTTGGTGTCGACCACCTGTCCTAGCAGGAGCTCCGTGCCCACGGCGACGATCTCAGCCTTCATGATCTTCATCGTCCTTTCCCAGCGGGTTACCGTCTCCTCACAAAAGCCACCGGTAGATGGAGCCGGCGGCCACGAAGAGAAAGCGTCCGAAGTTCCCCAGCGCAAAGAGCAGGTAGACGAGAAGAAAGCCCCAGGGCTCCAATGAGTCGAGCCAGTATCCCAAGGGTCGCGGCAGTAAAGGACCGATGATCTTGGCCCCGTCCAGCGGCGGGACGGGGATGAGGTTGAAAAGCGCGAGAACCAGGTTGATCCACACGCCCAAAAGGAGAAGCGTCTCGATGCTCTGGCCGGCGGCGCCCGAGGGGATATGCGGCGCCGCCAGCTTATACAGCAAGGAAAAGAGAAGCGCCAAGGCGAAGTTAGCCGACGGGCCTGCCAAGCTGATCCAGATCAGGTCGGTCTTGGGCGCCTTCAGATTGCGGAGGTTGACGCGGACTGGCTTCGCCCACCCGATCTGCGCGATCAAGAACATCAGCGTCCCCCACAAAGAGAGGTGCGCCATAAAGTTGAGCGTGAGCCGCCCTTCGTACAGCGGCGTTAGATCGCCCCTGCGCACCGCCATCCAGGCGTGGGCAAACTCGTGACACGAGATGGCCAACAAGAACACCGGAATGCTGAGGATCAGGTAAGGTAAGGCTTGTGATCGCATGTGTCAGCCGGCCAAACCGCCGCCGGATCCCGCGGGAGCCTTGATTCGTCCCCAAGGAGCAACCCGATGACCCCTGAATCCGTCGATCGCCGAAAACGCGCGTTGGGCGCGGCCGGCGTTGGGCTGAGCCTTGCGCTCTTGGTGCTTAAGACCTGGGCTGCGGCCCGTTCGGGCAGCGCCGCCGTCTTGTCCGACGCCCTCAACGCCCTTCTCGACGTCTTGACGTACTCCGTGGCCTACTTTAGCATTCGCGTGCAGGACCGGCGCCCCGACGAAGACCACCCCTTCGGCCACAGGCGGGCCGAGCCCCTGGCTGGGATGCTCTTTGCCGTCTTTGCTTCCGCACTCGGCGCGACGGTCGTGCGCGATGCCCTGGGCGGGCTCTTTCAACCCGGCGTGGTTCGCCATGATCCCCTTTCTGTTGGGCTGCTTATCACCAGCATCGTGGCGAAGGGCACGATGGCGATCTGGTACCGCCGCGGGGCCAAGAGCACCCACAGCCCCGCCTTGCGCGCGAGCTTTATCGACTCCAGGAATGACGTTCTCGCGAGCGCCGTCGCGCTCGCCGGCTTTTGGCTCGGCGGTTATGCCGACGCCGTCGCCGCCTTGATCATCGGCTGTTGGATCGTCATCTCGGGCGTGCGCGTCGGGCTTGAAAACGTCGGCTACCTCATGGGGAAGGCCCCGTCGCCCAAAATCCAGGCGGAGATCCTAGCCGCGGCCCGAGCCGTCCCCGGGGTGCTCGGCCTTCACGACCTGCGCGCCCACTATGTGGGCGATCGCATCCACGTTGAACTCCATGTTGAGCTCGACAAAAACCTCTCCTTGGCCGAAGCCCATGAGATTGGCGACGGAGTCCGCCGGGCTTTGGAAGGGATGGAGCTGGTCCAAGAGGCCTTCATCCACATCGACCCGGTATAATCCCGTGCCTTGCCGGAGGACTGCAGGCGAAAGGCCTCAGTCATTCGAAAGGGTCGCCTTCTCGAGCCGGACCTTCCCGTCTCGCAGGATCTCGATGGAGTTGGGATCGGGATAATCGGAGAGGTAGACCACCCGTGTCACGCCCGCCTGCACCATCGCCTTCGCACACGAGACACACGGGAAGTCGGTGCAGTACATCGTCGAATTTTTGGACGAGACTCCGTTGATCGCGCACTGCAAGATGGCGTTGAGCTCGGCGTGCACGGTGCGCTCGCAAGACTGACGTCCGTCCCGCACCACGATCAGGCAGCCGACGTCGTCGCAGTGCGGCCCGCCGCGCACCGAACCGTTGTACCCTGTGGCCAGGACGCGCTGATCGCGCACGAGAACAGCACCCACCCGCCTCCTCGGGCAAGTGGCCCGCGTTGCGGCGAGCTTCGCCATCCTGAGAAAGTACTCGTCCCAGCTGGGACGCTCATGACTCCCGCTCAGTTCCGACACGCTCCATCCCTCTTTCCTCGCCGGCTTGAGCCGCAGGGTAACGGGCGGCGTTGTGGTCGATCTTGAGATCGATCGCCCGTGCGAGGTCAAACCCCAGCGTGTTCGCGAGGCTGACGCAATAGATAACGACGTCGGCCACCTCTTGCTGCAAGTGGAAGAAGCGCTCTTCCGACGCCCGGCAATACTGGTCCGCCTCGTCCGACTCGACCCATTGCAGGATCTCCATCAGTTCCGCGGCTTCGATGCTGATGGACATGGCGAGGTTCTTGGGCGAATGATGTTTCCCCCACCCGCGCTCCTCGACGAAACGGCTGATCGCCTCTTTCACGTCGCGAAAGGTGGTGACATCGTCGTGCCAGCCCCGTGCCATCGACATCGCTCCTTCATCGGTCACTCCGTCACCCGAAAGGCAAACCGCACGTCCAGCGAGTCAAAGACCCACACGTCGCGAGCAGCTACCGCTTGCACTGTCACGGGCCGGTCATACTGGGCGATTCTGTCGACTACGTCGTACGCCATCCCGACGCTGACGCCCCCGTAGTCGCCGTCAGCCGGCAAAAGGTTGGCTCGCGCTACACCGCCGATTTCCACCTCGAGGAATGTCCACAGCTGCTCGTAAAGTTCGGCTCGGGGCAACGACGGGTCAAAGACGGCTTCTCCCAAAACGTCGCCCTCCTGAAAGACCAGCTCGTTGACGACGAAGCGGAAGCTGCCGTAGACCGGATCTCCCTCGCGCGCATTGGTCGCGGCGATCACCTGGACGATGACGCTCTCATACCCTTGAGCGGCTCCTTCGACGAGGCTCTGAGCCGCCGCAGCCAAGACCTCTTCGGCGCTGAAGGTAATGGTCTGTCCTTCCACCAGCTCGATCACCCGGTCAAGTCTGAGGACATCGCCCGTCCGGGGATCCCCAAGCCCTCTTTCGGCTAAGCGCTCTTCGACGGCGGCCAGGCCTTGTCGGAGGGCTTCGATGGTCTGGGCCCTCCCGCCGGTGACGTCGACGAGGAAGGTATCGAGCACTTCCCCTTTGAGAACGACGAAATGAGCGTCGAAGAGGTTGGCTGCCACGTTGAAAAACTGCTCGCCGAGGAAGCGGATCACTTCGACGTTTTGTTCCAGTGCCCGCAGTTCCTCCCGGGCGAGCGCAAGCTGCGCGCGCGTCTGATCGAGCTGCTCTTGCAGCATGTCGAGCTCCTCTTGAAGCGCGGTTCTCTCCCGTTCCAGCTGCGCCCGCTCCGCCTCCAGCACCTGGTTGGTCGATTCGAGCTCGAGATTTCGCCCTTCGAGCTCAATTCGTTTCAGCTCAAACGCGGAGACCTCGGCCGAAAGCTGGACCACGCTGGCTTGCAGCTCCTCGAGCCCAAAGAGCGCGGTGCGGACGCTGTTGGAGAGGATGAGGAGCGTTGTGAGCGTAAACAAGACGATGAGGACGCCGGTCGCGACCGCGACGACACGGGAAGTGTACTTCGGCCGTAGACCAAAGACGGACAGGCGCTTCTTCCCCACCGCCATGCCCACCCGGTCGCCCCAGTAAGCGGCGACGCCCCCGGCCAGCATCAAGAGGAAAATAAAGCCGATACCAAACGGCACGCGCGCGCCGACCTCCTCGAGCACCGACCGCCCGGGCCGGTGCCGCACGCGCTAGGTATTCGCCCCCAACTGGAAGGCATCCTCCAGAAAAAGGGGATGGAGTCAGACTTCTACTGCGCCGGACAGGTTGGCAGTGTGAGGAAGCTCATCCTGAAGATGGGATGCGTCGTTGACAGCAAGGGATTGCCAGGCCCCATCAAGCCGGAGCACGATCGTGAAGGCTCCGTTGGCCATGGGAGCGGCGGGAGCGGGTGCCAAGAGCCCAACGCCGCGCAGGAACGCGTGGATGAACGCCCCGTGCGAGACGACAACGATGGCCTCGCCCCGGTGAGCAAGCTCGAGCCTTTCGATGGCGGCCACGGCCCGCGCCCGCAGCGCCTCCTCCGGCTCAAGGCCGGCCACCCTTTCCGGAAAACGCTGCCAATCGGGGAAAGCCGTCTCGGCTTCCTCTCGCGTCAACCCTTCAATGGCACCCCACGAGCGTTCGATCAGGTCCTTATCGACTCTCGGCGTGAGGCCGATCCAGCGAGCTACTCCCTGGGCCGTCTGCGCAGCGCGCTGGAGAGGGCTGGTGTAGAGAGCATCCCAACGCTGCCTTCCCAGCTCGGCGATCCTCTGGGACAGCGCTTGGCCGGCCCGCTCGGCCTGCCGCACTCCCTCGGGGCTTAGAGGAATATCTCGCTGCCCCTGCAGCCGGGCGGCGGTGTTCCACGGCGTCACGCCGTGGCGGACGAGGCAGACGATGCTCCCTTCTGTCGCCGGGTTCACGTCGCGCCACTCCTCTCGTCGCCGCCTGGTTCACATCGCCTCGGGAGCTTCGATCCCCAAGAGGTAGAGTCCGCTTTGGATCACCTGCTTGACTGCGCAGACCAAGGCCAGCCGAGAGCGAGCTTCGGGGCTGCCGATGATCCGATGGGCGTGGTAGAAGCTGTTGAAATCGCGACAGAGCGCCAGGAGATAGCGGGCGATTTCCGAGGGTTCGCGATCTTCCGCCGCCCTCAGGACCACCGCCGGGTAATCGGCCAGGGCCTTGGCTAGCTGGAACACTTCCTCTCCGGCGAGCTCCCCCTCGCTCACGCTGAGATCGCCGTCGCCGATGACGCCCTCCTCCACGCCGCGGCGAAGGAGGCTTGCCGCTCGAGCGTGGGTGTACTGGACGTACGGTCCGGTGTCGCCCTCAAAACTCAGCGCCGCCTCCCAGTCAAAGGTGATGTCCTTAATCCGGTTGTGCGAAAGGTCGTTGAAGATGACGGCGCCGACGCCCACCGCTTCGGCCACCGCGTCCCTCTCCTGGAGCGAGGGATTCCGCTGGCTGATAATCTCTCTTACCCGCGCCACCGCTTGATCCAGGAGCTCCTCGAGGAAAATCACGTTGCCCTTCCGGGTCGAGAACTCCTCGTCGCCGAAACGGATGTGCCCGAAGGCGATGTGCTCGCAAGACCTGACCCAAGGATAGCCCATTCGCTCGAGGACGCCGAACACCTGGGCGAAGTGAAGCTGCTGCGGGGCCCCTACCACGTAGAACATGTGGTCGAACCGATAAGTCTCATACCGTTGGATCGCGGCCGCAAGGTCTCGGGTCGCATAGAGCGTTGCGCCATCTTTCTTCTTGATCAAGCACGGCGGCAGCTCGTCCAGCTCGACGACGAGCGCGCCTTCGCTCTCTTTGAGCAGCCCCTTCTCCTCGAGCTCCGCGACGGTCCGCTCCATGGCCTCGTTATAGGCGCTCTCGCCCAGGTAACTGTCGAAATGCACCCCGAGGCGCCGGTAGATCCGCTCGAACTCCTCGAGAGAGAGCTGGCGAAACTCCTGCCACAGCACCGTCTCTTCTTCCCCGCCGTCTTCGAGGGCCTTAAACGCCGCTCTCGCCGCCTCCTCGAGCGATGGGTCGGTTTCGGCCTCCTTATGGAAGCGGACGTAGAGGTCGAGGAGCTCTCGGATAGGCTGATCCTTGAGGCGGTCGGGATTGCCCCACCGCCGGTAAGCGACGATCAGCTTGCCGAACTGGGTGCCCCAGTCCCCCAGGTGGTTGATGCGAACCGTCTTGTAGCCCAGGCTTTCAAAGATCCGCGCCAGCGAGTGGCCGATGATGGTCGAGCGCAGGTGGCCGACGTGAAACGGCTTAGCGATGTTGGGAGACGAGAAGTCGAGCAGCACCGTCTTCCCCTGCCCGGCGTCGGCCTTTCCGTAACGGTCTTTCTGGGAGAGAATCTCCTCCACGACTTTCTTGCTCGTCTTGCTCCGGTCGAGGAAGAAATTGACGTAGGCCTTGACGATCTCGACGCGCGCAATGAGCTCGCCCGGCTCGATCCGCTGACCGATCTCTCGCGCGATCTGATCGGGCGCTTTGCGCAGGATCCGGGCCAGCTGAAAGCAGGGAAATGCGTAATCGCCCAGATCCCGGCTGGGGGGGATCTCAATCAGCTCGCGCACGTCGACGCCCTGTGCCCCAATCCCGGCCAGCGCATGCTCCAAGGTTTCCACGATGTGGTCGAGGAGAAGATTTGCCAAATCCAAACGCCACCTTTCCCAACGACAAAAAAAGCGCCCGCCTCGCCTGAGAAAGGAGATCGGGCCGAATGTTGCAGGCTCCGCTGCACCGCCCACTTTCCGAGATCGGCCGTCACGAGCGTTTGGCCCATGACCCGATCGGTTGTTTGCCAGACCTATCCGGATCTCGCACTTTGCCTCATTATACTTGACGTCCCAGAGAGGCTGCAAGATCGAGCGGCACCCATCGGATTTGGGCTCGCGGGCCCCTACCCTGCCCACCAGACCCGCCGTTCTTCGGAGTAGAGCGCAATGGAGCTTTGGCTGCAGCCTTCGCCCCGAAAGTGGATGAGGACGCCGCCGTCCTGCTGGCGGATCCCTTCCACGTGACGAAGATGAAGGTTGATCCGGACCCCGTTCGCAAAAAGGAGGATTACATACTGCGGGACGACGCCAAAGCGCCTTGCCGTCTCGGCGTTGCACGCGGCTGGCCGTTCAACCTCGATCAGCCGCGAGCGAAAGCGCAAAAAGGCGCCCTTGCACTCCAGGTCGACGCTGGCCTCGCTTCCCTGTTTCCGCTCGAGCTCGGTCAAGAAATCGGGCCACGTAAGCTGCACACGCCATCCCCCCAAGATACGCGTATGCTCATACCGCCTCGGATTCTGAGACCGGTTGGCGAAGCGGCATCACGATGGTGCGGAACGATACGCTTTCGTCGGCGGGCGCGAGTGCCACCGGAGCAAGGGGTTCGGAGAGGTACAAAGCCACCTCTTCGACGGGCTGGGCGCGCAAGGCGGCTTGCAGTCGCTTCGCGTCCAGCCACACCCTGCGCCTTGGGTGATACGCCGCGAGGGGGATCACCGTCTGCGCCTCGCCGAGCTCTTGTTCGACTGCGAAGAGGTGCAGGCGGTCGCCGTCTACGGTGAGGCAGAGATTTCGTCGAGAGACGTCGTCGGCGATGCTTGAGACCTGGCGCACCCCTTCGAGCAGGCGGTCGCGGCCGACTACCACCTTGACGCCCGCAAGGGGCCCCGTAAAGCGCGAGAGATCGGGATACTGGACGTCGAGCCTTCTTACTGCCCAAGTCACTCCGGCCGAAGCGATGTGGACGGCACGCGGTCCCCACGAGAGCGCGGCGTGCTCGCCTCCGAAGGATTGGAGCGCCTTGGCAAAGGCGTTGAGGGCGGATGTGGGGAGCACCGCAGAGAGTGAGGCTTCCGCCGGCGCGCCGGGAGCGAGGGTGGCCGGCAGCCGATAGTGGGCCAGCTGGTAGCTGTCGGTCGCCGCCATCTCGAGCCCGTCTTGGCGTGCGGCGACGAACACCCCGGCAAACGGCGACAGCTCCTCCGAGTCGACCGCGCAAAAAGTGGTGCGGCCGATAAGGTCGATCAAACGGCCCGCTTCGATGAACAGATCGACTCTGGAGGGCGGCGCGAGAGCGGGAAAATCGCTGGCGTCCAAGGTCTGGAGACGAAACGCGGACGACCCCGCCGTGATGCGCAGCGACTCTCCCGAACCGCTGCTCGAGAGCGCCACGTCGCCGCTTGGCAACGTCGAAACGACGCTAGCCAGCGTGCGCGCCATGACGGCTACGGCCCCGGCGGCGTGCACTTGGGCGTCGAGCACGATCTCCGCTGTGCTTTGGAGATCGGTGGCGCGCAAGACCACCCGGCTCCCGACCGCCTCGATGATCACGGCGCTCACCACTGGAGTGACAGGCCGCCGGGGCACCACGCGCCCGACGATCTGCAGCGCTTTGGCCAACCTGTGTTGGTCGATAAAGAGCTGCACGTACCCCAGGCTCCTTTCATCCTCGCTAGACCATGATAGCACAGGCTCGTGAAGGCGCGCTAGATTCGCCCGGACACCCCTCCCGGCGGGCGGGACGGATTGACGCCGTTGTGGGGAAAGCTTGTTGTATGATACGCTGTTAAGGCAGGGACATACTGTGTCGGAGGGCTAGGCCGCCGGCTTTCGACGAGCCGCGAGCTGCGGCGAGACGATTCGGAGGGGATCGGCGTGGCGCAGTCTATCCGGGATTACCTCAAAGAGCGACTTTCCCCACCCCTTTTTGAACGCCTCCGCGAGGGGAGCGCTGGTTTCAGCCGACCTCTGTTCGTTGTCGATCCCGATACCGGTCGCTTTGAGTGCGCAGCCCACCTGGGCGACGAGGAGCTCGACGACACGTCTTTTGTCGACGCTCTCTGCGTCGCCTGCGAGCTTCTCACCGAATCAAAAGCGGTCTTTGATCCGTCGGATCCCCTGCTCGAGCCTCCCGCCTCTTCGGGCACGGTCGAGCTCACCTACGATTTCGTGGCCGAAGAGGAGGAGGTCTTCCGCCGCTTCAAGGCCTTGCTCAAAGAAAACGCCACCGCCGCTGCAGGCTTTCAGACGGATGACCAGAAGTATCCCTGGGGCCATCGGGTCCGCATCAAGCTCAGCTACGCCAGCGATTTCGACTACCAGAGCAAAAAGGACATCATCGACCTGATGCTCCTCGTCGCAAGAAGGAGAGCGAAAGGCGCTCCCATCTTCGGCAAGAGACTGTAGTAAAGGAATCGGAGCGATCATGGCCATCGAAGCGGAAAAGGCTCCGGCGATCCTCGCGGTTCTTTTGATCCTGATCTTGGTCAACGGCGCTTTCGTCATCGCCCAAGCGAGGGCCGGAAGCCAACGGGACAAGCGGCTTGAAGAGCATGTAGCCAAAGGACTTGACAGGGCCCGCGCCGCGCTGGCAGCGGCTAGAGAGGTCCAAGCGCAGGAGGAAGCGGCGCGCCTTGTCACGGCACTCGTCCTGGTCGCCCTCGGCCTGTGGGGCGTTCCTATCGTCTACCGATGGCTCTACGCCCTCTTTTCCCCTCTACCCGAATTCGCCGCGGCGACCGCCGCGATCGCCGTGGCGATCCTTGGCGTCGTCTTCGTACACCTGGTGCTTTCCCAATACGTTCCGGAGAGGCTGGCCCGTCTGCCCTCCTCAACCCGAGCGTTGAGCACGATCGTCCTGGTGTTTTACCGGCTGGCCTACCCCTTTTGGTGGCTCGCTCATAAAGCCGAGGCCGCGATCAGCAGGATCGCAGAAGGCCGCTTGCCGCGGCCCACGGCGCAACAATCGCTGCCCGGGCCGGCCGGAGTGCTGGCACTGGCAAGCCGCGGCAGGGGGCTCTTGGGGGCGACCCAGCGCGAGATCCTCACGGCGTATTTTGACTATAACGAGCGCTCGCTCGGGGAGATCATGGTGCCTCTCAGGGACGTAGCGTCCGTTTCCTCCTCCATGCGGATCCGGGAGGCGCGCGATGCCGTGCGCCACTTCGGCTTTACCCGTTACCCGGTCTATGAAGGGGAGCCCGATCACATTATCGGATTCGTACATTATCGCGAGCTGGTCGACGGCGCCGATTCGATGCCCCGGGCTCCGGTCACCGACGTGATGCACTCGACTATTACTCTCGCCTCTCGTATGCCTGTGTCTGAAGCGCTGCAGGCGATGCAGGCCAGGGGATGCCAGATCGCGGTGGTCGCCGACGAGCACGGGGCGACCATGGGCATCGTCACGGTAGAAGATATCCTGGTCGAACTCGTCCTCGAAAGCCCACCGCAGCCCCGGGAGGAGCCGCTCCCGCGCAGCGTCGAGGTGGCCCCCGGGGTCTTTGAGGTGGATGGCGGCCTGCTCGTCGAGGAAGTCGAGGATCTTTTGGACGCCGACGTGGAACATGCGGGCTTTGAGACCATCGGGGGATACGTCTTCGGCCGGCTTGGGAGAAAGCCTAAGATCGGTGACACGGTCAATGCCGGCTGCCTCGTCATAGAAGTGATTGAGGCGCGGGGGGCCCGTATCAAGCGTCTGCGCGTGCAGCGCTCCCGGGGAGCCCCCCCGCCGCGATTGAAAGCGACGCCCAAGGGGTGATCAGAGCTTAAACCCCATCCGCTCCCGCACTTCGCGCATGGTCGCTTGTGCGACGGCTCGCGCCCGCTTGGCGCCTTCCTCGAGGATTGAGACGATCTTCTTCCGGTCGGCGAGGAGCTCGGCTCGGCGCTCCCGGATGGGAGTAAGCCCTGCGATCATCGCCTCGGCCACAGCGTCCTTTAGCTCGACATAGCGCAGCCGGCCCGCGTCGTAGTCGTCTTTGAACTTCCGCACCACGTCGGGGGCGGCGAACGACTCGAGCAGGACGAACAGGTTTCTCACTCCGGGGCTCATCTCGCCGGTCTCGTTTGGGCCGGCGTCGGTCACGGCGCGGCGGACGAGCCTGCGGATCTCGTCAGGCTCCTCGGAGAGGGCGACGGCACCGCCCGGGATGCTCTTCGACATCTTGCTGGTCGGATCGCTCAGCGCCTTGATCCGGGCCGCCTGAGTGATGTAGGGCTGCGGCTCGGGGAACGTCTCCCCGAAGAGCCGGTTGAACTTCCTCACGATTTCACGGGTCAGCTCGAGGTGCTGGATCTGATCGTCGCCCACGGGCACGAGGTCGGCTTTGTACAGCATGATGTCGGCCGCCATCAGGACAGGATAGCAAAGGAGCCCTGCCCCCACGCTGTCTCGCTCTTGTCTTGCCGCCTTCTCCTTGTACTGCGTCATCCGCTCCAACATGCCCACGGGCGTAATGCACGTCAGAAGCCACGAGAGCTCCGTGTGCTCGGGAACCATGGATTGAACGAAGAGTGTGGAGCGCTCGGGGTCGATACCCGCCGCGACCAGCGTCGCCGCGAGATCGATCACTCTCTCGGGAAGCTGGTGCGGATCATAGGGCACGGTGATCGCATGGAGGTCGACGATGCAAAAAGTACTCTCGTACTCGTATTGAAGCTTCACCCAGTTCTTTATGGCCCCGAGGTAGTTGCCCACGTGGATGGTGCCGCTGGGCTGAATCCCCGAGAAGATCTTCTTAGATTGCATAAGCGTACCCTCCTTAGACGTGAAAAAAGCTCCCCGTCCCTTCAAGGGACGAGGAGCCTCGCGGTGCCACCCTTGTTGGCGCGCGCCGAAAGCCGTTGCACGGGGCCAGGCGCCCGCCCACCTCGACGAGCCTCTGTAACGGGAGGCCTCCGGATAGAGCCTACTGAGAAGGAATTCCCTTCCTTTGGGTCGATCGGCTT
>NICF_comb_assmDRAFT_10000630_pt1 | contig 29506 bp, 22 predicted proteins | sample NewIslPassag4_SG_FD_11279 | JGI IMG/M metagenome (IMG submission 11279)
AACTCCTCTTTCCTGGCCGGTCGTGGACAGGCCCGCAGTTTCCAAAGGGATTGTCTTTTCAATGGCAGCCACTCGGTGGGTGCCTGCGGCTTTTGGAAGGGCGCGGTGCGCAGGGAGCGAAGTTTCGTTCTGAGCAGTCGGCGTCACCTCTGCGATTTCTTCACGGATGTGACGGCCTGCTTCTGCCCATTTTCCACGCCTGGCGAGTTCAGTCTGAGTGGGTTTCTTCTCTAAGGAAGGTTCTGCGTGAGGTGTTGCCGTTGGTTGTCCTGGATGCCAGCAGAGGGCTTGCTGAAAAGCGGCGTCGGTTGGGTCAACGTAGTGCCGCAGGGCAATGCTGGGAGTATTTCCCAACCACTTGGCCACTACTGCCAACGGAAAGGATTGAGCAAGGTCAGATTCACAGGATGCCCGCAGGTTGTGCCACAATCGGGGCCAAGGTTCCAGGCCTGCGTTGTGAATAATGCGTTGGAACTGTGTCCGGAAGTTACAGTTCACCCAACCGGTTGCCCCTTGGGCTCGCTGCCGCCACAGTTGAGGGAATAAGAAGGCGTCTCCCTCCTGGGCTCGTTCGAAGGCTTCTTCGAGGTAAGGCTTTAAAAGGGGGAACATGGGGATGACGCGATAGGGCTTGCCTGTGCGTTCCGTCTTTGGACTGCGAATGACCAGGCGGTTGCTATCCCAAAGCACGTCTTGCCAGCGGAGAGAAAGGGCTTCGGAAGGGACTCTTAGTCCGGCGTAACGAGCGAGGGCAATGAGGAGCCGCCACAAGTAATCGGGGGCTGCCTCGATCAGTTGTTGTGTCTCCTCGAGGGTCACGTATCTGCGGCGATCAGCCGGGTTATGGCTGGGTGGTCTGAGAGCCTCGAATGGATTGTTGGTAATTAGCCCTCGTCGTTGAGCCTCGCGAAAGACATGGCGAGCATGTTGAATCCGGCGGGACACCGTTGCTGGACGCAGACCCGAGACGAGAAGCTCATCTCGATACCGGAGGGCGTCTTCCATGGTAATCGTGGCGGCCGGTCGATCGCCGAACAATTCCACGAGTTTGGCTGCCCCCACTCGCATAGCTGTCAACGTGGAGGGCTTAGCTTGGGATTTTTGGGCTTCGCAGAGCCAGAGATTCACTAAATCTTTGACTGGGAGCCGGTTTTCTCTGGGCGGAACAAGAGCAGCGCGGACGAGGCGGTCGTACAGTTCGTCACTGATTTCGCGCAGCCAAAGAGCGAGATCGGCAGGGAGGGAAGTACCGGCCAATTTGGCGGCGATGATGGTTTCCACCCTGAGTTTGACGGCTTGGGCCCCTTTTTTGTCCAGTCTGCGAGGCAGCCGGATCGTCTTCCGCTTCCCGGCAGTATCCCAGAAAAGGATTCGCCAACCTTTGCCATCGCGAGAAAGACTTGCCACGGGTGTGTCTCCTTTCGTCTGCCAGTGTAAAGTCATTGGGAGTTTATTGGCAATGACTGAAAAGCGAAGGCCAGTCTCCGCCCGCAGGTATTCGACACCACTGGACGTCGGAGTGGTGGGGATCTGTGGGCAGTATCTTGGAGCCGCAAAGCCACTGCTGTGTCGTGGTGGCGGTCGTAGGGGTTCGCCACCCCCCACTCGATTTTTCCCTCCCCACGGGGCATTTGGATGTATGCGGTAGGGTTAAAGGAGGACGGCACGAGTTTCATGCGAAAACCTGCTGTCCAAAGGGCCTCCAGCAGCCGGCAAGGGCCGCCGTCCATAATTTATGTATCTTTTGTGCTCTTAGACAGTCGATCACCAGCCCGCCGTTGGTGGCTATCCATTCCATCTGCTGAGGGGATATCACGCTTTTTCTCGCGGATTCTGAGATATCCATCCCTGAGAAAAAATTCCACCCCTTTGGCCAATAGTGTCGTCAGAATAGCGTCGCTCATAACTCATATTCCTCGTATAGATTCCTGTTTTCACCGGGCGAAGTTCCAGGAGTTCCATCATAGTCGTAACGTCTTCTGTCAAAATCACTTAAGGAGTGGAACTTTGTATCAGAAGAAGAAGGCAGACCAGGCAAAGTTCCATCACCTAAACTGTTGTCTAATTCATGACTTAGGACTACGGTGGAACTTGTGGAACTTTGAGGTGGAAGGTAGAGTGTGAACACTCTTTGCAGGTCGTCGCGGAGGTAATGATTTGCATTTTTCCGCTTAACCGGTTTGACGCCAAATCGTCCCAAGATAGATGCCACTTTATGGGGGCTTATAGGTCGGCCATGGGAGAACGTTGACCAGGGGGCTTCTTCCAGGTCTGTTAGCCGCCGAATTAGTTCACTTGATGTCAAAGCGTCTGCCTCGCCGAACACCTCCCTCACGTCGGCCAGCAGGCGGGTCGCTAAATCTTGCGGCGGTGATTCCGCCTTTCCAGCGAACACTTGCAAGGCGGCCTGGCGAGCCCGCGCGGGCCAATCTCCTTCGGCCAGTTCCGCGAGTATGACCAAGGGTCGCCAATTCTCGTAAGCACGGTCGTCCAATTGATCGGGCAAGTGGGGTTCGCGTTCGGCGGCTTCTTTGATTTCTGGTTGGTGCTCGAGCACCCAGGCGAGAAATTGTCGGGCAAGAGTTTCTCCTTCCATTTTGGCGGCCTTTCTGACCCGCGCGAGATGGACGTTCTTTGGTCGGCGCTCCATCGTGATGACGATCGAGCGATCCTCGATGGTGTCGGAGAGTCTTCCGATGGCGGCAATCACCTTGGGACAGAAGGTGCAAAACATCCGTGGCTCGCCAGTTTCGGGGTCGCAGCGGAGGGTGTAGGCGTTGTCTCGCATCCACCCCGAGTTGACGATGCCCGTCAACTCCGGATTACGGCCGAGGAAGGTGTCGGCCTCGTCGATAAGGAGCGTGGGCAGAAATGCATCCACGACCCGATAAATGCCGGCCGGGCTAATATTCACGGCAGGGATCGGCCGGTTGGCCACGTGGAGAATCAAGCGGAGAAGGGTCGTCTTCCCGCACCGTTTGGTGGGACTGGTGACGACGAGGATGGGAGCCACCTCGAAATGTTTGAAGCAGTAGGTCCAGGCCAGGTAGAGGGCGACTGCGTCGGCCTGTTCGGGCTGGCAGTACAAATATTTCTGGATGTACCGGGCACACTGTTGGAGTGTTTTCCCTAGATCGACGGGATCTGGCCACGGCTCCAACTCCCGCAACTCCACGGGGCGTCCCTGACCTGGGATGGTGTTGGTGGGCAATTCCGTGGCGGTTGCGGCGAGATGGCGTGCAGCCTCCTTTAGGGCCTTTTCATCAGCGGCCTCGGCGGCCTGTGTGACGGTGCTGTAAAACCAGCGAAAAAAGTCGTCAAAGTTAGCATCGTCTTTGATCAAGTTGAGATACTCCGCGATGTATTTTGCGAACTTGCGGACGGCGCTCATCGAATCGGTATCGACACGCTCCCGAATCGTGTGGGGACCGTGGTAAACTTCGACCAGGCGGGTTGATCCCCGACCGGCGGGAGCGACCAAGATTTCCAGGCTGCTGTGGGACCAACTCATGTTTTGCCTTCCTTTCTCGGTTTGGAATGAACTCTCAGGGAAGCTCGCCACGCCCGTTGCATAGCGACACTTCGGGAAAAGGTGGCGCATGCGATGGCCGGTGGATACCGTGACACACTGCGGGCGATGGCCAGGACTTCGCGTTCTGGCAGCGGTGGCCGGCAGCGGAATGAGTTCGCGGCTAGGAGGGCGGACTCCAGTTCAGCCTGACTAAGCCCGAGCCTTCGCAAGCGGCCAGCCAGTCGGGTTAGTCCGATGTTCCGCGTGCCCTCCAACAACGGTTCCAAGTCCTCGCTCACATTACTTTGAGCGGACTCTGGGGCGCGGAGCCGACCCGGGGCTTGGGCGTTCACCTCGGCGACTTCGGCTTCCAGCCAGACTGGCGGGGCTGGGAGTTCGTCGATCGTCGCCAAGGGCCGGATCCACACGTACGGCTGAGCATGGACCGACGAAGGCGGCACGAGGACATAGCCCCGTGAGCCCTTGGTGTCGACGCCGGAAGCCACTCTCCCCGTGCTGTTCGGCCAGCCGGCCCGAAAGTACAAGTGAAAGCCCCCGCGGGGCGTTTGCACCAGTGGGCAGCCAGTGGCTTTCAGCTCTCGTCGACGCTCCTCACCTGGCCAGCCAGCCTTCAGGGCGGCGGGATCGATATCCAGCACGGAAAAGCCCCCGCCCGTCACAATCGCCCAATTGCAGCCCGGGAATTGACAAGCCCATTCACGGAGCGTAGCCTCGTCGTTGGTTGCCTTGTCGGGCCAGCCGGGTAAAAGGGGAGTTTTTTGCCCTGGGCGGATCGGATGCACACGATAGCCGAGGGCAAGATAGCACTTTAGGTCCAGACTGGTCTCAGGATCGACGGTGCTCATTAAGAATTTCCTCCATAGAACGTTGCATTTTGGAGTGCGAGGCTTTAGCCCCGCTCTCCACACGGAACCTCAGTCCCCGCCGGAAGGGCGAATACCGAGCGGCGAATGGCGGTGGGCAAACACCAACGGACCCCCCCACGGGGAGGCGGAGCCGCCACGGCCGCGTGGCGGGTAGCCAATACCAAATGGCGGTGATGGAGAGCCATTGTTGCGTGCGTAAGTCATACCCAAGGCCTCCGTCGCACCGCGAAGGCTAAACCCTTCGCCAAAAAAGCGGCGATGAATCGCCGCACTCCCCATGGAGAACTTCAGACCTTGCCGTTTTCCGGAGCCGAGCCGCAATTTGCTTGGGCGCTCGGGTGGACGGATTCGGTGCGGCTTTGCAGCCACTGTCGAACAGCAGTTTCAGGAAAAAGAATCCGCCGACCCAGGCGAACGAACGGTAGACCCTCAACGGCCTTGAGCCGATCCAAATGGCGACGGCTGACACGAAGGAATTGGGCACATTCATGGGCGGTCAGAAGGCGTTCAGTCATGCAAATACCTCTCCATACGTGTTGAAAGAGTGGCCTGCATCGTCTTTCTCTTAGAGTCTACCGGCAGATCTGTGCGCACAAATTCCTGGTGTTACCGGGCCGATTTTGTGCGCCGCAGAAATTCTGCGCAAGTCAATTACAGACAAGAGGTTACGACTGACACAAGAAAATGGCGCACAAATTCACGCAGCCCTTGACAGATTTTGTGCGCCGCTGCCTCCCAGCACGCCAGCCGAAGCAGGCAGGAGAAGGCGTTTTCCAATAGCCGTAGGGGGTGTGTCGCGGAGGTGGCGGGCGAAGCCGTGGATGAAGTCGTACTGGCTGCGGTAAGGTTTATCGGCGGAGTGCGGGGGTAACGCCGTTTGAACGAGCAGACGTGCCTGTCGGCCTGTTTCTCAGGCGAGAATTCCTGGCAGTGTATGAAGATCACACTGTTGCCCTGGCCTGACTTAGCCGGGAGCAGGGGGTGCGGTAAGACGCCTTCTACCACTTGAACTGCGCGGTGCGGGATTTGGGCAAAAGTGTTTGAAGTCGCAGGCAATTTTATCCTCGCAAACATAAGCGAAATCTTTTTCCATATGTCCAGACTACTCAGGGGGCAGTTGGTGCACCGCGGTATCTGTTGCCTGACGCTGGGCAGAAAGTTCTAAAATCACAAACAGTACAAGTTTCATCTCGAGGATTTGGACGCCAAACTTGGGTAAGTCGCTGGCCTGCACTTTCACGAGCAACAGATGCCTCAATCTCGCATACGACGTGATCAAACCTTTGGAGGCTATTGTTGATCATATTAAGGTTTACAGGTACCACCCGGAAAGACCGGGCGACGCGATAAGGCTGAGAGAGAGGAGCAGGCATTGCCGGCATCCGCGGGAAGGGCTGCCGTTGGCTACGCTCTGTTCTCCACCAATCCCGCACCTGGTCTGGCCACGAGCTTAATTGCTGCTGCCATTGACGTTTGGTTTGGGGCCATGCTTGAAGGTTTTGAAGATCGGCACCATTTGGCTGCAAATCAGTTCCTGCTCCACGTGCACCAAACACTTCTTCATACAATCGATCCATATCCTCCACGCCTGGGACAAGTTCGTTCAAATAGAGCAGGATACCGCTTCGCACCTCCGCAGCATTAGGCTGTTGCATTCTTAGCCATGCGTAGGTTAAGACTTGCCATTCGTGATATTGCCAGGTTTGATCGTTGGGATCTTGTGCGCTCGGTCTGCGCATGCCTTTATAGTCGACTATAACCTCATAAGTTTGGGTGGCTATCGTTTGGAGTACAGCCTCCACGATTGGGTTAGGGCTTGTAGCGCCTGAGAGTTGAACAGAGGTTATGACGTCGACTACACCCTCTACCTCGTAATAATTGCTTTCACGAATAGTCGTCGTGCCGGGTAGCATAGGCCGGATACCCCTTAACCGGACCTCTGCTTCTGCTATCAGGGGGAACAGATACGGTCCCCACGTGTTGATTGCAGCAAATGCACGCTCGACCGCAATGCCCAATAGCAGATATCTTTGAAAGTAGATCCCCCGCGCAGCAAGCCGGCGAATGATCAAATCCACAATTGGTTCAATCTCCGCATCCGACCATGGCAGGGGAGTCCCGCCAGATCGCCAGGTACGGTAAGCCTCTTCCATTACGCCATGGATGAACTGTCCAAACCACAACTGAACGGGCTTTGAAGGAGGCAATGCCCCCCTGTTGTGATACCTGTATTGAAGCCCGCAATTCAGATAGGCCAGCAAATCGCCCGTAAGACTATACGATGGGACAACATACGGAGTTGGGCGTACCGAAAGAGTCATGGCATCTACTCCTTACAAGTGAACCACCCTTGGCAGTCCCCGCCACGGCCACTGCTCATCTCGTGTCCACCCGGTAGCTACATTTGGAATGGCTTTGGGATTACCATTATCATCACACAGACCGACCAGCATTAGAACATCCTGCGGTCGGCTGAAGGCAACGAAATACAGCCGAACAAGGTCATCAAAGGCTCGATCCCTAGCCGGCCGAGTAGGCGCTCGAAGTGGAGAAAAGGGTCTGAGATGGTCCTCGAGATTGTGGGAACGCGATCCTCCTCTGGGAAACCGCTTGAAGGCCTGCTTCCAGTGATTAGTCCTGAAGTCGCTGCCCACATCAACGATCACCAGCGGGAACTCTAGGCCTTTGGCCTGGTGAATCGACATGATGTTCAACCGATCTCGAGGGAACACCTCAATCAGTTCTTCGTCGATATCGATTGCGCCCGAAGCAAGAGGTTCGAAAATCCTCCACAGAATCTCTCGCACCGATCTATCTGCATGTGGCGGGTCACGCTGAATGGTGGCATCATAAGCAGTAAACCGGGCCGACTGTGTGATCGTACGTGCGATGACTTCAAGGTAAACCAGACCCTCAGGATCTTCCTGGAAAGCAGGAATCCAGGTTATTAACTCATACAACAACTGTATCAATGGGACTTCGCGTGGCCAACTACCTGAACCCTGTGGCGTACGTTGCTGCCAAGCCCGCACGAAATTGCTAAGGGTATTGGTGCCCGTCGAACCAGGTGCTGGGGGATTACTCGTGATATATTGGCGGGCAGCTTCTCTCCAATTGTCAAAGATTCGACGGATATCGTCTGGAAGGTTCTGGATTTGGTTCTGTATCTGAGCATTCGGATCTATACACTCTAACATCAAGCCACAGAGTTGCTGGACTTCCTCAATTTCACTAAACTCCTGCCCTCGGGGATTAAAGACTCGGATCGGATCAGGCAGATTAGCTAATTCGTTGCGAATAAACAGAGGCAATCGCGGGTTGCCAGCGGCGTCGTACTCCTGTGGAGAACTGCACAGCAGGACGCAGTCGCCAACAGCTCCGCCATTAGGATTCCTGACGATTCGAAGTTGTTGAGTGCCCACTGGGATGGTTACACCATTACCGTTAAACACGGCGTCGATGAATCTTGCCAGGTCTTGGGCAAGCGTGGCTACATCAGGCCGAAACATACCGAGGATGGGATACTCCAAGTATGAACCGCTTCGAGCAGCGGTCAGCCTCGGCTTGTTCGGCACACGAACCTGATTATACGCCGAATCCAATTGGATGAAATCATTACACCAATTGACAATAGTCCGGGTGGAGCGATAATTGTTGCTCAAGTAAATAGGTCTGGCCTGAATGCCACATTGGTTCTGCAATCGTTGCGGGAACGCAGAAAACAGTTCAACCGTGGCCCCCCGAAAGCGATACAGTGACTGGTCGTCATCACCCACTACTGTAATTGAGCCCCCCGTACTACTGACATGCCTCGCCAAAGCGAAATAGATTTGTTCTTGCAATAAGTTTGTATCCTGGTACTCATCCACAAGAACGACCCGAAGGCCCTGTACGAACCGATTCAGTGAACCAAGATTTAAGCGAGCGAGAAACTCCTCCTCAAGAGCCGCGAAGTCCATTACGAGGTCCTGTTGCAACCTGGATATATAATCCTCGATAATCCGACATAGGACCGCGGCTCCTGGGTATTGAGGAGCGGTCGCGTTTTCAAACGCAACGACATCGATTTGGTCGTGTGCAAAGCGGTCTCTGATTTCGCGACAAATCTCTATCATATCTTTCTGATTGGGGCGCCGACTACTTCCGCTCAGCAGTCTAACGTACTCTTGAAAATCTGGATTCTGATCACGGCGGCCGTTCCAGAGGCCGGCAAGTTGCATAATAGCGTTCGCCACAAATTCCTCCAGTGGAATTGGAGGTTGCGTGCCTGGAGCGCGGAAGTCTGCCAGAGTCTGTTCAGCAATACTGTCCAACGTGCCCGTAATTACCCTGTTGAGGTCGAGGCGATTCAACTGATTTCGGAGTTGGGGACTGCTTGCAGGCCCATTTAACAGTGCTTGACGCAACTGGTCGCCCCAACCCAAAATTCGCGATCGCAACTCTGCCGCGGCTTTACGCGTGAAGGTAGTTGCTAGAATCGCCGCTGGATCTACATCGTCTACAAAGATCAGCTTCAGCACCCTTAGTGTCAAAACGGTTGTTTTTCCACTACCTGGGCCTGCAATGATGAACAAAGAATGATCCACATCGGCCCTTATCGCCTCTTGTTGCGCGTGATCACGATCAATCTGCCTGTTCAAAGTACTGACGACTGAATTCAAGAACTCATCCCAAGAAATCATGGCCATACTCCGTGACAGCTAATTTCTGGCTTCCGTCCGCGTGTTCCGCCCGGCGGGGCAGTTATGCGGCAGGGCCTCATTAATTGTTCCTACCGCACCGCCCACTTCATTTGTATGATTCCGTCTGCCTTCGGGGACTGGGATAATCGGAAGGCGTGAACCATCCCGAGCAGTGACCACTTTCGGTTCCGCTGCCAGGACCCGCAACAATGAAGGTTGGGGGCGTTAGCGGCGCGCTTACGGCCTGTTCCTGCTGTTGGTTGAGCCACTGATTGCCGAAGCGGTGCGGTATTGCTGCCCGAACCAGTTGGACGAACTGTCGATAACTGTATTGGCACATCGTTGCCACCTATTTGCCACAGCAAACCATTTGGTAAAGCATCAAGGTGTTGTGGGCCCCGCGCCGCTTATTACGATTCACACCGCGGAACACCACGACGTTTATCCCCAACTCCTTGCAGATTCGGCAGGAACAACGTTCCCATATCCGCGACGTTAAAGTTTCCCTGTATTTCTCAGCCAGTTGGGTCGTGTCAGAATGCGTTCGGAGAAGCAATCGATCGTAGGCAAGTACGGCCTGGAGCACGCGCTCCACGCTCATCTCTCGGCGCTCGTAAGCCTCCAACGATCGTAACGCTTCTTTTTCTAGTTTCCGTAACCGATCCTCGCTCTGTCCGCAGGTTTGAAGCCGCTTGCGGGTCCGTGGGTCGTCGAGAGGTGGGACGCGAATTGCCGCGTACCATCTTCCGTCCGCCCCGAAGTAGTTCTGGTCAGACCGCAACCAGGCCTTTCGAAAATAGGTAGCACTGTCGAAACTGGCAATCCCGTACTCCCGAAACAACGCTTGGAGCTTCGGGCGAAAAATGCCCAATAGGTGTATCCAAGGCCTCTTGCGCAACCGGCTCGCAGCATGCGCAACCGCCTTGACTATCTCCAGCACCTCCGCGTCAGGACGTGGCACCAGACCACCGATCGCCAAGTAGGAGTACCCCATGTCCACGTAATCGGGTACTTGCTTGGCATAGTCGTCTGGCGTGACTCCTTGGATCACACCAACAGGGATGAATTGTGCCTCCCACTCCTGGTGAAGCCGGAGGAACTGCTCAGCGTTTTGGCGTGTCAGGCGGATACGTGCGAGCTGCTCAGTTCGTGTCAGCCGGCGCTTCCCGCTGGCAGTTCGCAGTTCACTGACTGGAATGTGATCAACGCTTGCGCCCAAGTCAAAGCCGTAAAGGTCGTACAGTGCCACTGCATGTTCTACCGAGATGGGCGGCGTCTCTTCGCCTACATAGGAAAAAGCGCCACAGTCCCCGAAGGCCCATTGGTCTGGACGCAGCTTGAAGTGTTCTCGAACAAGCGACGGAGCAAGTGCCTGATCGTCGTCAGGGGCAAACTTCTTCAATAGCCCCTTGCTGGTCATATGCTGTGCCAGGCTGACGAGGATACCGTCGCACAGTTTTAGCGGATGAACGAGCTGGCTTACATGCAATTCGCATCGATCAGAACGGCGATTTGCTGAGAAACTCTCCGTTTGGAAATCGAATTCGGAATCAACGAAGTCGTCCCAGTCTGGCAAAAAATATAAAGGCCGATCGATGCGCTCCGGTTTACGCACCCCCGGGTGTTCGACGCGTCCCAGTTTCTCCAGCGTATGCTTTAACGCGGCAAGCTTTCTCCCAATGCCACCCTCTGGAAGAGTAACACCGGGGCGATTATTCAATACACCGTCGATGGCACGCGCGTAATCCTTCCCCAAAAGCAAAAAGATCCTACCGTGCTGACTTGCCCACCGCGTCAATATTGTCGTTACCTGGGGAGAAAGTTCGTCGGCACGCTGCGCAGACATCCTCTGATTGTAATTGGCAATCGGGGACAAGCCACCAATCAGGCCGTACTTTGCGGATAGAATCGCCAGGGACAGCCTCTCCGGCCACCGGTACTTCCTCAAATAGCTACGCAGGACTCGGAAGGCAGGGCCGTCGTAAAGGTAGATCGCCGGCACCTTCCCCGAAACAGGACGTTTTGTCGCCGAACATCCCAGAATGATCAAGTCTTTTTCAGCCGACGGCATCTCTCTGCACTCCTGACATGTATGCTCCGAGGCCCATGAAACGGGCGCTAACTGGTATGTCACCGTTTGTTCACAAATGGACTCGCCGTACTTCCGGCGGGGATGGTCGGTGAGCCGTTCGCCGCCCACTCGCTCATATTGAAGAGCGGATTGGCGAGATTATAGTCGGCCTTGAAATCCTTGTGCAGGTCGTCGTGCAAGCTGTCCGTGAGCACGGAGGGATGGAGCGTCATGTCGGTTGGCCTCTTCCCAGCGTAGAACGACGGAGCTGCCCACACTTCACCTCACCCGTGTCGCTCACGTTGTCGCGAGTCCTCCTCCCCAAGCACAAAGACTTCCTCGAGCGTCAGCGCCTTCGCGCCCAAAGCAAGAAGATTGGTGTTCTCCGGGGCGTCGATCGTGAACAGGGGCTTGCCCAGCGTGATGATCTCGCGGCAGAGAGCCTCGGTTTTTCCGCCCGGCGTGGCGTGGGACACGAAAATCCTGGCTGCCAGAGCCGCCACGAAACGGTTCCGCTGGTCCGCCAGCTCAGCCCTGGCCCGACGATGCGCGGTCCCGAACATGGAGACAAGCAGGACGCGACCGGCTTGAACGCCCTCCTCTATTTCCGGCCCCAGTCGGATTCGCTCCAAACCGCGCGCCGGGCAGATTACGATGGGCTGGGCCCCACGCAGGAGAAGAGCGAGACACTCTTTTTCCATCGGCGTATGGAACCCCCCGATGACGGGAATACCTGAGTCCCGCAACGCCTTCGCCACATCGTAGGTTTTGAGAATGATACTGCCCGGGCACTTGATCGAGCAGAACAGCCCCAGCGAATCCCTCTGGAGGAGCTCAGGGTTCCCCTGAAGGAAAATGCACTCCGGGGCGCGTTCGCCGAAGAACGCCTTGATCGAAGCGGGATAGGCGTCGTCATTCCGCTCCACGCGGATGGGGCGACGGATGTCTCTGGCCGGACGCGAGCGGTTCATCAGTCTTCGTCCCCCACGGCGTCGCCTCCCATGCGGTACTTGATGTCATAGTTGATGATGAAGTCGAGTTCTTCATCCGTGAAGCCGTAGTGCTTGGCCAAGACGCAGTCGATCTTATCGATGATGGGCTTCGACTTGCTGACGCGGAAGTTAATCTCTTCGCGTTGGGTTCCATCGGCGCGATTCCGAGTGCGTTTAACAGCGTTGCGCCATAGGTCTTTGAGGAGCCTCTTAGCTAGGGCGGCAAACGTGGTGTCCTTACCTAATGAGTCAGGGACGGGAAGGGCATCAATGTCGCGTTTGGTAACGTGATAGCAGTCGGAGGTGGTCAGCCAGAACCAGTAATAGAACGAGGAGCTCAAGAGGCAGATGGTTGGATACTTCCACCCTTTGGCCAATGTGAGCCTCTTGTATTCGTTAGAAAGCCGTTTGGCAATACATTTCCGAAAGTAACGGCCACCGCTGTGATAATACACACTGTCGGCACTCGGGAGCGCGCACTGGTGGTGAACCAGCTTCTTGTGTTCACCCACTTTTTGCATGATCTCTTCCTCGACGGGCGATCCGATCTTTGGAATAGTGCTGTCGTTGGTCAGTTTACTATTCGCGTATGTCAGCCTTTGGAAGAGCAGACTTCGTGACTGCAATGTCCACCGGTTATATTGCGTAGAATAAATGGCTTGGTTATCGTCGACGTGATGCCGTTGACCGAGAATAATTGTGAGGTTCATGTCGGTGCCGACGAAGAGCTTGCCTGGCCTGACAGCGAAGTTGCTGAGATAGAGAGGCGCGAGTTCGCCCACCAACTTTCGCATCGTTGGCAGCATTCGCGGCGTTGAGATGCAGCTTATTGGTACTATGATTCCGATTCGGCCCTCCTTCGTGAGAAGATACACAAAGCGTTCGATGCATACCGAAAAGAGATTGCCTGTAGAGGCGGACTCGAACCCTCGGATCTGGTATTGGTCGAGGATATCGGACAGTTCCACATACGGTGGATTCCCAATCACCACATCGAATCCACCCGCCTGCATAATGCCATAGAACTCGGCGAACCAGTGGAACGGCTGATGGCTGGCCTTCCACTTGGAGAATGCCTCCTCGTAAGCCGTTTGCGATCGGTATTTACTTTCTGAGATGCCATACTCGCCGGCCAGAAAGCGGTCGAGTTGGTCGGTTAGTTTTCGCAGCCGTTCCCGGAGCTCCTGCTTGTCTTGGACGGTGACCCAACCACCGTGAGTGGTCTGCTGGGCGCGGAACTGGTTGAACGCCCGCTCGACCAACTCGGCCTCCTCCTCAATACGCTTGACGGCCTTGTCGAAGTCGAATCGTCCCTGCATCGCCTTTCGCACATCGTCGAGCGTCGCAAACCCGACAAGCGTGTTCCCGGCACGGATGTTGAAGTCGATATCGGGCAACGGTTCGATTTGGTCGATCGTCTCGACCTGTGCGACGAGCTTGAGGAAGAGTCGCAATTTGCAGATCTCGACCGCCTCCTCCATGATGTCCACACCGAAGAGGTTGTTGATGATGATGGACTTGAGGATGAAGTAGCGTTCGTTGGGGTGCTTGGCGATCTGCTCCAGGACCTTCTTGAAGTCACTGAACTGTTCCGGGTGATGTTTCTTCCCCTCGAGGTCCTCGACGAATCGTTCCATCCGCTCGAGGCAGTCGCTGTAAAGGGTTTCCAGAATGCGGAGGGCCGCGAAGAGGAAGGCGCCGGAACCGCAGGTGGGGTCGAGCACGCTCACGTGCTGAATTGCGTTCCAAAAAGCACGCAAAAGTTCTGGCCCTTCGCAGTTGATGATGGCATCCCGTGCGAATTGCCAGATATCCAGATTCAGCGTGATCAGGTCGTTGATCTCGTGCACCCCGCCACGCTGAAGTTTTTCACGGATTTCCAGACAGCGGTTGCGCCGATAGACGTACTCTCGCCAGGTCTCGGTGACAAGCCGGATTGGGTCGCCCGCCGGGGCTTGCTCCAGGTTGTAGCGTTTGTCAAACATCCGGGCCCGGGGGTCGTGCATTCCTTTCTGGACGAAATCCGGCAGGTCCGATTCCGGCACGACGGAGCCGTCGTCCCGAATGACGCCATGGCGGACGGCCGGATAGATATACCGGTCCGGGTCGTCGCGCAGGAGGCGCCAGAGGGCGGAATCGGGCTGGAAGGCGATAGCGCACTTTGCCTTCGCGGCCTCGAACAGGAAGGGAATGACCGTGTTTTTGCTAATGTACTCCGTGATGTCCTCCTTAGTGTAGTAGGCCCCCATCTGCTTCTGGTTGACGTACTTTTCGAAGATGTAGCCGACCACGTCCGGGTTGATCTCGTTGTCGGCGCGGAGGGGACGCTCGTCGAGGTGCCAGGCATACTGGTCAAAGAAGTCGAAGAGTTTTTCAAAGGCACAGTCGGGGATGTCGATGTTGCGCCAGCGTTCTTCCAATTCGTGGACCTCGAAGAAACTGCCGTTCAGAAACGGCACCCTGCCAAGCAGTTTTTCAAACTCGGGATCGAGCTTTCGTTCCTCGGGGGATTTACCAAGCCCTTCATGGAACAGACGCAGCAGGAAGTAGCGGTAGAAGGAGTGGAACTCGTCCTTGCCTCGGATCTTCTGTACCATCGAGAGGCGATGGCGCAGGTAGTCCGTGTCGCCGTCCAGAAAGCCCTTTTTTTGAATGAAGTACACGAACATCAGTCGGTTGAGCATGAGCGACGTGTACCACCGGCGGTCGTCGTCCGAGGGGATCCCTGTGATGAGTTTTTGGAAGGCTGCGTGTTCGGCCTTGAAGCGGTCATAGAACCGCTTGGTGACCTTGTCCACGTCGAATGCGGCCCGGGCACGGCCGGCTATATCCACGACGGTGATTTGCTCCTCTTCCTCGAGGCTCACGGCAATTTGGTTGAGCCTCTGAATGAGAGGGTCACCTGTTTGCTGGATGTGAAATCGATGGTCCCGGCTGGCGAGAGGCTTCCCTGGTTCGCGACGTACCCAGTGCCAGACCTGGTCGCCGGCCTTCTCGTCCGTATAGATAACAAAGTGCTCGCGGACGGATTTGGTCACCCGTTGGTCGATCTTGAGGCGAGTGGCTCGGTCGGGGATTGTGGGGCACAAGAACGCGACGAATCCCCGTTTCTGAGCAACTGCTGTAAGTCTGTACACGTTTCCTTCGACGGAGACATCCAGCGTCGCGTGATGGTTGTCCCATCCCAGGTGTTCCCGAAAAAGGGTCTTGAAGTCGAAGGACTTGAGGCACTGCCTGACGGCGGCAACGTCGAATTTCATGTGTTCACACTTCTCCTTTGTTTCCTGGTTTTCCGGCGTCGCTTTCCGGTCTGCGGAGTCCGAGCGAGCAAATGACCTGGGGTTCGCCTGACTCGCCCTTCTCTTCCACGCGGCACAGGCGGCCGTCTTGCCGCAATCCGATGACGAGGGCCGCCAGGTCTTGGTCCGAGATGCCGCTTTTGAGCTGGCGGTTGAGTGTATCGGTGGCGGATTGGAGCAGGGGGTATTTGTAGATGTCTTCGATGGCCTTCAGCAGTTCGGAAGATTCAAAGAGCGTTCCTTTGACCTGCTCTGCATACCTCTTGAGCCGCTCATACGTGCGAAACCGCGCGCCCGATGGGCGGCCTAATTGCCCGCCGACCGACTTCTCAGTTTCCACAATCAGCCTGACGCCCTTGGCGACCAGCTCGTGATGATCCTCGGCACGCGGCAAGGCGGGTGTGTCGGGATCGCACTCGGCCGCCTTGAGAATGGCGAATTGCGACTCGGTGACACTGTTCCCTTGCCTGTCGATCCAAGCCAGCGCGTCGTTCCCATCGGCCGTCCGAAGGTAGACCAACACGCCTTCCGGCCTGTCGGCTGTCGGTTGATGGGGCTTTGTTGAATACACCACATTGGGCATAGCGGAAATGATTTTCTCAAGGGAAGGGTCCCGTTCCACCGCATTCTTCCAAATCTGATAAGCGTAGGACGCCAGATCAACTTCCGTGTCTTCCTCCCCGTCAAGGATGCCCGCTTTCTCGTTGTACAGGTTAATGAGTGGCAAGTCGTCCTTCTCGCCTTCAAAAAACGCTTCGTCCGCCCCCACGACCTCCGCGTTCTCACGCAGCCGCGCCCTCACGCGCTCGCGGAGGCGGATGATTCGCTCCACGCCGTCCGCAGGAAGGAACGAGTAGCAGACAATCTTGTCCGACTTCTGGCCAATGCGGTCCACGCGGCCAGCGCGTTGGATGAGCCGGATGATGGCCCAGGGCAGGTCATAATTCACGATGATGCTGCAATCCTGGAGGTTCTGCCCTTCGCTCAGAACGTCCGTGGTCAGCAGAACCCGCAGTTCGTCCTCTGGCGCGATACAGTCGCGCCGTTCATTGCTCACGGGGCTGAAACGGTAGGCGATAGATGTCGGATCATCGGTTGCCCCTGTGACCGCTGCGACGGCTGCCAGACCCCGTGCCTTCAGCTGTTGTTGGAGGTACTCGACCGTATCGGCGAACTGGGAGAAGACAAGGACCTTGTCCTTCGGATGCTCCTTCGTGAGAAGGGTTACGAGTGCGTCCAATTTGGCATCCCGCTGGGGATCCCATGTCCCGGCACGATCCAGAACCTCCATCAATGCCTTGGCGTCCCTGCGCAGGTCCTCGGCCAGTGCCTGATCGAAAAGGTCCGGCCTCAGCCACTTGAAGCGGCCTCGGAATCGGGAAGCATAGCTTTCATACACAGCGGCCGCTCGGCTGCGGGCCTCAGCCTCAGTAAGAGGGCCGTAAGTCGGCTTGTCCAAGTCCTCGGGCGCGTCCTCATTATCGTCCCCGGCCGTCGCCTCCCAAAGGTCGTTGTCCTGATCGTTCGCCCACGTATCGAGTAGTCCCACATCCTGCGTCCCGATGGGGAGCGGCAGCCCATTTTCAATGGCGTAAAGATAAATGTAATTGCGGAGGATGTGACGCTGGATCGATAGGATGAACGAGTGCCCGCTGCTTTCCAGACGCTTGAAGAGGTTCGTACGGCAAAAGCCCTTGAGACGCGTTCCGGCGCGGGAAAGGTCGGCCAGAACCTTCGCTTCTTCGGGCGTGGGCGGCTTACGGGGCGACGGCTTCAGGTAGTTGCCCAGGGCGTAGCGGGGTAGCCTAAGGTCGTTCACCGTGCGTACAACGTCATCCGCGAAGAGTCGCGCGTACTGGTCCTTGGGGTCCCCCTGATTGATCTTGAACTTAATCGTCTTCGGCACGCGCGCAGGGAAGTACACTCGCTGGCCGTCCTCAAACTCGAGGTATTTGGAGTTGTTAACAGGATCGCACTTGGCATAGTTCTCTTGGATGAAACTGCGAGTACGACGAACCAGGTACAAGCGCATGAGTTCACGCCAGTCGTCGGCGTAGTCGCTCTTCTCGAATGCTGCTAGCGAGCGGACAGGGCATTGGTGTCGGCGGATGAATTCAGTCTCCCCTAGTTCTCGGAGAAGTCTTTCCGGCCGGATGCCGATGTCCTCATTCTCGTCAACGAAAAGCCGGAGTTGGTTGGAAAGGTCGAGAAAGGTCTTGTTGTAGGGCGTGGCCGACAAAAGGATGACACGGCTATCGTTCGAAGCGATGTACTCCGCGATGGCACGGTAGCGCTTACCCTCGCGATTGCGCAGGTTATGACTTTCGTCGATAATGACCAGGCGGAAACGACGCAGGTTGGGAAGTTCCTGGATAACCCGCGTGATCGACAGCACCTTGGCCCGGAGTCGATACCGCTGCCGGTAATCCTCCCACATTGATACCAGGTTCTTGGGACAGATGATGAGTGTTTCCAGACCGTAGTCGTCCTCGAAGATTCGCGCCAAGGCCGTGGCCATAAGGGTCTTGCCCAATCCTACGACGTCGCCGAGGATCACGCCACCGCGCTTATTGAGATGATGTGCGGCAATCTTCACGGCCGCCTTCTGGAACTCGAGGAGCTTGTTACCAAAATCGGCCGGGATCCGGAACTCGCTGAGCCCCGCCCTGGCCTCCCGGGAAAGATGGTAGGCAATCTTGAGGTAAATGTGGTAAGGAGGGATCGGCGTCGGCCGTGCCCAACTCTCGTTGATGATCTCCACGAGCTCCTTCGAAATGTCCCAGCAAAAGCGGTCGTTCCAACGATCCTCGAACCACTTGGCGAGCTTATCGCAGGCGTCGTGGTCAAGGATATCCACGTTGAGCTCTCCCTGCTTGGAGAGGCCCGCCAGGGTTAGGTTGCTGCTGCCGAGGTAGCCGATCTTGGGGTTGAGCGGGTCTTGTCGAAAGAGAAGGTAGAGTTTGGCGTGGAGCGGGTGGCGCAGGAACAGCTTGACCACCACCTTCTTGGCCTCGATCTGAGACGCCAGATGGCGAAGCGCCACTTCGTCTTCGTTGGTTGGAAGCCCCAGAGTTAACTGGTCGCGGAATTCCTGGGCCAACTTGCGCTTCAGCATAATGGCAGTGGCCTGATCGGTTTCCTGCTCGCCCTTGACGGGATTCAATGCCTGCCTGAGTTGATCTTGCGGCATCTGCTGCATCCCCACCAGGATCCGACAGCAGTGACCGTCGCCGCCCGGCCATCTGTCAACTAGGGAAGACACCTGTTTCCATCCGCGAAGGTTGAAGTATCCGACGCAGAAGTCCGCGCGTTCCGAAAGGCCCATCGCCTCGGTGAGAGCAGAAAGGAGATCCTTCTCGATGTTGTCGAAGATTTGAGGCATGATCTAACATACTACCTTACTTGGCGGGGTTATAGGGAAAAATTTGCTATGCTCCATTAAGTCAATATTCTTCTTGCAGGCATGCCGTTATACAAGTACGAGGGCGAAGTCGTGCGAAGGAAGATGTGGTCTTGAACGAGCGGCGCCACTGTGCGCGAGGTGGTGAATAATGTGCTGCAGCCAGGGGGAGGTGGCGCTCCGGTTTTTGAGCGGGACTTACCTCTTTTTTCATGATTTCTTGCCCACTTTATAAAGAAAGCAGTTGAGGCATCCGGGACCTCGCCCGTCTGCTGGCGGAAGGCCGTAGGGGAATTATGCCGGCTTGGGGGCAGTCCTAGGGCGGCCGCCAGGTGGCCAGCGGTCCCGTGGCCAACCGAACGTGGAGGGTATGGAGGTGGCCCTTGCGCACCTTGTGGTCTTCGCGGGCGTGCTGAGAAATCACCCCGATGGGCATTTCATCGGTTTCGATAAGGCGACCGATTGGCTTCTTTCGGCTTCCCACAAGCCATCCTCTCGGATGATGTACTCTCTTGAGCAGCAGGCCGCGCAGGAGCCGGGCGCCCAGGTCAAATCGCCCTTCTTGAGCCCACCGTGCGCCGTATCCCAACCAGCGATGCATTCCATGCTTCCCACCAGTATTAAATCGTTTCGGGGCAACGTATGAGCCAGTACGCGCTCGGTGCTGCGCACTTTTGGTGAATCGTCGCTCAGATCCACCGTGGAGCCGAAAAGATCCACTGCTTCCTCCCAGAATACCCGCTGGAGGTGGCCCAAGCCATAGCGGATATCCCCTCCGACGAAGATTTCTTCAATGTCCTTGACCTGATCAAATAAAGGTGTGTCCTTGCAAAAGAGGTAGCCCACCATGGCCACCGGATTCAACTGTCCATCTCCATCCTGCCAGTAAGGACTGATCAGCTCAAATTCCCGCAAAGTGCCTTCCTCTGCGGTGTCGGATTCGGGCGCAATAGCCGTGCCGGGCCGGATGCTCAAGAGGAGCATTCGGAAGCGACGCGCTTCCAACTCTTTCCCATCCTCCCGCTTCCACCCCATCCCTTTCCCTTGCCGGTATTGCGGAAGCCACACTTTCCACTCACCATTCACTTGCTCAGCGGGGAACAGATAGCTGAAGCGGGCGTCTTGCTGGAGTTTTTCCCCAACCGTCTTGTAATCCGGGGGGGCAAAATTTTGCCTGTGTGCCAGTTCCGCGGTCAAGGCACCCCAAAGAGCACGGGCGGGGATGTACAGTCGCGTGCGGTTGAGGACGCCGGCCGGAAGCCACCCAATGTGCAGAGGCGACCTCAATTGCCAAATCCAGCGATACATCGTCCAACTCATGATGAGCCATCTCCCCTCGCTTTCAGGTGATACCGCGCGTAGGAAAGGGCCATGCGCAGGAGGTCTCGGGCAAAAAGCAGATCGTCCAAGTTCTCCGCCAAACGTTTTATGGCGCCGAGGATGTCGTTTGCACCGTCGAGCCGGTTATGGAAAACGTCTTTCAGGAAGGAGAGCGATTTCCCGCTGATTGGGTCCGCTACGTCGCTGTGCTTGGCCTTTAGGTAGAGGAACATGGCATACGGCCCCTGCTCTTCCAGGACTGTGAGCGCCGCATTGAGGATTTTCTCTTCCATGTTGGGAATATTCGCCAACTCACGCCCCAGTTCGGCGCATCGGATGTCCAGATTATTTATCTGTGTCTCACTCATGGTTGGCCCCCCTGATTGGCAGATGAATCGCAGTTGACGCCCTGGGACTGCACAGGCTGACACTCATACACCACCTTCACCCGGCCCATGCCACGGGTCCCCATAGCGCCGATGCCCAGGTGCTTCAGATAGGGGTGGGCTTGCTTGGTTACATTGTGAACGTCCTCCGGATTAGAGACCGCCGCAATCGGCTGTCCGCTCATCTGGAAATGGGCCGGGTTCTTGGCGATGATCTCCCACACCAGCACGGTGCCACGCGGTAAAGCCTCATACGAGAAAAGTGCCCGCTCTTCTGCCGCACCGGTAGCCGGATTGATAGAGACCGAAGTGCGCACCTCCAGGTTGCTGTTGACGATGTGGGCGAAGAGGCGGTCCGGCACCAGGGCAAGGCGGTTCTGGATGTAATTGGGGATACCGAGGCTTTGCAAATGCTGTTTGACATCATCTAACTGGTTGCATGGCTGTGTTTCCAACAACAGCCAGCCCAGGTTGAGGGGATTTCCCGGATTTTCCACGTAGACAGCATCATCGCATACGCCCTCCACCGGAATCCCGATCATGTCGAGCGCCATGGGACAGCTCACCCACATCGGTCCCTGGCGAGTGGGCACCGGGAAGAGGAGCACGTGGGCATCAGTGAAGGCGGCCAAGCCGGCAAAACCACCCTCCTGGCCGGCGCCACTTGCGAAGCCGAAAACCGTGCACACGGGGCAGTCAGGCTGGCGGCAGTGACCACGGTTCTTATCCAACCCCAATCCGGCGCAGTCAGGGTAGTAGGGTTTCTCGCGTCCCTGAGATTGTTGGCCGGAGGAAGAGGCTCCCTCCTTGCGCTGTCTCTCTTCTTCACAGTGCATCGCTACATAAGTGCGGTATACCCCAGCCAGGCTGGAACCGGGAATTTTGGGCACTTGGGTGACCGGGTCGCGAACGATGGGCAGGTCCACCCGACCAATGCGAGCAACCCCGGTGCCCACGTGGATAGGGTCCAGGGCCATGCCGATCTGGACAAACCTTTCATAACTCGCCATGGCTTTGGCTCCTTTACACACTTTCTTTCAACGCAGTCATGTGCCAATCTAGCGCCCACTGGAGAGTGCTTTGCACGGCGGACTCGGTAAGCGTCTCCAACGCTGCACGTTGCACTTCCAGATGATTCGCCAGGACAGCGCGCAGGGTGTCCCGCCAGAGGTCAGGTGGAGCCGCCGGGCCTCCAGCCGGCGATTGCCAATCCATTTCTAACCGCGCCAGCTCGCTGCGCAGACGCTGAAGAGCAGTCTGGCTCGGCGCCACCCGTTCCAGAAGCCTCCAGACCTCCCGCATCTGTGTCCAATCCTCGAGGTAACGCGAACTCTTCGCATCAAAGCGGGCCGCGGTGCTGTCCAAAAAAAGGGTCTTCACCCGAGCAGGAGACACTCTAATTCCATCGCCGGGGCGCAGGTTCGCCACATGGCGGTAAACCTGACCTTGGGGATGTCGAAAGTCGCGGGGGAAGCGCACCTCTTGATCCTCCACGGCCACGTAGGGGTAGAAGACATCCTCCCGGCCGTCGGGCATGGTAATCGGCACGACCCGGATGGTTTCCCGACCATCCCCGCGGCGAAGTCGAAGCCCCACTACCTCGGCCCGGCCTTCCACTTCCTGGACCTGCCAGATTTCGTCCTTGCCCGCCAGGGCGTCTTCCACATTGCGGGTCGCCTCAACCACCGCCTGGTAAGGGGCCAATCGCGAGAAGGCGACCACCCCCACGTGCAGGGGCAGGCGATCCCAGACCCGGGCGAAGTGACTCCGCCACCAGGCCACGGCCAGGTCCACACACTCGGATGCGGCTTCCAAGGGCACAATAACTCGGAAGCGCAACGGGGAGAGTTCCACTGGGATCACCGAGTGGTAGACACCCAGGTGCGCGTGGGGCCCAGTGCATTCCTGCACCTTAGCCACGGTCATATCGCGACGCCGACCGGGTGTATTCTCGTCTTCCAGCGTGATCTGTGCTCCTTGGAGAGCGTTCTGTCCTTCCTCCGGCTGCAGGAGCCTGGCCAGGTTGGATACTGTTACGAATCCCCCCATGCTCTGCACATAAAGCAGGCTGATCTGCCGCCCCTGCCAGCGGCCATCATAAAGGGCCATATCTTTCCAGCCGTTATGGTCCTTGGGCACCAGCACCAACCGTCGCACGCGCCAAGGATTGCCGCAGCGGGCGGCGATTTGGCGGAACTCTCGCAGGAGATCCCGAAAGAACTCCTCCGCTTCCCGCCAAAAGCGGTAGACCCGACCAGGGGAGGGGAGTTTAAGGAAGAGTTGATGTGCCAGCCATGCGGCGCGTTGGTCGTCGTCCAGATTGTTCCAGGAAGGCGCGTCCGCGCGGTCTTCTACAATCTGCTCATAGAAGGTGCGCCACAATCGTTCCTCGTAGTCGTTCTGCTGTTCGCCTTGCCTTTCTGGGTTTAATCTACGAAAATGCCGGAATCCCTCTTGCAGGTTGGCCAACAGAAGGTCGGTTTCCGGAAATCTCCAGTTTCCAGACTGATCGTAAAATCTCTGTACGATTTCATTTGCGAGTTGAGTTGCCAAATTGGAAGGAGAGATAGGATTGCTCATCTTTTGACGTCGGGATTCATCTCGTTGCCAGAACTCTTCAAGCACAGGGTTGAACCGCACCCATTCCGGAATCGCCTGTGCCCGCAGGCTGTCCACCCGCTCGCCGTTGAGCCAGTCCTCCAAGTCCAGCGAGAAGGTCAGCAAGGCCAGGCGACCGTTGGCGTCGGCCACCTCCTCAAACCAGATGGTGTCGTAGCCCAGTTGGCCCCGCAGCCAGTCGTCGCGGCGGTGATGACGGCGGTCGCGGCAGACGGTGCATGGCTTGCCCTTGTTGGTTGGGTCGCCGTTCAGCCGCACTCGGCAGACAGGACAAACGTGCCCGCGGTTCTCCGTAGGCATCAGCCGTTGGATATCCCAGGGACGATGGACCGGAACGGCCACCTCGTTTTTGGCCTCCTGCCATTCCTTCACCATGGGCACCAAAGACCGGGTGGGACCACTCAGGCGCACGTAGGGGGGAGTTTCCAGGTCAAGGTGCCGGGCAATCTCGTGCACTTGTTCCTGTAAATATTGTTCCCATCCATTTAACCAGTTTGCGGGCACTGTCTCGCCAAACCGCTCCCCGGGGAAGGAGAAGACGGCCACCGTGCCATCCCGATAAAGCAGGGAGCCTACGGCCAGATCTACCTCCACCAGTTCGGCCACACGGCGGAAGAATGCCTCAATCGCGCCTTGGGCGCCCGTCCAGTCGCCGATTTTAACCGACCGGGCCTCGTAATGCTCGGTGCCGAGGGCCACGGTGAGCAGGCGCCAGCGGGTTTTTTGTTTGATGCCGCCATCCGACCAGGGAAAGCTTTTATCCAACAACGCCCCCGCCACCGCGCTCTTGAAGAGCGCCGCAGCCACATAGGACTGGTCCCACAGCGTCACATCGTTGTTGGGGAGCCGCGTTTCGGCCAAGGTGGCAAGGAAAGCGCGGCGGATGAAGGCCCCCTCGCTGATGGCGCTTTCTCGCCAGCGCTTCCACGAGGCTACGTCCTGCGCATTTTGCGTTCCGAGGCCGCGCAGTTCCTCCAGCACTCGGCGGATTTCACTCACCAGTTGGCGCCATCCCTGGGGCGTGAGGATCTCCGGCGGGTCGGCCAGCAGGTTGCGTTTGGGGTAGCCCCAGGGCGAGGAGAGCCACATGTGGGGGATGGATTGATTTAGATACATTGATGTGGAAGTTGGTAGGTTTTTCTCCACACCGGAGACAATGCCATGCCCGGCCTGAAGCAGACCTAGGAGGCCGGGGTCACGCGCGCCGTGGTTTTCGGTAAACTCGGCAAGGGAGTTTGGCCAGGCGTTGGCAAGTGGGCCACTACTGTATTGTTTCTGCACCCACTCCAGCAGGCTATCCCAGGGGAAGGGCGGTATCTCCTGCTGGTGCCACTGGTGTTCCTTGTACCCGTTGTCTTCACCCCCGTGGCCGCGCAAGAATTCGACCCGCGCTTTACCCGCCATGTGGAACCAGCCGATGGCTTCCATGGCCAGGAGCAGGGGGCGGTGCTCGCGCAGGGTCTCAACCGGTGCGAACGTGGTGCTCATGGCGTACCTCCTGCAGTGAGCCAGTTCTGCACTTCTTGCCAGAGTTCCGCGCGATTGTTCTTATCCACGCTGCCGTGTACTTTGTGAAAGGCATCCCATTTTTCGATCCTTGCCGTCCCCCAGCCCACGGTGCGCTTGGCGGAGATGCCGTAAATGGTCAGCAAAGTTTCCACGGCCTCCAGGAGTTTGGGCAAAGCCTCTTTAGGATCGGCCGCAGGCTTCATTCCCGGCCAGGGGGCGTAGAGGAGGGAAAGGGTGCCTTTTCCTCCCTCTTCGAACTCCTCCGACTTATCCTGTTTATCCTGTTTTGGCCTGCGCCCTGGCACTACCTCATAGTAAATCGGCTGGGTTCCGGCGCGGCGCTCCCGGCTGTGGGGGTTGATGACTTCAAAGTTGATTTTGTTGAACCAAGTGGGATAGAAGACCAGCGCGCCCCGACTGAACTCCTCGCCCTCACCCTTCTCGTTGCCAAAGAGGTGCAGAATCCAGCCCGGATCGCGCCAGCCGTCTAGCTTGCCATTGTGCTTTTCCAGGTGCTCCCGTAATCCTGCCTGCATGCGGCAGGCCCAGCGTAGCATCCCCTTCCAGGACGATGCCGCCATGAAGGGCACGCCGAACACCCGGTCCTTGCGCACGGGGTTGTCCAGCACGTGGAAGACACGGTCGTCTTTGGAGTACCAGGGGGTGAGAAGTTCAAACTCCACCTGGAAGGCGAGCCAATCTGAGGAAGGGAGAGATGAAAAATCAGGAGCGTTTTGTGAGATAAAGTCAGGCTTGGTAATATCCCCTCGCACACGTTGCATATAGCGGTTGCGAGCCTTCGCTTTACCCCCTCGGAAGAAACGCACCGACACCGCATCCACAAAGCCGCCCGCAAGCCCCTCAGGTCCCGTCAGAGTTTCTTTCTGATTGGCATTACTGGCCATATCGGCAAAATAGTCCCAACTCATAGGTTTCCCTCGTGCTAAAACAGTTGATTCAGAACCTGCTCGCCTGTTAGAAACCTACGCTCAGGCTGAAAATTACTCCATACCTGTCCAAGGCGGCGCTTCATTTCGTCAAACTCCACAAGCCCCGGCTTGACGAACCCGAAGGTGCGACAGCCTTCCGAGTCCTTGAAACTGAAAACTTTCTTGCTCTCTGGCTCAACACCATGTTGTTTGTCAGGGCGTCTTCCGGCTAGCCAGGAATCGCCCTGGGAGAATTGGCTTTTAGGTTCCGCACGACCAATAACAAAATTGAAAGAGCTGGTATCGGCATTCTGCCTCGCCAAATACCGCCCGTTCACGCACCAGAAGTTTTGCAGCGAGGCCCAGGCAAAGGCGCTATCATTGAAATCCCTACGCCACTGCGGACGGCGTGCATATTCTTCTGCCACCTCTCGGCTACAACCGATCCCTTTTGGGCGCCGCTCGACAGCCAAAAGTCCAAAGTCCCTATGATGTAAGGCGTTCTCGCGCCCTGGCTCATCCGACGGCTTGAACACCGTCTTCCCGCCAATGGCGCCGTAGTCGGCAATCAGGCGCAGGGTGGCGTCCAGCAGGCACCACTCTTGGAGTTCAATAGGGCGCAGGGGGATGAAGCGCAAGATGAAGGTTTGGTCTGCCTGGATTGGGTTCTGAATGACCTGGCCGTTCTCGTCCAGAACCATCAGCCGGAACTTGCGGGCCCACCCGGTGCAGCCGAAAAGTTCGCAGGCCACGCAATGCCGGCCGTTTTGATCAGGGCAACGCACATCCGACGTGGGATCGCACGCCTTGCCGCCCAGGCCGCGCACCAGCACTTCGTACCACCAGCGCAGAGAACCCATAATGCCCGGGGGGATAAGACGGTCTGACTTCTGACCGACATCACCGGTCCAGATCTTGGTCAGGGCTCGCAGCGTCCACTTGTCCATGTCCGCCTCTCCTTCACAAGTTATTCCGGCAAAAGCCGATATTGCTTAATCCTGGCAATTCCCCCCAAACAATGCTTGCTGATGTAAACCTATTGCCCCGTCAATGAGCCACATGTCATAAGCAGCAACACCGTGTACCCCTGGATGGTGCGCCCATTCTCCTGATCAGTATCGTTTCTCCCCTGCAACCGGAAGCCGAGGGTGGTCCTGCCAATCCTCACGGTCATCTTCTCCCCAGCGGCTGATTGATCAAGCATCCTTCTCGCGCCCCTCCTCCAAAGCCCTCCTACGCCGTATCCAACTCAGTGCCCGTGTCACAGCTCGCGCACTCCACTTCCGCGGCGCAAAGTGTGTTTCGTACAGTTCGCCAAACCGCCCTCTGGTCTCCTCTACAAAATCTTTGCGAGAGTTGTTGGTGTGCCGCCTATAATATTCCCAGGCCTCGTAAATCTTCTGGTACAACTCCTGCTGCGACTCGCTCAAGGCTTGCCGTCCACGCCTTTTGGCAAGCTTCGTGGGCCGTCCATCATGGGAAGCGCTGGACTCGATCTTGTCGCCGCCCGCCTTTCCCAAAAGTGCCGCACGTAATCGCTGACGAGTTTCCTGCCCCCACCACTGCCGATATTTCTCCCAGCCAAAGGCCAGAACCGCCATGTCGTCATCCCAGCGCCGGGGAGACGGATCCTCACCCCTGGTTCCCCAATCCGGGCCGATCATCTCGCACGCCAAATCCGCAAAAAACCACGCATTCCTATCAACAGTTCCCAAGATACCCAGCAACTCGGCCGTCCGGCGTCGTAAATAAGGTAGCGCGTTAGGAAGATGCAACATGGGATCCCAAGGGGCAAAAGGCGGAAACTCTTTTTCTTCAGGCCAGGCCTTCTCTACTTCCAGAAGCACCTCAGAAAAAGCATCCACGGCTTTCGCAAACGCCTCATAATACTGCTTCCATTGCGGTAGCAAATGCCCTCCAGGCAATCTCCGCCTCCGCAGCTCCATTTCCCAAAAGCCCCGCCACGCCTCAGAGACTCCCTGCCCCCGCTCCAGGAGACGCTCCAAAGCTCTCAGAAAAGCCTCTGGCCCCTTGCTGATTTCCTCGCGATTCACCATTTTCGCTGCTCGCCTTAATCTTGCTCCCTTACGCTTCTCGGTGTGGACCATCGCGACGCCACTGGATGAGCACAAAGAGAAAAACTCCGACCGCCGACCCGCTCTTGCCGTCCACAAGAACAAGCCAACGCGCTTCGCTGGCGAATTATAACCCGCCTCTCGCCGCAAAGCTACGCACAGGGCAGCAGAAAAGCATCAGGAAAAGACAACTGACCTCTATCGAGGTCTCATCCCTTTTACGAGCCGAATTGTACCAGTGCCGGCCACCCACCCCGGCGCTCGTGCAGTCCTCCCCCCGCCGCCTGACCGTGTCCTCAACGGATCCCCGTTCAACCCGGACCAACGGCCAGATTGGGGCAACTCCTCCGTCGCTTCACCCCCCAGCCTGCTGATTCCCCCTCTCTCCCCAATACCGCCGCAAAGCCTTTTCCACCTGCTCGTCCGACCACCGTGAAAACGGATAACCAGGCGTCTCTGTCTTGGGATCCAAATTGGCCCCATAGAGCCCCACACACTTCAGCACGTGGACCGCCGCTGACTGCCGCAACCGGCGATCCTCCTCTTGCAGCAGATCAGCCTCCAGCACCTCCACTGCCCGACCGGCAATCTGCCGCAGCCGCTCCACATGGGCACCCCAGATTTCCTTCCGCCGGACTTCCAACGCAGTCTGAAAAAGGGCGTCCCGGTTCCGCCACACCGTCACGGTTTGCCGACTCACGCCCACCGCCTCTGCCACCTCCTGGTCTGTCTTACCGGCCAGCAGCAGTTCAATGGCGTTCCGCTGCGCAATTCGCAATTGTCGGGTTTTGTCAGATTTTGGCATAGCGTTCACCTTGGTTCTGAGCCGCCCATCATCTCGGCCATCCTTCAACCGTCGGCCTTCGCTATTCACCACACGCCGAACTCGGCCGCCCGGAGCGGACTTCCCCTGCGCAGTCCGCCGCTCAAAGTCGTTCTCCTTATCATAACCCGCCACTTTCGCCAAAACCGACCGCAGGAAAAGCAAAACTGACAAGCACCGCTCCCTCTAATCGCATGCCATATCTGAAGGTCCTCGGGGTCAAACTTTCTACGCAGCAATGATTCTTACCCAGTAGCCATATTTAAATTCAGCCAATTTATGTCCATAGAAATGATTGGAACCGTCTTCAGGGGCGTACAAGATGTCCTACAACAGTTTCCAGTCTATGCTTGAAAATAGTTTTCCCGCCGGCCGCCATTTTGCGAGGACCTGGCAGGCGGCTGCTGCACCACAACCCAGAAGGCCTTTCACCCTGACCGCCATCCGAAGCTTTCGAGGGCCCGCAAAACGGCTTGGCGTTGTACATCAGTGAGTGTCTGCCAAATCGCGACGAGCTCGGGCGGCAGCCCTTCGGGCATGGCAATGCTGCGTCCCAAGCCGACGCATGGACAGCAGTCCAGCAGAGCCTCACCGCAATCCGAGGGACGGCATCCAGAGCCCCTAGACGTAGTCCCGCCACAATCCAAAGCATTACCGGCAGAGTCCGCAACTACAGTGCCGGGATCATCCAGGCCACTCCCCGCAGAGTCAGCAAGTATAGTGTCCGGACAATCCAAAGCACCACGCCCGTGGTCGCCACCTGATCCACGGTCACAATCTAGAGCGTTCGATGCAGAAACTCGGGGTGCAAGTACGCAATAATCCGGGGCGCCGCATACGGAGCCACCAGAGTATGGCACCATGCCACAACTCCTTTCCTGATCACAGGTTACAGAACCGCCTTCGAGTCGGCCATCGCCCAATGGGGAAGTGGGCCAAGAGAAGTCGTGCGGCGCAAGTGGAGGCATAAGTTGCCTATTTTCCAGCAGTTGCGTCGCTGTCT
>NICF_comb_assmDRAFT_10000632_pt1 | contig 29492 bp, 30 predicted proteins | sample NewIslPassag4_SG_FD_11279 | JGI IMG/M metagenome (IMG submission 11279)
CGATTATCAGCTCACCTATACTCTGGAACCGACTGGAAACTTCAACGAGTACACCTGGACGGTGCGGATCTCCGACGAAAACGGAGCGGTCATCGATTGGAAGTCCGGTACCTTCCAGCTGGGCGTGGACGGTACGATCCAGACCCCGCCGGAGAAGGTCCAATTGACTGTCGCCGGCACGAACATCACGAACATCACGAACATCGACGTGGAAAGAAGCACCGACCTGAATTCGTTGTTCACCGCTAGCGACGGGACCACGCCGACCACGGCCATCGCTGCGAGCTACACGGCGCCGCCCGAGCGCGTGACGACCATCGAGGTCTTTGACTCGCTGGGCAACACGCGCGAGGTCGTCTTGAGATTCCAGAAGATCGGCGAGAATCGCTGGAGCTGGCGGGTGGACGGACCGGCTGTCGGCGCGGGTGAGATCGTCTTTGACGAGACCGGGCGGCTCTTTACGACGACCAGCGATGTCATCCGGATCCCCGGGCTGGGCGGCGCTTCGGAGATCGTCATCACCCCCTCCTTTGCCGGGCTTACTCAATTTGGCGAAGAGGCGACCGCCGTCGCCAGCTCTCAAAACGGGTACGGTGCGGGTGTCCTGACCAGCTTCGGCATCGACCAGAACGGTGTGATCGTCGGCTCGTTCTCGAACGGCCTCGACCGGCAGCTGGGCCAAATCGCGATGGCAACCTTCGCAAACCCGGCCGGTCTGATCAAGTCGGGCGATACGCTGTTTAAAGTGTCGAGCAACTCCGGCCCCGCGCTGATCGGTACGCCCGGGACGGGAACCAGGGGACGGATCAACTCCGGGTCCCTTGAGATGTCCAACGTCGACCTCTCGCAGGAGTTCACGGATATGATCATCACGCAGAGGGGCTTTCAGGCCAACTCTAGGGTCATCACGGCTTCGGACGAGATGCTGCAAGAGCTTGTCAACCTCAAGAGGTAATGGGACGCGCTCTTAGATAAGGAAAGGTCACGTTATGCGTGAGGCGCTCGCACCGAATTGGCCGCTTGAAGCTGCGGTCCAAGGACCGGGGCGGTTTCTCCGCCCCGGTCGGCTGGGCCCGCGGCGGCCGAGGGGAGGTTGGTTGCACCGATGATCCGGGTGAGTCGTCTGGACGGGACGGCGTTGATCATCAACGTCATGCACGTCGAGACGATCGAGGCGGTCCCTGACACCGTGATCACCTTGACCAACGGCCACAAGTACGTGGTGCGCGAGTCCGTCGATGAGGTCGTCGACAGAGCGATAGCCTTTCACCGCCGCATTGGGAGGCCGAGAGAAGACGGGGACTGACGCGGCGTCGGAAATCCGTAGCGCGCTGACCTAAGAGGCCGAGGGATGATCGGCTGGATGCAGGGGGTCGAAGCCCGTGGATTTGGGAATCATCGGCGGTATCGTCGCCGGGCTGGTGATGATGGCCGTCGCCATCGTCCAGAGCGGGGGCACGCTGGTAACGTTTCTAAATCTAAGTTCCATCCTGATCACGCTGGGTGGCACCATCGCGTCGGCTTTCGTCCACTTTCGAGTCGACGAAATGACAGGGGTCCTGCGCCTTTTGCGCATCGCCATGGGCGGCCGGACGCAGTCGCCGCGCGAGGTGATCCGCATGCTCGTGAACTTCGCAGGCAAGGCGAGGCGGGAAGGGTTGCTCGCCCTCGACGACGAGGCGGAGAATCTCGACGATCCCTTCTTGAAGAAGGGGCTCCGGTTGGTCGTCGACGGGACCGACCCGGAGACGGTGCGCCAGATCCTGGACATCGAAGTGACGTTTCTTGAAGAGCGGCACCAAAGCGGACGGCGCATTTTCGAACACATGGGCGCAGTGGCGCCGGCTTTTGGCATGGTCGGTACCCTCATCGGGCTCATCATCATGCTAGGNCAGCTGGACGAGCCCGACACCATCGGGCCCGCCATGGCGGTGGCCTTGATCACCACGCTCTACGGCGTCGTCCTCTCCAACCTNATCTTTATCCCCATNGCCGGGAGGCTGAAGGTAAAGAGCGAGGAAGAGGTGTTGCTGCGCGAGCTGATGATCGAAGGGGTCCTCTCCATCCAGGCAGGAGAGAATCCTCACATCGTCGAACAGAAGCTCGAATCCTTCCTGGCGCCTAAAGCGCGGCTGAGCTCGGATCAGGTTGAGCAGCCGGCCGAGGCGGGCGCCGAGAGGATGGTGGCTTCCGGTGCCAGGTAAGCGCCGCCGGCGCACGGCGTCGGAAGACGGGGGAGCGGCTCCCTCGTGGACCACGACCTACGGAGACATGGTCACGCTCCTCCTCACCTTCTTCGTCATGCTCTTCGCGTTCTCCACCCTCGATGCAGCGCGCTTTCAAGCGCTCGTCGTCTCGCTCCAGGGGTCGCTGGGAGTGCTCGACCGGGGGATGACCATCTCCCAGGAGTCGGTGGTCGGCGGCAGGGAGTCGCCGCAAGGTCAGATTTACCAGCAGCACCTGGTGGCCCAAGATTCGGCTCGCGACCTATTTGAAGCCGTCTGGGCGTTGCAGGAGCGGTTTGGCCTATACGAGGCGTTCTCGATCGAGACGGCCGAACGGGGCGTCATCATCCATTTCACTGACCGGGTCCTCTTTGATACGGGCAAAGCTGAACTCAAACCCGAAGCTAGGGAAGTGCTTGGGGCGCTGGCAGCAGAGCTCGCGAAGCTCCCGCACCACATTCGGGTCGAAGGGCACACCGACAACGTGCCGATCAACAATTCACAGTTCCCGTCGAACTGGGAGTTGTCGGTGGCGCGCGCCGTGGTGGTGCTCCGGTTCCTGATCAACTCCGGCGGTCTCGATCCCGGGCGGCTGTCGGCTGTGGGCTACGGTGAATTCCGGCCCATTGCGAGCAACGAGACGCCCGAAGGGCGCGCTCGGAACCGCCGGGTCGACATCGTGCTCCTCAACGACGAACTTGCGGCGAGCGAGCCTGTTTCGGCCGTCTTGCGGCAGCTAGGATCTCTTTGAGAGGGGGACGTACTCCCTTGAAGTTCGATGCAAAGCTGGCAGTGCTGTTGATCGCAGTCGTCGTCGTAGCGACGACGGGCAGCGCCTTCTTGACGTCGTGGGTCGTCACCAACCGGGGAGCCGACGGTTCGGACGCGCCCGGAGGGCTGGTCTCCGCACGCAGCGAACCCTTTGATCCGGAACTGGTGTGGAACGCTGGGGAATTCACGGTGAACCTAGCGACCAATTCGTCGTTGACGCGCTATCTGAAGACCAGCATGAGCTTTCGAGCAAGCTCTAAGGCCGCCGTTGATGAACTAGAGAAGCGGCGTGTTCAGGTACAAGATCGGGTGATCATGACGCTGAGGATGACTCAAGTCGCTGAGCTCCAGCAGCCCGACGGAGTGAACCTCCTGAAAGAGCGCTTGCTCGAAGGGGTCAACGAGCTTCTCACGTCGCGGGGTGCCGCCGTCCAAGAAGTGTACATTTCCCAGCTGATCGTCCAATGACCGTTCCCAGGGGGTGATGGCGTTGCCCGAGATCCTCTCCCAAGAAGAGATCAATGCGCTGCTGGCCGCGATCGCAGGCGGCGACGGGGAAGAGAGTGGGGCCCAAAGCCCCTCGGGCAGTTCCTCCCCGGCGGAGCGGGGTGTGGAAGCGAAGGGGCGGGTGAGGCCGTACGATTTCGCTCGTCCCAACAAGTTGTCCAAAGAGCAGCTCCGCACGCTTCAAGTGATGCACGAGCCGTTCGCGCGGGGCATCGCGACCACTCTTTCGGCGTACCTGCGCTCGTACGTGCAGGCGGAGGTGGTCTCCGCTGATGCGATGACGTACGAAGAGTTTTCCCGGATGCTTCCCAACCCGGGTATGATGGCGGTCTTTGCGCTTCCTCCGTTCGAGGGGAACGCGCTGCTCGAGATCGATCCCGACCTGGGTTTCGCGGTGATCGACCGGCTGCTTGGGGGACCGGGAACGGCCCCCAAGCACTTGCGGGAGCTCACGGAACTGGAGCAGCCGGTGATGCGGCGGGTGATGGAGCAGATCATCGACCGCCTGACCGACGCATGGAATCAGGTGGCGCCGATTCAGCCGCGCTTTTTGCGCCTCGAGCTTAATCCGCAGTTTACGCATCTTGTCCCTCCCCGTGATATGGTGGTAGTCGTCCGGCTCGAGGTGAGCCTGCAGGCGGCGTCGGGCCGGTTGAGCCTTTGCATACCATACGAGATCCTCGAACCGGTGGTGCCCAAGCTCAGTGCGCACTACCTGTTCATCAGGGGAAAGAAGGAAGTCTCGCCTGCGCAGCTCAACGCTTTGCGAAAGCGAGTCGACCGGCTCGTGGTGCCGGTGACGGTCATCTTGGGCTCGGCATCCGTCACCCTGGCCGAGTTGCTCGAGCTCCAGGTGGGCGATTATATCACCCTTGACACCCGCGTCGACGGGACGCTGCCCGTCTTGGTCGGATCACGAGCGAAGTTCTACGGCCGGCCGGGCCGAGTGGGAAACCGGATGGCGGTGGAGATCGTGGAGATCGCCCCGCCTGAGGAGGATGAGGCATGATGAGCGACGATATCCTCTCGCAGGACGAGATTGACGCCCTCTTGGGCAGGAGCACGAGTACCCCACGCGGGCAAAGGGATGAACCGAGAACGGGTAAGTCAGATATGAGCGCCATTGGGGAGATCTTGCGGGTCGCTATGGAAAAGACTGCCACCGCCTTTGGCATCATGACCGGCGGCGAGGGCAAGGCATCCCTCAACGAGCTGGCCTCGGGAGCTTTGCGCCAGTTTCATCCCGCGCTGGAGGAGCCCGCTTTTCTCGTGGAGTGCGAATTTCAGGGAGGGCTTCACGGGATCGTCCTCTCGCTGGTCCCGCTTCACGCCGCGCAAGCGATGGCAGCCCTTGCGAGGGGCGAAGACCCGCGCGTTGCCGGCGGCGACGATCTGACCGGTTTTCGAGACGCGGCTGTTGAGATGGCGGGCCACCTGGCCGACGCCTTGTCCGCGGCTTTGGGGCGTGAGCTTCACGTGGACGCATCGGAGCCCGCGCGCGTCGCCTGGGAACGGCTTGAGGCGCCGCCCGTTCCCGTGGGGCTGGATGAAGAGGTGGTCTACGCCGGTTACACGCTGATGGTCGGGGACACGACGTTTCGAGTGAACCACCTCATTCCGGCAGACGTCGCAGCCTTGATCGCATCGGGTCTTGGCGAGGGAGAAGACGGTGGCCGGAGGGAATTGGCCGCAGCCGCGGAGCCGGCGGCCAGTTCCGCCTCGGACAGGGTCCAGGGCATGCGGCAGCAGAACGGCGGAATGAAAGGCCGCACCAACGGAGGAACGCAGATCGCTACGGCGCAGTTTGCGGAGCTGGCCTCGCCCAAAGAGAGCTCTTACGGGGGCAACATCGACCTGTTGCTTGACGTGCCGCTCGAGGTCACCGTGGAACTAGGCAGGACACGCATGCAGATCCGGGAGATCCTCGAACTTGGGAAAGGCTCCATCGTGGAGCTGGAGAAGGTGGCGGGCGAGCCCGTCGAGATTTACGTCAACGGAAAGTTGATCGCAAGGGGAGAAGTCGTCACCATCGACGAGAACTTCGGCGTCAAGATCACTGACATCGTCAGCCGCCGCGACCGGGTGACGAGCTTTCGTTGATCCCCCGGAACACGTCGATGGTGGAGGTATTCTCAAGGTGAACGCCAGCGCAATCGCCGCCGCCGGCGGCGGATACGATCCGGGTGAAACCTGGAGCCTGTTGCTGCGGGCGGCCGTCGCACTTCTCGTGCTGATCCCCCTTATTTACGGGGTGACGCGGCTGTACGGCAAGCGGGTCGCCATGGGGGGAAGGGGACGGGCGTTGCGCGTCGTCGACGCCCTCGCCCTCGGCCCAAACCGGGCAGTCTACCTGGTCGAAGTGGGAGACCGGATACTGGTGCTGGGCGCTACGGCCCAGCACATCTCATTGCTGGCCGAGGTGACGGATCCGGTCTCCATCGCGACGCTGAAACGGAGCGGGATCGAGGGCGATAACACCTTTTGGAAGGTTTTCTCGGAGCGCCTCGCCAAGAGGCGGGGGGAGCGGGAAGGAGAGGACGTCGAGTGAACAAGAGGAGCTGGTTCGTCGTCGCGGCCGCGCTCCTCTGCCTTGGAGCGCTGCTCATGGCCGGTGAAGCCTCCGCACAAACGGTGCTACCCCGGCTCACGATCGGAGTCGAGGAGGCAGATAGCCCCGAGGAGGTCGCCGTCTCGCTGCAGATCCTCTTTTTGCTCACGGTGCTTTCCCTCGCTCCCGCGATCCTGATCATGACCACGAGCTTTACAAGGATCGTCGTCGTCCTCTCGTTCGTGCGGAGTGCGCTCTCGACCAACCAGATGCCTCCCAACCAGGTGCTGATCGGGCTGGCCCTCTTTTTAACATTTTTCATCATGCTGCCCACGTGGCAGAGCGTGAGCGAGAACGCCCTGGGACCGTACCTGGCGCAGGAGATCGGCCAGGAGGAGGCGATCGCCCGGGCGCTCGACCCCGTGCGCGAGTTTATGCTGCGCCACACCCGCGAGCGGGACCTCGCCCTGTTCCTTGAGATCTCGGGGGCGGGACAGCCCCAGGATCCGAGCGACGTGCCGACCAGCACTCTGATCCCGGCGTTCATCATCAGCGAGCTCAAAAGCGCGTTTCAGATGGGGTTCATCCTCTTCATCCCGTTTATCGTCATCGACATGATCGTCGCGAGCACGCTGATGTCCATGGGCATGTTGATGCTGCCGCCCGTGATGATCTCGCTTCCTTTTAAGATTCTTCTTTTCGTCATGGTCGACGGCTGGCACATCGTCGTCCGCTCGCTCTTGTTGGGTTACCAATAAGCGTGAGGAGCGGAACGGGCAAGGTTTGGATAAGCCCCGGGATAGAGGTGATCGCCGTGACTGAGACCGCCGTGATCGCACTGGGGCGCGATGCGCTCCTCACAGCGTTGCTGGTCGCAGGCCCGATGCTCGGCCTCGGCCTGATAGTGGGCCTCATCATCAGCATCTTCCAAGCGACCACGCAGATTCAGGAGCAGACGCTCACGTTTGTTCCCAAGATCGTCGCAGTGCTGGTCGCAGGCCTGCTCTTCGGTCCGTGGATGCTACGAACGATGATCGAGTTTTCTGAGCGGCTCTTATCGAGAGCTCATGAGTACATCCGGTGACGATGGCCTCCTTGTTTCTCGTCTCACGTGTGGTTGATTATCTCTTGGTCTTCGTGCGGGTGACGTCGTTTCTTGTCGCCCTTCCGATCTGGGGCAGGGGAGTTCCGCCTCTCGCCCGCCTGGGCTTGGGCGCGGCCATCGCACTGATCCTCGCGCCCGTGGTGCAGGTCCCTGCTAAGGGCGATGNCCTTGCCAGCATCGTTTCGGCCGGCCTGGTGGAGGCGTTGGCGGGTCTTGCGATGGGCTTGGTGGTCACCACGGTCATGATGGCGGTGTATCTTGCCGGGCAGCTGATCGACGTGCCGATGGGATTTGGGATGGTCAACGTGATCGACCCGCAGATGGGCGGGGAGGTGCCCATCGTCGCCCAGTTCCAATTCGTCGTCGCCATTCTTGTCTTCTTCTTAATCGACGGGCACCACGCCCTTTTTCGTTCCCTGGCGCAGAGTTTCGTCGTCGTGCCGGTGGGCGGGGCGAGGATGAGCGCGGACGCAGTGGTCGCCGCTCTGGAGGCGGTACGGGGCATGTTCGTCTTGGGGGTGCGTATGGCGCTTCCCATCGTCGGCGCCCTGTTTCTCACCGATGTCGCCCTGGGAATCGTGGCGCGCGCCGTGCCCCAGATCAACGTCTTTTTCGTCGGTTTCCCGCTGAAGGTGGCGCTCGGCATGCTCCTTCTGGTCGTCGTGACGCCTGCGTTTGTCATCCTGGTCGCGCAAGCTTTCGGAGCCTCGGGGCAGCTTATGGGAGCGCTGGAGAGCGTGGTCCGGGCGCTCGGCGGCCGCTAGGGGAGGGCGACCGGGTGTCCGCCAGGGTGCAAGGATCCAAATCGACTGGCAATACCCTCTCGCGAGTCTCCGGCGGTTCCGGGACGCCTCACATTCGCGTCGCCTTGCAGCTCTTTGCCGAAGAGCGGACCGAGCCCGCGACGCCGAGGCGGCGGCAGGAAGCCCGGCGCAAAGGACAAGTGGCCCGCACCGCGGAGCTTGGCTCTGCGCTGGTCCTTCTGGTGGGGTTTGGGGCTCTCTATTTTCTTGCGCCGTCCATGGCCCGCGGCGTTGCCGACGCGACGGTGCGGCTTTGGACGGACGGGCTCGTGCGCTTCTCGCGGGTCAGCCCGGGAGAGATCCCGGTCATCTTCCTCGAGATGATCCTGATCGCCGTGCGTTTTGCCGGGCCCATCGCCTTGGCCGTCATGGTGGTTGGCCTTGTCTCGCAGCTCCTTCAGGTGGGATTCTTGACCGCCACCGAGCCGCTTAAGCCGCAGTGGCGCCGGATCGATCCCATCTCGGGCTTCAAGCGGATCTTCTCGAAGCGAGCCGTCGTCGAGCTCGCCAAGGCGACAGTGAAGATCGCCATCGTCGGCGGGCTCGCCTACTCCCTCGTGGGAGGGAGCCTACCGGAGTACGGCGAGTACATGCACATCGCCCCGGCCGAGGCCGTCGTGCACACGGGGCGCCTGGTCTTTCGCCTTGGGATGTGGGTGGGAGTGGCGCTCCTCGTCCTCGCGCTCTTCGACTTCCTGTACCAGCGCTGGGAGTTTGAAAAAAGCATCAGGATGACGAAACAGGAAGTGAAAGAAGAGGCTAGGCAGACCGAAGGCGATCCCCAGGTCCGCTCGCGCATCCGGCAGCGCCAGCGGCAGATTGCAAGCTCGCGGATGATGGCCAAGGTACCCACCGCTGACGTGGTGATCACCAACCCCGTGCACCTGGCAGTGGCGCTTAAGTATGATCCGGCGGAGATGGACGCGCCCATGGTGATCGCAAAAGGCGCGGGGCCCCTGGCGGAACGGATCAAAGAGGTAGCCCGGGAGCACGGGGTGGCCGTCGTGGAGAACGTCTGGCTCGCTCGGGCTCTCTATGAGTCCGCCCCCCTCGGTGCGCGCATCCCCGAGGACCTTTACAAAGCGGTCGCGGAAGTCCTGGCGTTCGTCTACCGGCTCAAGGGCAAGACCGTCTCGAGCCGGCGTACGGGATAGGGGGTAGAGTAGATGGCGGTTGCGAAGGGTAATGCGCAGAGCGCGGTCCCAAAGATCGGGCAGTACAGCGACCTCCTTGTCGTCCTCGCCGTCATCCTGGTCGTCGTGATGATGGTGCTGCCCTTGCCCCCCGTCTTGTTGGACATGCTGCTTGCGCTCAACATCAGCCTATCGCTCCTCGTGCTCCTTTTGACGATGAACATCCAAGGAGCGCTCCAGTTCTCCATCTTTCCGTCGCTCCTTTTGATCACCACGCTCTTTCGCCTGGCCCTCAACGTCTCGACGACCCGGCTCATCCTGCTTCAGGGCTATGCCGGCGAGATCATCCTCGCCTTTGGCAACTTCGTCGTCGGCGGAAACTACGTCGTGGGCCTCATCGTCTTTCTGATCCTGGTGATCATCCAGTTCATCGTCATCACCAAAGGCGCAGAGCGCGTCGCAGAAGTGGCAGCCCGCTTCACCCTCGATGCGATGCCCGGAAAGCAGATGAGCATCGATGCGGACCTGAACGCGGGGCTGATCGACGAGAAAGAGGCGCGCCGGCGGCGGGCCGAGATCGAGCGGGAGGCCGACTTTTACGGGGCGATGGACGGAGCCTCCAAGTTCGTCAAGGGGGATGCCATTGCGGGGCTTGTGATCACCGCTATCAACGTCATCGGCGGGTTTGCGGTGGGCGTTGGCCAAAAAGGTTTGGGGCTTGCCGAAGCCTTGCAGCGCTACACGCTGCTGACGGTAGGCGACGGTCTCGTCAGCCAGATCCCCGCCCTCCTCATCGCGACCGCGACCGGCATTATCATCACTCGAGCGGCGTCGGAGGCCAACATGGGCCAAGATGTCTCGCGTCAGCTCTTGTCGGAGCCTAAGGTGCTTATGATCGCGGCGGGCGTCCTCGTCCTCTTTGGCATCGTCCCGGGGCTTCCGTTCTTCCCCTTCTTTGGCCTCGCACTGCTTCTTGGCGTTCTCGGATACCTCTCTAGCCGACGGCAAGAGGCGGAGAAGGCGGCTCTCGTGCAAAAGGAGGCGGAGCGAGAGGCCGAGGAAGCGAAAAAGCCCGAGCGAGTCTCAAGCCTCCTCAAGCTCGACGTCATCGAGCTTGAGATCGGCTACAGCCTCATCCCGCTGGTCGATGCCGCCCAAGGAGGCGACCTGCTCGACAGGATTACCATGATTCGCCGCCAGGTTGCGATCGAACTCGGACTTGTCGTCCCGCCGATCCGCATCCGGGACAACATGCAGCTGGGTCCTAACGCCTACGTCATCAAAATCAAAGGGATCGAGATGGGACGGGGCGAGCTCATGCCTGGGCACTACCTAGCCATGGACTCCGGGGCGGTGACGAAGCGCATCTCGGGCATCGAGACGCGCGAACCGGCCTTTGGCCTGCCGGCGCTCTGGATCAGCGAGGAGAAGCGGGACGAAGCCGAACTTGCCGGATACACGGTCGTCGACTCGCCTTCGATCATCGCCACGCACCTCACCGAGGTCATCCGCAGCAACGCCGCCGACCTTCTGGGCAGGCAGGATGTGAAAAAGCTCCTCGACGAGCTGAAGGAGGAACACGCCGCCCTGGTGGAAGAGGTCGTCCCCGACCTGCTCACGGTGGGAGAGGTGCAGCGGGTGCTACAAAACCTCCTCCGGGAGGGGGTTCCCATCCGGGATATGGTCACGATCCTGGAGACCCTGGGCGATTATGCCCGTGCGACCAGGGACCAGATTCTCCTTACGGAAAAAGTGCGGGAGGCGCTGGCCCGCCAGATCTCCAAGCAGTATACGGAAGAGTCGGGCTTTATCCCGGCGATTACCATGGATCCCGCGCTGGAGCAGGAGATCGCCGATGCGCTCCACGAAAGCGACCGCGGGATGACCATTGCTTTGCCTCCCGAGCGCGTCGAGGCGTTCTACGACCGCCTCGCACGGGCTTTGGAACGGGCGGCGGCGGCAGGACACCAAGCTGTTTTGCTCTGCTCGCCCGTCATCCGCCCCGCGGTGAGACGGCTTACCGCTCGGGTCCTGCCCCGGCTGGCGGTGATCTCGTACAACGAAGTGGCTCCCAACGCTCAAGTTCAGTCTGTGGGGATGGTGAGCCTCGACGGCCATGCGGGTTAAACGGTTTGTCGCTGACTCCATCCAGGAAGCCATTGCTCTCGTCAAAGCTGACTTCGGAAAAGACGCAGTCATCCTGCACACTAAGAAGGTCCGCCGTGAGGGGCTACTTGGGCTCTTTGGCAAGAGCAGAGTCGAGGTGATTGCTGCGGCCGATCCGTCGGCTTCGAAACCCAAAGAGAAAGAAGCTGTCCCAAAAGCTTCGACGGCCGAAAAGCGGCCGCCGGCCGCGCAGAGCCTGGCCGCCGACAAGGCCGGCCCGCAAGGAGAGCTGGCCGAGGTGCGGCGGGAGCTGCAGGAGATCCGCCGCGTGCTCGAGCGCAGCCACCCGAACGAAGAGCGTGAGCCGGCAGGCATCGAGCGCATCCGGCGCCATTTGCTGGAGCAGGAGGTTCACCCGGACTTGGTCGGAGAGATCCTCGAGGGGGTGCGCTCCCGGGCAAGCGCGGCCGAGCTGGAACAGGAAGATTGGCTGCGGGCGCAGGCGCGCGCCCAGATTGCGAAGGAGATCGCAAGCGTCGACCCCTGGCACATGGCTGAGGGAGGCCGCGTCCAATGCCTTGTGGGGCCAACCGGAGTCGGCAAGACGACCACCATCGCGAAGCTCGCCGCGAACTTCTCGCTCCTCGCCGGCAAAAGGGTCGCGCTCATCACCGTTGACACGTACCGCATCGCAGCCGTAGAGCAACTCAAGACGTACGCGGAGATCATCGGTGTCCCGCTGGATGTGGCCTTTACCCCGCAGGAGCTAAAGGAAGCCATCACACGCCGGTCGGACTTCGACATGATCCTGGTGGACACGGCGGGGCGCAGCCAAAAGCACAAGATGCAAATGGCCGAGCTGCGAGCCTTTCTGGAGGTCATGAAGGACCCGCAAGTGCACCTCGTCCTCTCCGCCACGACCCGGACGCGGGACATGATGGATATCATCCAGCGCTTCGGAGAGTTGCCCATCGGCTTTTTGATCATGACCAAGCTGGATGAGACGAGCACCTACGGCTCTCTCTTAAACGCCTGCAAGCTCTCCGGCAAGCCGCTGTCGTACGTGACCAACGGTCAGACGGTGCCCGACGATATCGAGGTGGCCGAGGCGGACCGCATCGCCGAGATGATCCTGGGAGTGAGCGCTTGATGGATCAGGCAGAGTCGCTGAGGAAACTGGCGTCGCAGTCGGGAAGGAAGGCGCGCGCGATCGCCGTCACCAGCGGCAAGGGAGGTGTGGGAAAGACCAGCCTCACCGTGAACTTGGCGGTCTCCATGAGCCGGAGGGGCTTGCGCATCGGCATCCTCGACGGGGACTTGGGCCTTGCCAACGTCGACCTGGTGCTCGGTATTACGCCAGAGTACAACCTGAGCCACGTTCTCTACGGGCAAAAGCGTCTTGAAGAGATCGCCATGAGCGGCCCTGAGGGCGTTTCGGTCTTCGCGGGCGGGTCGGGCGTCGCGGAGCTCGCGAATTTGAGCCAGTGGCGGCTGCAGCGTTTCGTGCAGAGTGTGGGCGCCCTCGACCAGCAGTTTGACGTGCTCTTGGTCGATACAGGCGCGGGGATCTCCCGGACTGTCATGAGCTTTCTCTTGGCCTGTGACGAGGTGATCGTCGTCACCACTCCCGAGCTGACGGCGATCACGGACGCGTACGGGGTGATCAAGCTATTGGTCACCGAAAATCCATCGGCGGTCATACGGCTTGTCGTCAACATGGCCAAAGGGGAGGCCGAAGCGGAGAAGGTGCTGCACAGCCTACAAGGGGTGCTCAACCAGTTTCTCAACGCCAGCGTCTCGCTCCAGCTCCTCGGACATATTCCGCAGGATGCGGCGGTGAGCCGAGCGATCCAAGAGCAAAGCCCATTAGTCATCGCTTACCCCTCTTCGAAGGCCGCGCTCAGCATCGACGCCATCGCCTCCAGGCTCGTGAACGGGGCTCCGGTAAGGGAGAACGTGGGCATCGGCGGGTTCTTTCAGCGGATCGCAAGGCGCCTGCGACTGAACACTTGAACTGAGACCGGCAAGAGGGATCGGTCAGGGCCTTGTCAAATTTCTCCGGAGGACGCGTTTACACCGCCGGCGCGGCAGGGCGCAAGAGAACGGGGAACAGCCGCGGCGGCCCCTCCCNAAGTGTGGGGAAGAAGCGTTTTTCGGGGCCGGAACAGTCGGTGAGCGCCCTTGGGCGGTAAAAGGCGCGATCGACTCTGCAAGGCAAGACGGGTGGAGGCGGAAAGGGCGTGGAGGGAGGCGTGTTTGACGGGAACTACCGCTCTAAGCTGGAACAAGTGTGGGAGCTCTATAAGAGCAGCGGGAGCCTTGAGGCCCGCGACGAGCTGATCCTCGCGTACGTCCCTCTGGTCAAATACGTAGCCGGGCGTGTCTCGGTGGGACTCCCCTCCAACGTGGACTTCGACGACCTTGTGAGCTACGGTTTTTTTGGCTTGGTGGACGCCGTGGAGCGGTTTGACCCGGATCGCGGCGTAAAGTTTGAAACCTACGCGGTCTCCCGCATTAGAGGAGCGGTCATCGACGGGCTGCGCTCGGTGGACTGGGTGCCCCGTTCGGTAAGGCAAAAGGCGAAAGAGCTCGAGACCGCGGTCGCGGAGCTGGAGGCGAAGCTTGGCCGTCCCGCGACCGACGTTGAAGTGAGCGAGGCCCTCGGTGTCGGCCTTGACGAATACCACGAGCTCTTGTCGCAGGTAAAGGGGATCACGCTCGCGTCACTCGACGAGGTGTGGTCGGGCGATCCCGATGAGGAAGGGAAGCTTCGCTTCGGGCAGATGATCGAAGATACCTGGAGCGAGGATCCTGGCGCCAGGGTGGAGGACGTTGAGGTGAAGCGGGTGCTGGCCGAGGCCATCGACCAGCTGCCCGAGAGGGAACGCCTGGTCATCGCCCTGTACTACTACGAGGGGCTGACGCTCAAGGAGATCGGCGAGGTGCTCGGCGTCTCGGAGTCGCGCATCTCCCAGATCCACACGAAAGCGATCGTTCGCTTGCGCGGGCGGCTCCACCGCTACCGGGAGAGCCTGGTCAGCTAGGAGCCGTCTCCGGCGGCCCAAGGGAGGGTCGACGTTGAGCATACGCTTTCCAGACCTTCAGCTGCTGATCGTCCGTTCAACCCAAGGGGGACAGGCTGTAAGGCCCGTCAATGCGGCTGAGACGCCGGCGTATCTGCATGCCCAAGCGGCGGCGATCCAGCGCGAGAACGTGAAGCGGCGGACGACCGTGAACGAAGGAAAGAAGGCTGATGGCGCACAGCTTAAGGGCCGCCGGGACCGGCAGGGCGACGCCGGAGTGGATAGGCCCGTCGACCATTCGAACAAGAAAGGGCGTCACCTCGACATCCAAGTATGATGCGGGAACGGGGCGGGTGAGCATCGGCCATGCTCTGGTTGGCTGTGATTTCGCTCATAACTTCCATGGCGGCATCCTTGGCCGCTTTTTTGTTATGGCGGCGGGTGCGCCGCCTCGAAACGGGCGCCGTGGCGAAGGCGCAGGCGCCGTCCGCCGTCGAACGGGACGTCTTTGGCTCGGTCGAGCTGAGCCTCGCCGCCATGTTGGAGGAACTGGAGCTCAAGGAGCGGGAGATCCTGCGCCGCATCGAGCGGCGGGAGGCGGAGCTTCTTGCGCTGGTCGAGAAGCGGGGCGAACGGGCCGTCTCCAAGGAAGCCGCCGAGGAGCCGCAGCCCGGGCCCGCTCCCGGTCCCTCTCGCCCGCAGCCGCCCGGATACGCAGAGAAAGCGGCCGCCGTCTTACGCCTGGCCGCGGAGGGGCTCGACGACGTCACCATCGCCAAGCGGCTCGGAATGGGCAAGGGCGAGGTCGCCTTGATCCTCGGGCTAAGCAAAACGGTGTAACACCTGGGAGTCTTTGTTGCTGACGGGCCATCCGTGTGGTATACTACTCCCTGGTTTCCATCACGCACGCTAGTCGAGTTCCGGCGGGTGCCAGCCGGCTGGCGGCTTTAGCCCACAGGCTTGGTCGCCGGGGCGTCGAAGCTAGCGGAGGCCAAACCCATGAAAGGAGGTGGACTGATGGCCGTCATTTCAATGAAGCAGCTCCTTGAATCGGGCGTTCATTTCGGACATCAGACCCGCCGCTGGAATCCAAAGATGGCTCCGTACATTTTTACGGAGCGGAATGGTATCTACATCATCGACTTGCAGAAAACCGTACGCAAGATCGAAGAGATGTATCACTACGTGAAGGAGCTGGTCCAAAACGGAGGGACCATCCTGATCGTAGGCACGAAGAAGCAGGCGCAGGAGACGGTGCGGCAGGAGGCGGAGCGGTGCGGCATGCCCTACGTCAACGAGCGGTGGCTGGGCGGCATGCTCACCAACTTCAGCACCATCAAGCGCCGGATTGAGCGCCTCAAGCAGCTCGAGCAGATGGAGACGGACGGCTCGTTCAACCTCCTCCCGAAGAAGGAAGTCCTCGAACTGCGCAAGGAGAAGGAGCGCCTCACCCGCTACCTGGGCGGCATCCGGGAGATGAAGAAGCTGCCTGATGCCGTCTTCATCATCGATCCTCGGAAAGAGCGGATCGCCGTTGCCGAGGCGAGAAGGCTCGGCATTCCCATCATCGCCATCGTCGACACCAACTGCGATCCCGACGAGATCGACCTCGTCATCCCTGGCAACGATGATGCGATCCGGGCCGTGCGCCTTCTGACGGGCAAGCTCGCGGACGCGGTCCTCGAAGGGAAGGAAGGCCTGCAGATGACGGCACCGGTTGAATCTGCGGCTTCGCAGACCGGTGAAGAGGAGCTTGCGGGCTCCCAGGGTGAAGAGGCCGTCGCCGCTTCTGTCGAGTCGTAAGTGCCCGGCATGCCGGAGTGTGTGGGCGAGCCCTTCGCGGCCGTCGTGTGTCGGCGCGCACGCGAGGGGTTCGCCCCTCGTGTGCAAGAAGACGAGGAGGGGGATTGGACGTGGCAGAGATCACGAGCCAAATGGTGAAAGAGCTTCGCGAGCGAACGCAAGCGGGCATGATGGATTGCAAGCGAGCCCTTGAGGCCACCGGCGGCGATATGGAGAAAGCCATCGACTACCTCCGGGAGAAGGGCTTGGCTCAGGCCGCGAAGAAGGCGAGCCGCGTGGCGGCCGAAGGCGTCGTCGACGCGTACATCCACGGCGACGGCCGCATCGGCGTCTTGATCGAAGTGAACTGCGAGACCGACTTCGTCGCGAAGACCGAAGCCTTCCGTGAGTTGGTGCGGGAACTGGCCATGCAAGTGGCGGCGATGAAGGCCGAGTACGTCGAGCGCTCGGAGGTGCCCCAGGCGGTCATCGAAAGGGAGCGCGAGGTGCAGCGCACCCGGGCCCTCAACGAGGGCAAACCTGCGAACGTGGTGGACAAGATCGTCGACGGCCGCATGGAGAAGTTCTTCGAGCAGGTCTGCCTCATGGAGCAGCCCTACATGCGCGATCCCGACAAGAAGATCCAGGACCTGATCAAAGAGAAGATCGCCGTCCTGGGCGAGAATATCCGAGTGCGCCGGTTCGTGCGCTTTGAGCGTGGCGAAGGGATCGAAAAACAGGAAGGCGACTTCGCTCAGGAAGTGATGGCCCAAGCGGGCCGGTGAGAGAACACGGCCAACGTGTTCTCTTTTTTTTGCCCAAAACGGCGGCTTGTCTCTCCCAAGCGCAGGAAAGGGAGGGAGAGCCAAGAAGTTGTGTGAGGAGCGACATCCGTGCAGACGCCAAGGTATCGCCGAGTCGTGCTGAAGTTGAGCGGGGAGGCCCTGGCCGGTAGCCTGGGATACGGGATCGACGTCGACGTTCTAAGGGGGATTGCCGCCCAGATTCAGACCGTCGTCGGCATGGGCGTGCAGGTCGCGGTGGTCGTGGGCGGCGGCAACATCTGGAGAGGGACCACTGGCAGCGCTATGGGAATGGATCGCGCTACGGCGGACTACATGGGGATGCTGGGTACCGTGATCAACGCTTTGGCACTGCAGGACGCGCTCGAAAAGGTAGGTCTTGAGACCCGGGTGCTCACGGCCATCGAGATGCGCCAAGTGGCCGAACCGTACATTCGCCGGCGCGCCATCCGACACCTAGAGAAGGGGAGGGTGGTGATTTTTGCCTCCGGCACCGGAAACCCGTACTTCTCCACCGATACTACAGCCGCGCTGCGAGCAGCGGAGATCGAAGCCGAAGTGATCCTTATGGCCAAGCGGGGCGTCGACGGCGTCTACTCCGCGGACCCGCGGAAGGATCCCACGGCGGTCAAGTACGACACTCTGGATTACCTCGACGTCCTCAAAGAAGGCCTCGGCGTGATGGATTCGACGGCGACGTCGCTTTGCATGGACAACAAGATCCCCATCATCGTCTTCAACTTTGATCAGAGCGACAATATCGTCAAAGCGGTCCTCGGGGAGAAGATCGGCACGTACGTAGGAGGGAGCGTCCAAAGTGATTGATGAGATTTTGCGCAACGCCGAAGAACGGATGAAGGCTGCCGTCAATATGGCAAGGAAGGATTTCGCCGCGATCAGGACGGGCAGGGCCAGCACGGCGCTGCTCGACCGGATCGTGGTCGACTACTACGGCGCCTCGACTCCTCTCAATCAGCTGGCGACCATCTCCGCGCCCGAGCCGAGGCTGCTTACGATCCAGCCGTGGGACAAAAGCCAGATCCGGGCTATCGAAAAGGCCATTCTCGAATCGGACCTCGGGCTTACGCCCACGTCCGACGGTTCCGTCATCCGCATCGTCGTGCCTCCGCTTACCGAAGAGCGCAGGAAAGAGCTGGCCCGCCTCGTGCGCAAGGAGGCGGAGGACAAGCGGGTGCTCGTGCGCAATACCCGGCGGGACGCCAACGAGGAGCTGAAGCGTCTCGAAAAGGAAAAGCAGGTTTCGGAAGACGACGCCCGCCGGGCCCAGGAAAAGGTGCAAGAGCTCACTGACCGCTACATTCGCGAGATCGACCAGCTCCTTGAGGCAAAGGAAAAGGAGATCATGGAGGTTTGAGGAGCGTACGATGAGCGGCCGCTTGCTCGACGAATCCGAAACCTTTGACGTCGTCGGCTTTGAGTGGGAAGAGGCGGAGAGCCGGGCCTCGGAGATGGGAGTCGAGGTCGTTCGTGTGGCCCTCGGGGAAGAAGATGGCGAGGCGCCTCACCGGGTGATCCGTCAAAGGGAGCGCGACGGCCGCGTCGAACTTGTGACCGCCCCGGAAAAGTGGACGCTATAGGGCCGTGTCCCATCACGACCTCAGGCCGGACTCTTCCGGCCGGAAAGGACCTCTTTCCATGCTCAAGGAGCTCTTTCAAAACGGGTACAGCCGGGATTCAGCCGCCCCCACGGAGGAAGAGTTGCGGCGGATGATCCAACCGGGGAGGCTTCCGCGTCACATCGCGATCATCATGGACGGCAATGGCCGCTGGGCGATGCGCCGAGGCCTGCCCCGTCTCGCCGGGCACAGGCAAGGAGTCGAAGCGCTGCGGGAGACCACGCGCGCCTGCGGCGAACTAGGTATCGAGATCTTGACGGTTTATGCCTTCTCCACGGAGAATTGGGAGCGTCCCAAGGAGGAGGTCGACTACCTCTTCGGCCTCCTCGACGAAATGCTCGACAAAGAGCTGCCCGAGCTGCACGCCAACGGGGTGAGGGTGCGCGTGATCGGACGGCGCACGTCCCTTTCGCCCGCGCTGGTGAAGAAGATCGAGCATGCGGAGGCCCTCACTGCGGCCAATGACAAGCTCATGCTCAACGTCGGCTTCAACTACGGCGGCCGGGCCGAGATCGTCGACGCCGCGAAGCGTGCCGTCGCATTGGCAAGGGAAGGCCGGCTGCACGAGGACGAGGTCGACGAGGCGTGGTTCTCACAGGCGATGTACACAGGTGGCATCCCCGATCCCGACCTTCTGATCCGCACGGGCGGGGAGTCGAGGGTGAGCAACTTTCTCCTCTGGCAGCTGGCGTACGCGGAGATCTGGTTCACCCGCGTGTGCTGGCCCGACTTCAGCCGGCGGCACCTCCTCGAAGCGATCGTCGATTTCCAGCGGCGCGAGCGCAAGTTCGGGAGGGTGTAGCATGCTCGGCCTGCGGGTGCTGACGGCCGCCCTCGGAATCCCGGTGTTTCTTGCAGCGCTCTATCTTGGCGGCCCTTACTGGGCCGCCGCTTTAATCCTCATCGCGCTGGCCTCGGCTTGGGAGAGCACCGCGCTGTTTCAGGTGCCGGGGCGCTTTGAAACCGTCACTGCGGTCGTTTTGGCATGCGTGTTGGTGGCGAGCGCATACATTCCGACCGGGGACGGCGCGTCCGTAGGGCTGGCCGCGGCCGCCTTGGGGGTCGTGGCGCTCGCCGTGCTCTCATGGCTCCTGCTGGGTGCCGGCGTGCGCCCGAAGGGCAGCTGGAGGGTCGCAGCGGCCGGAATTTACCCCGGACTTTTCCTCGCCCAGCTCGCTTTCCTGCGCGAGGCGGGGATGGGAGCCACCCTTTTTGCGATCCTGGTCACTTGGGCGACGGATACCGTCGCTTACTTCGCCGGGTCTGCGGTGGGCAAAAGGCCCCTTTGGCCGAGCGTCAGCCCGAAGAAGACCTTGGAGGGAGCCGTTGCGGGGCTCTTAGGCGGCGCTTTTGCAGGGGCGCTCTCGGCCTACCTGCTCGGCTGGTCGCCGGCGGCTTGGGGTGGCGTTGCCTTCGTCGCCGCCTTGGCCGCGGAGCTGGGGGATCTTGTGGAATCCCGGCTCAAGCGCCTCGCAGGGGTGAAGGACTCGGGTCGCCTCTTGCCCGGTCACGGGGGAGCGCTCGACCGCTTCGACAGCCTCCTCTTCTCGGGGACCGTCGTCCACTTCTTCTACTGGCTGATGGGGTGAGGCGCATCATGCGCCGCAGGGGGCGCCTTTTAACCGGCGCGGCAGTGGCCGCGCTCGTCTGCCTCGCCTTCGCGCGCCGCCTTCTCGACTACGTCTTTCCTTTTCTTCTCGCCCTCTTCGTCGCCGCCGTCATCGATCCGCTGGTGGACCGCCTCGAGCGGGGCGGGGTACCTCGGGCGCTCGGCGCCCTTGGGACCATCGGTGCGCTCTTCCTTGGCGGGATAGGATTCCTTTGGCTTTTGGCAGCGAACGTGGCGGCGGAGCTCCTTCTCCTTCGTGACCAGCTGCCCTATGCGGCGGAGCACTTCGAGGTGTTGGTCGACCGCCTCGCCAAGCTCATGGGTCCCCTCGTCTCCGCCGTGCCCCACCCGCTGGACGACGCGCTGAAAAGCGCTGCCGGAGCTCTGCTGGACACCCTGATGAACGTGGCAGCCCAGGGGGTCGCTCGCCTTGGAGCGCTGCCGAGCCTCGTCACCGTCCTCTTCGTGAGTGGCATGGCTGCCTATTTCTTGAGCCGGGACAAAAGGGAGTTGGGAGCGTTTTTGTGGCGGATCCTGCCCCGGCGCTGGCATAAAGAGGCGCGCCGGCTTAAAGAGGAGATCGTCTCCGGCCTCTTAGGGTATGTGCGCGCGCAGAGCATCCTCGTCGCGGTGAGCGGGGGGCTCTCCATCGCCGGCCTTTCCCTCTTCGGATACCGCTACGCCTGGATCTTCGGGGGGCTTGCCGGCATCTTGGACCTGGTACCGATGGTGGGCCCCTCGGCGGTGTACGCTCCCATCGTCCTGCTCGCTGCCGCCGCCGGGGATTGGCCACGCGCCTTGGGCATCGCCGCGGTGTGGGCCGGGGTGCTGGTCGTCCGGCAGGTGATCGAGCCCGAGGTGGTCGGCAAGCACGTGGGCCTTCATCCGCTAACGAGCATCGTCGCCGTCTACCTTGGGGGCAAGCTCTTCGGCGTCAACGGAATCCTCCTTGGGCCCATCCTCGCGGTGACCCTGAAAGCCGTCTGCGTCGTCAGCATTCTCCCTTACCTCAAGCAGGAGTCGGGCTAAAGAGTAGGGTACAGATCTCGTGCCAATCTCTTGCAAATCCCACGGAACATCCCACCGGTTCGCCCGGCGGCGAGCGGGCCGTGGCGGCTGTGCTATAATGAATCGGAGGATGGGGCTTTTGGAGCGCCGGAGAATCGCACTATTGGGCTCGACCGGCTCGATCGGACGCCAGACGCTGGAGGTAGTAGGCGCACTGGTCGATCGCTTTGAAATCGTCGCGTTGGCGGCGGGACGCAACGTCGATCTCCTTGCGGAGCAGGCGGCGCGGACGAGCCCTCGGATCGTCGCGGTGGCCGATCAAGAGAGCGCCGAGCGGTTGAAGGGGATGGTCGGCTCGAGGATTCGCGTGGCGTGGGGCACGCGAGGCCTGGTGGAGGCCGCGGTCGAGTCAGGCGCGGACCTGGTCGTCGTGGCCGTGGTGGGAGCCAGCGGCCTCGTTCCCACCTTGAATGCCCTTGCCGCCGGAAAAGACGTGGCCCTGGCGAACAAGGAGACGCTAGTGGCCGGGGGACGGTTGGTCGTCGAGGCTCAAGCGCAGGGAGGGGGAAGGCTGATCCCTGTCGACAGCGAGCACTCGGCGATCCTTCAGTGCCTCGTGGGCGAAGAACGGAGAACGGTCCGCCGCCTGGTCCTTACTGCGTCGGGTGGGCCGTTTCGCACGGCGACGGCGGAGGAGATGCGAATGGCGAGGCCCGAAGATGCGCTGAAGCACCCGACGTGGTCAATGGGCGGCAAGATCACCATCGACTCAGCGACGCTGATGAACAAGGGCCTCGAAGTGATCGAAGCCCACTGGCTGTTCGGCATCGACTACGATCGGATCGATGTTTTAATCCATCCGCAAAGCATCGTGCACTCGCTGGTGGAGTTTGCGGACGGCAGCGTCAAGGCGCAGCTCGGCACGCCGGACATGAGGCTTCCCATTCAGTATGCTCTTTGTTTTCCCGAACGCGTGCCCGTTGCATGGAGCGAGCTCTCGCTTGCGAGGGCCGGCGTGTTGACCTTTGAACCGCCGGATCTGACCCGGTTCCCGTGCCTTGCGCTGGCTTACGAGGCCGGGAAACTTGGGGGAACCGCTCCGGCCGTCCTGAACGCCGCCAACGAGGTGGCCGTCGAGGCGTTTTTGAAAGGCCAGATCGGGTTCATGGACATCGCTCGCTGTGTGGAAACGGTGATGGCGGCGCACACTGTGGAGGAGGCGAAGGATCTCGAAAGCGTCCTCGAGGCCGATGCCTGGGCAAGGCAAAAAGCGAGGGCGAGCATCATCGGCTTGGAGGTAACCTGAGGGCGCCCGGGATTAGACTTAAGGGATCGAGGGAGATGCCTCTTGGAGTTCTTGCAGTTTGCACAAGGCGGCTGGGCGCAAGGCGCGCTGCTTACGGCCGTCAGCTTTATCGTCGTCTTTGGCACCATCGTCCTCTTTCATGAGCTCGGGCACTTCTTAGTGGCAAAGGCTTTCGGAGTCCGTGTCTTCGAATTTTCGGTCGGCATCGGCCCTCTCCTTGCATCGTTTCGCCGCCGGGAGACGCAATATTCCATCCGGGCGCTTCCCCTCGGAGGCTTCGTCAAGCTTGCCGGGATGGACCCGGCGCTGCGCAGCGAAGACGAGATCTCCGAGGACGACGCGAGGAGCTTCAACAACCGCCCCTTATGGCAGCGCATGGCCATCATTATTGCAGGTCCCTTCATGAACTTCTTCCTCGCCTTCGCCCTTATCGCCGGATACTACATGACCGTCTATGTGCCGCCGACCGTCACCCGGGTGAGCTTCGGCTCCGCGGCTGACGAGGCCGGGATCCTGCCCGGCGACGTCATCCTGGCTGTCGACGGGCAAGAGACGCCCACGGCGGAGGACGTGATTCGTCTGGTGCGGCCCAACGCCGGCAAGAGACTGGTCGTCACCATCCGGCGCGATCAAAGGGTGCAAGAGCTGGTGGTCACTCCGAGGTTGGACCCGGCCGCAGGAGTCGGACTTTTGGGGATCGAAATCAGAAGCCAACCCCGGCTGGGATTCGTCACGGCCGTTAGCCGGGCGGCGGGCGACACGTGGCGGGGAGCAGTGGGGATCGCCCAGGCGGTGGCCGGCATGGTAACCGGGCGGACCGAAGTCGACTTGCGCGGCCCTATCGGCATCATCGCGATCACGGGCGAGGCCGCCCGCGAGGGGATTGAAGCGTTGATCACGCTTGCCATCGGGCTCAATCTCAATTTGGGCTTGTTGAATCTCCTGCCTATCCCCGTGCTCGATGGCGGCTGGCTGATGCTTCTTGGACTTGAAGGCTTGAGAGGACGCCCGCTCGAGCCGGAGCAGCGAGGAATGGCCCAATTCGTAGGCCTCGTGATCATCGTCCTCCTGATGATCTACGCCTTTTACCAAGACGTGATCAACTTAAACACATGATTGCTGGGATGGGGTTGGAGATGCGATGAGGTTTTCGGAATTGCTCGCGCCGACGCTCAGGGAGGACCCGGCCGAGGCCGAGGTCGTCTCGCACCGTCTGATGTTGCGGGCCGGCCTGATGCGCAAAGTGGCAGGCGGGATCTATTCCTTTTTGCCCTTGGGTTACCGGGTCTTGAAAAAGATCATGGCTATCGTGCGCGAAGAGATGGATGCGGCAGGCAGCCAGGAGCTGATGCTTCCCATCATTCAGCCCGAGCACCTGTGGCAGCAGAGCGGGCGCTGGTCCGAGTACGGTGATGAGATGTTCCGGCTGCAGGATCGGCACGGGCGGGGGTTCTGTCTTGGGCCCACCCACGAGGAGATCGTCACCGATCTGGTGCGGTCCGAGGTCCGCTCGTACCGGCAGCTGCCCCTCATCTTGTATCAGATTCAGAACAAGTACCGAGACGAGATCCGCCCGCGCTTTGGGGTGATGCGTTGCCGCGAGTTCATCATGAAGGACGCATACTCATTCGATCGAGATCGCGCGGGGCTTGAGATCTCGTATGAGAAGATGTATCACGCCTATGAGCGCATCTTCGAGAGGATGGGACTGAAGACCCGCGCGGTGCTGGCCGACGCCGGGGCGATCGGCGGCGACGACAACCACGAGTTCGTCGTCTTGGCCGAGACCGGCGAGGCGGAGATCGTCTATTGCACGGCATGCGATTACGCCGCCAACGTGGAAAGGGCCGAAGCGAAAGCGGAGGAGGCCGGGGCGCCCAGGCCCGAGGGAGCCCCGGTGCAAGAGGTCGCGACGCCCGGGGTACGGACGATCGCGGAGCTGGAGGCTTTCCTGTCGCTTCCCAAGAGCCAGATGATCAAGACGCTCATCTACCGGGCGGATGATCGGGTCGTCGCGGTGCTGGTACGCGGCGACAGGGAAGTGAACGAGGTGAAGTTGAAGCGAGTCCTGGGTGCGCAGGCGCTGGAGCCCGCCGACGCGCAGACGGTCGAAGCGGTGACCGGGGCGCCCGTGGGTTTTGCCGGCCCCGTGGGCCTTCAGGGGGTCACCGTCGTCGCCGACCTGGAAGTCCCCCGGATCGCCGACGGCGTCACCGGGGCCAACAAGGCCGACACGCATTTCGTCCACGTCTGGTACGGCCGGGACTACGAGGCGCACATCGTCGCTGACGTGCGCACGACTGTGGCGGGCGACGCTTGTCCACGCTGCGGCGGCCGTCTCGACTCGGCACGCGGCATCGAGGTGGGCCACGTCTTTAAGCTCGGAACCAAGTACTCCAAGGCTTTAGGCGCCACGTACCTGGACGAGGACGGCGCGGAGCAACTGATGGTGATGGGCTGTTACGGCATCGGCATCAGCCGGACGATGGCGGCCGTCATCGAGCAATGCCACGACGAGCGCGGGATCTGCTGGCCTGTGAGCATCGCACCGTATCACGTTGATCTCATTGTCATCAATCCAACGGACCCCGCGCAGTTGGAAGCGGCCAATTCACTCTACAAAAGGCTCTGGCAGGCCGGTGTCGAAACCGTGCTGGACGACCGGGACGAAAGGGCCGGCGTTAAATTCAACGACGCCGATCTCGTCGGCTTTCCGTTCCGGATGGTCGTCGGTCCCAGGTCCCTTGCACAAGGGAGCGTCGAGATCAAGGAGCGCTCTACCGGCGTGGAACATGTGCTGAGCGTCGAAGAGGCCGTCGCATTCCTGAAGGAGCGGATCGCCCTGGCCACAGGGCGAGGGGGGGCGCTGGTTGAAGGTCGCGGCTGTCATTCCAGCCTATAACGAAGAGAAGACCGTGGCACGGGTGGTGGAAGCGGCCAAGAGCTCCGAGGTTATCTCCGAAGTGATCGTCGTGGACGACGGATCGGCTGACCGGACGGCGGAGGTGTCGCGGAGGGCGGGGGCCCGCGTGATCTCGCTGGAGACCAACGTGGGCAAGGGTGGGGCAATGAAAGCGGGAGCCGAGGCGACCGACGCCGACGTCATCGTCTTTCTCGACGCTGATCTCGTCGGGTTGACCAAAGAACACGTGCGATCGTTGGCCGAGCCGGTGATGCGCCAAGAGGCGGATATCACCTTGGGCATCTTCGACGAAGGCCGGTTTGCAACCGACATGGCGCAAAAGATCACCCCGTTTCTCACGGGGCAACGGGCGATTCGGCGTTCGATCATCCTCGAGATTCCTCAACTGGAAAGGACGCGTTACGGCGTCGAAGTCGCCATCTCCCGCTACGCCGAGCAGAAGATGCTGCGGGTCGTGCGCGTCCATCTTAAACACGTCGCGCAGGTGACCAAGGAGGAGAAGATCGGGGTCTGGCGTGGCTTTCGCGCTCGGCTGCGCATGTACTGGGAGATCATCCGCTTTTCCCGCTGAAGAACGAGCCTGCTTTACCCTTCGCGAAGGGAGAGTCTCACAACGATGGGCGCGCTCTATCGCGTTCACCCTCATCCCGGCTCTTCGTCTCTCTTGGAGCTTGTCAAGAACGCATCCATCGACGTGACCCGTTACGAAAGCCTTGCCGGGTTGGTCGTCGATCACGTAGACGTGGATCCCCGGGAGCGCTCGTGGATGATTCATCTGCGGGGGGAATGTGGTGCGGCGGGCAGGGAGGCGATGGCGGGCGCCTTGAGGCGCCTTGAGGTCGATCTCGCGCGGGCGGCTGGCGTGGCCAACGTGCAGCTGATCGCCGACCTGGTCCACCGTCGGGGCGACGGCCGGCCGTCCGTTAACGGGGCCTCGGTGTCGACGGACGAGGAGATCGACGCGTACATGGCGATGATCTTTGAGCGCGCCCGAGAATGGTCGCGGCTTCAGGAGGCGGAGGAGCGTTCGGCCCCGGCTGCAAAGAACGGGGGCGGCGACGAAGACGTGCTGATGGGAAAGAGGATCAGCGAGGATCCGGTTCCCATCAAACAGGTGCAAGACGAAGAACGAAAAGTGGTGATCGAGGGCCAGGTCATCGCGATCGACGTGAGGGAGATGCGCTCCGGGCGCAAGCTCTTGACGTTTGACGTCACCGATAACACCGACTCTATCTCCGTCAAGGTTTGGGAGAGCGAAGAGCTTCTCTCTAAGTCGCTGTCGGTCGGCGATTGGGTGAGGCTGAGGGGCGGGACGCAGTTTGACACCTATTCCAATGAGTTGATCATGATCCCTCGGGATTGCATGCGGGTGCCCAGGCCGCCTGCCCGGATGGATCGAGCCCCGGAGAAGCGGATCGAGCTTCACCTGCACACCAAGATGAGCGCCCTCGACGGAGCGGTGGAGGTCTCGGAGCTGATCAAGCTCGCCGCCCAGTGGGGACATCCCGCGGTCGCCGTGACGGACCACGGCGTGGTGCAGGCCTTCCCCGAAGCGTACGCTGCGGCCTCCAAAGCGGGGATCAAGCTGATCTACGGCGTCGAGGGGTACCTCGTCAACTCGCCCCGCAAGGAAGAGAGGATGTACCACATCATCCTGCTCGCTAAGAACCGGGAAGGCCTCGTTAATCTGTACAAGCTGGTCTCTATCTCGCATATGCAGTATTACCACCGACGACCTCGCATCCCCCGGGACGTATTGGAGGCGCACCGAAGCGGCCTGATCGTCGGTTCCGCGTGCGAAGCGGGCGAGCTCTACCAGGCGATCCTTCAAGGAAAGAGCGACGAAGAGATCAAAAGGATCGCGAGTTTCTACGATTACCTTGAAATCCAACCGCTGGCCAACAACTACTTTCTCGTGGACGAAGGCCGTGTCCAGTCAGAAGAGGAGCTGCGTGCCATCAACCGCCGTATCGTCGAGCTCGGCCGTGAGCTGGGCAAGCCTGTCGTCGCCACGGGAGACGTCCACTTCTTGAAGCCGGAGGACGAGATCTTCCGGCAAATCATCATGGCCGGCCACGGCTTTGACGTTGAGCGCGCGACGCCGCTTTACTTGCGGACCACCGAGGAGATGCTGGAGGAGTTTTCGTACCTGGGAGAAGAGACCGCCTACGATGTGGTGATCCGCGGCCCCAGGGCCATCGCCGACAGCGTCGAGCCGCTGCGCCCGGTGCCGGAGGGGTTCCACCCGCCGTACCTTCCCGGAGCGGAAGAGGAGATCCGCTCGATGGCCACCCGCCGCGCCCGGGAGATTTACGGCGACCCCTTGCCCGAGATCGTGGAGAAGCGGCTCGAGAAAGAGCTTTCATCCATCATCGGCAACGGTTACGCTTCCTTGTACCTCATCGCCCACAAGCTCGTCGACCGCTCGTTGAAAGACGGCTACCTTGTAGGCTCGCGCGGCTCCGTCGGCTCGTCGCTAGTGGCCACCATGTGCCGCATCACCGAGGTGAACCCGCTTCCGCCCCACTACATCTGCCCGGAGTGCCACTATTTCGAAGTGTTCGACGACGGCAGCGTCGCCGCGGGCGTCGATCTTCCGCACAAGGCGTGCCCCAGGTGTCGAACTCCGCTCAAGCGGGACGGCTTCGACATTCCCTTTGAGACGTTCCTTGGGTTTTACGGGGACAAAGTGCCCGATATCGACCTCAATTTCTCGGGCGAGTACCAGCCCCGGGCGCACAAGTATGCCGAAGAGCTCTTCGGCAGCGATAAGGTGTACCGGGCGGGCACTATCGGCCGGCTCGCCGACCGGACCGCGTACGGCTACGTCAAGAACTTCCTGGATCAACGGGGCATCAGGGCGCGCAATGCGGAGATCAACCGCCTGGTGCGAGGATGCGCTGGCGTGAAGCGGACCACGGGCCAGCATCCAGGCGGCCTCATGATCGTCCCCGAAGGACGGGAGATCTACGAGTTTACGCCGATCCAATATCCGGCCGACAAAGACGACGCCGAAGTGATCACGACCCACTTCGACTGCGAAACCATCCACGACACGCTGGTGAAGCTCGATATCCTCGGGCATGACGACCCCACCGTCCTGCGGATGCTGCAGGAGCTCACCGGCGTCGACGTGCGGACGGTGCCGATCGACGATCCCGACACGCTCAAGCTCTTCAGCGGGCTCGAGAGCCTGGGCATCGACTCCAAGGACGCAGGGGGCGAGGTGGGGACGCTGGCCATCCCCGAGTTTGGGACCCGCTTCGTCCGGCAGATGCTGGTCGAGACGCGTCCCACCACCGTCGGCGAACTGGTACGCATTTCGGGTCTTTCCCACGGGACCAACGTGTGGACGGGAAACGCCCAGGATCTCATCAAGGCAGGGACCTGCACCCTCAAGGACGTGATCGCAACCCGGGACGACATCATGATCTATCTGATCCGCGCCGGCCTTGAGCCTGGCGACGCGTTCAAGATCATGGAGCGAGTGCGTAAAGGTAAAGGACTTGAGCCGCAACACGAGGAGCTGATGAAAAAACACGGCGTGCCCCAGTGGTACATCGACTCGTGCAAGAAGATCTCGTACATGTTTCCCAAGGCTCACGCCGCCGCCTACGTGATGATGGCCTTGAGGATTGCGTACTTCAAAGTCCACTATCCCCTGGCCTTCTACGCCGCCTACTTCAGCGTGCGGGCGGCTGATTTCGACGCCAACATCGCCGTGGCCGGCCCGCGCCGCTGCCGCCAGGAGCTGGAGCGGCTCGAGGCAAAAGGAAACGAGGCGACGGCCAAGGAGAAGGGGACGCTCACCGTCCTGGAAGTGGTCCTGGAGGCCATGGCCCGCGGGGTGCGGTTTCTTCCCGTCGATCTTTACAAGTCGCACGTAGACCGTTTCACCATCGAGGGCGACGCGCTGCGCTGTCCCTTGGAGTCGCTGCAAGGCGTAGGCCGCTCCGCGGCTTTGGCCATCGCCGAGGCGCGGGAAAAGCCCTTCACCTCGATCGAAGATCTGCAGAACCGGGCCAAGGTGAGCAAGACGGTGATCGAGGTGCTGCGAGAGCACGGAACCCTGCAAGACCTCGCGGAGACCGATCAGATTGCGCTTTTTTGACACGCGGCGGAAATCCGCTGAGGGCTTTGTCCGGGGCCGCGGAGGGGACGTGAAGTGGACGATTTAGGCCGCATACGGGAGTATTACGGGAA